>Ga0154006_1000052_pt1 | contig 43807 bp, 25 predicted proteins | sample TSFL090MetaG_FD_104747 | JGI IMG/M metagenome (GOLD analysis project Ga0154006, IMG submission 104747) | Attine ant fungus gardens microbial communities from Florida, USA - TSFL090 MetaG | ecosystem: Host-associated > Fungi > Mycelium > Unclassified | place: USA: Florida, Wakulla State Forest...
GGGCGGCACCGTCGTGCGCCAGCTGAACAGCTCCGCGCCCACGCAGCGCATCGACGGCCTGCAGTCCCTGCCTTCCGGTGTCTACATCATCAGGGTAACACCAACTGACCCTTCACAAAAGGCTTCTTCCTACCAGTTCATCAAGAAATAGCAATCGTAAAAAAACGGACGGGGCCGGCCCGGCAGCATGCTGCCGGAACCCCGCAAAACAAAAATATTACCATGAAAACAGAAACATTATCAATGAAGACAAACAGAATATTAAGAACAATAAGACGCAGCCTGTTGTCCGCCGCACTTCCGCTGCTTGCGATGACAAGCTACGCACAGATGAACATAGGCAGCACCACTGCGCCCAACGGCAGCGCGGCGTTACAGGTCAACTCCGGCTCCAACCGCGGCATACTGTTTCCGCGTGTTGCACTCACCGGTACCGCCGACGCTGCGCCGCTGGCGGGACACACCAGGGGGATGACCGTCTACAACACCGCTACGGCGGGCGACGTGGTGCCGGGGGTCTATTCCAACGACGGCTCCAAATGGGTTATGGTCGTTGCCGGTGCGACGGGCACGGTGTCCACGCTTTCCACAGGCGGTACACCCCAGGGCCTCAATGTAGGCAGTACCCTGGCTCCCGACGCAAGTGCGGCCCTGGAGATTACCAGTGGCGGCAACAAAGGCCTGTTGCTGCCGTCGGTGGAACTTACCGGGGCTGCCAATTCCGCCCCGTTGGCGGGCGGCAGTCATGTGCAGGGCATGGTGGTCTACAACACGGCGAGCGCTGCGGATGTCTGTCCCGGCACTTATGTCAACGACGGAACCAAATGGATCCGTCTGGAAGGTGCCTGCGATGCGGGGGGAGGCCCTCCTCAGCCAGGTGTAGTACCTTCCTCCGTCACGCTGGCGCAGAACAGCAGGTACTGGATTGCTTCGGTACACGACAACAATTACTTGCCGTACACGGCACCGACTGGCCCTGCAACAACGGACGTAGTTGACGCAGGTGCCACACCCCAGACCCAGATAGACATACAGGGCACCCTTGCCGCCACGGGCATCACGGTATATATCCCGGCTACGGTAACGGGGTCCAGTGTTGCCGTGCCTGCGTGGAGCAGCAGCATCGTCACCGTACCGGCAAACCTTACCGAGGACGGAACGCCGACACAGGTACAGTTGTCCTGGGCGGCACAGACCCTTACGGCTGCCAGCCCTTATCTTGTGGCTACGCTTCAGGCCGTTGGCGGGACCTTGAATGCCAAGAAACTGGACATCAACGCCGGTATCGGAAACGATCGTCTGGGTGTGTTGCTGGGAACTTTGCAGTACCCTTACAACGCGGACGGGACAATGACCTCGTACGAGCTGCGCGACATACCGGGCATACCGGACAGGATGTTCGGACAGATAGACAATGCCGGCAAATACGAGCACAACTTCCTTTACCTGCCGGTACAGGCAGAGGACGGCAAGATATGGCTGAACAACAACCTTGGGGCAGACTATGCCAATGTGGACAATCCTGCCTTTAACCTTACACAGCAGGCAACAAGTGCTGATGATTATCATGCGATGGGCTCGCTGCTCCAATGGGGTAGAAAGGCCGATGGACATGAGCTTCTGTTCAGAAATGCTTGGGATCCCTCCGAAGGTATGACCTCTAGTTTTAAGCACGGATATATAGTTGGAACAGTTTCGACCTGGAGCCCCACAACTCCTAACAGGATATATAAGGGCTTGGATTTGGGCTATGAATGGCTATCGCCAACAGTCACTACACCTCCACCGGGAGACAGATGGTTGGCAAATTCGCCCAACAATCCTTGCCCGCAGGGGTTCAAAGTACCTGTAGCTGCAGAATGGTGGGCACTGCAAAATGCTGGCGTCAATGATTTATATGCGACAAACAAAAAATTGAAATTAACAAAAGGTGGATATAGTGTTGGGGCTAATCAAACAGAAACTCTACAACCTGGACAGGGTTACTATGCAATAGCAGAGGGTTACAATATAAGTACTACTGTAGGGTATATAGATATTCTAATTGATAATTCAGTTTATCATGACACTAATGGCTACAGTATAGTAACTGATGGTAGATCCGTACGCTGCATTCAGGAGTAATAAATTCCTGCAGTTCGGATCGGCACCTCTTCCCCGGCCCTTCTCCCACGGGAGAAGGGGTGCGGAGTAAAGCAGGTCTAATACAGTTCGGGATGCCATATGGGACATCCCGAACTTGTTTTTTTTGTATCCCGGCAAAGTCTGCTGTAGGAGACTATGCGGAGAAGGACGCAATGATACATTTTCGGTCGGTGGGGACACCAACCGATAGGAAAATCAAAATCAATCTTAAAAGAGTTGAAAGGCCTATTATAAGCCCCCCCCCCTAATTAAGGGGGATCAAAATGCGACTTAGCTTAACATCCATCTCATGCGTATGGCTTCGGGGACGTCGCTGGTGGTCTTAGCATAGCATGAGCCATAGGCTGCGACCAATACAAAGTTAAATATATTTCCATATTTAATAGCCATATTGAAACAGGGCGGACGCATAAATTTTTTCCTATCGGTTGGTGTCCCCACCAACCGAAAATGCTTTATTGCATCCTTTTCCGCACAGAGTCTCCCGAAGGGGACTTTGCGGCTCTCGCTGTCCGACATGTTCCGCAGGGTATCCTGCCGAGCGGATGTTTCGGTCGGTGAGGACACCAACCGATAGGGAGAACCGCCCTTGCATTCCCGCGGCGTTAGGGGAACCTCATCCTTTTCCTATCGGTCGGTGTCCCCACCGACCGAAAATGTATTATTGCTTATAATGGGTACAAATATTAAATTCGTCAACCCCATTCAAATAAAACCCAGCGCTGCTCCATCTATAATCTTCCGGCAATCTACACAGATTCCATTTTTCTCTTACGGGATTATTATGAATGTAATCTAATTTTTGAAGCATGTTCTTTTCTGATGTCAATCCAATTGCCAACGGATCGCGTTTCCAGAATTGATATTGCCGGTCTCCTTTATCGACACTGAACTTATGTAACAATTCTGGATCCAATTCTTGTAGTTTCTTCTTGAACTGATGTGCCGTGAATTTTGCAAAACTTCCTGTAGGACTTTCTTTTCCATTCATTTGATGGACATACCAGATTAAGTGAATATGGTTGGGCATAATTACATATCCGTAAATGCTGACCAACTTCCTTTCGGTTAAATATTTTAAACTATCTACAATGATTTGTTTGAAAACATCATCTTTCAACAAATATTGGAATTTATTGATTGTTTCTGTATAGAAATAACAATTCTGTGGGAATGTCTGTCCTTGTCTTTGACGGAAGATGTTCATAAACTAAAATAAACAATTGAAGTTTCCGTCGGTGAGGACACCAACCGATAGGAAAATTGAAGTTTCGGTCGGTGAGGACACCAACCGATAGGAAAACAGCATAGACGTGTTTCCCTCCGAACCTCCCTTCTCCCGTGGGAAAAGAGCCGGGGATGAGGTCGCTCCAACATTAGGAAAGGAGGTCTCCCCAAAGCCGCGGGAATGCAAGGGAGGTTTTTCCTATCGGTTGGTGTCCTCATCAACCAATAGGAAAAAACACATCATCGCTGTATCTCTGTATTGGCAGCGGCCTGCAATCCGCGCAACCATTTTATACACAAGTCAGGCCATTGTTCCACTGCATCTTTTTTTAATCCCAACCCAAAACCATGTCCACCTGTAGGAAATACGTGCAGCTCACCCGAAACATGATTATCCTTCAAGGCTTCGTAAAAAAGGATGCTGTTTTCCATCGGCACGGTATTGTCGTCCATAGCGTGTACAAGAAAAGTCGGAGGTGTTTCTTTCGTGACCTGCAATTCGTTTGAATAAAGTTTTGCAAGTGATGTATCGGGATACATCCCTATCAAATTATTGCGCGAACCCGTATGCATAATTGACTTGGTCATTGAAACAACCGGATAAACAAGCACCGCAAAATCGGGTCTCGAACTTTGTTGTTCAATGGAATCTTTTGCCAAAGAATCGCCATCATCAAAATGCGTCGCCAGCGTCGAAGCCAAATGTCCACCTGCCGAAAAACCCATAATACCTACTTGTTTTTTGTCAATATTCCAGGCCTTCGCATTTGCTCGCACCGTTCGGATGGCTCTTTTGGCATCCATCAACGGCGACAGGTAAGGCACGATATTACTTTTGGAATTGGGCAAACGATATTTCAATACGATGGCGGCAATACCTTTAGAAACGAGCCAACCAGCAATATCCGTTCCTTCAAAATCATAGGACAACAATCTATAACCGCCGCCCGGACAAACAATAACCGCCTGTCCGGTTGCAGTCTGTCTTGTTGGGATAAAGACTGTAATATCAGGCGATTGCACCAGTTTTACCGCAATGATTCCCCCCGTATCGCGCCGTTCCGTTTCCGAAGTTTTCTGATAATTGGGAACTTTTCCAGCCGACCACAAAGGAATGATTTGCTGTGCCGACATTTTGGATCCGAAATTAATTGCGCACAAAAGCGCTACCGCTATGAATCGTTTCATTTATGTTGATTTAGTTTTTCTTTCCAAATGTCTTTAGCCGAATACTTCGCACTTCCATTGTCATAGGAGGTCCGACGTGTACCTGAAAACCCAGCAAACCTGTCATTTTTCGGTGAGCGGAATCGTCGTCCGTCACGTCACTCATCAATACGTTATTAATATAATGCAGCATACGATTACCTTTTGCAACGATGCGAAGTACATTCCAGTCATTGTTTTTGATAAAATATTTCAAACTATCCACATTTCCCAGATCGGCTATTTTTTCACTTGCGGGCCACACATTTTTTACAGGCACAATAGTATCCGAAACAGACGGAAGCCTTACTTTCTGGCCTGGAAACGCAATGATTGTCCGTCCACGTTCTTCGTAATTTTGCCCTGTATATCGGTTAGCTCCGTCAATATCCGCTTGATAACCTTTCATCGCGAATGGTACGTTTTCAACTTCCTCACTACGATAATTAAAACCACTGTTTCCTTTCCCAGAAATGCGATACTCCACAATTAGTTCAAAATCACTAACCGTACCGCCCTCCCAGATAAGGAACGAATTTCGCTTCAACTCTTTACCAGGCTTGATTTCACCAATAATTGCATGATCTTTTACGTGCCACAATGCGGTATCGCCGCGCCAGCCATCAAGATTAACACCGTTGAACAAGGCTACATATTGACGCGTGTCAACTTTTCGCTGCGCCGACAACGTCAATCCCGGCAAAACGAACAAGAAAGAAAAACTAGCATAAAAAAAACAGGCTCGATACATATTGACCTTTTTTAATTGCAACCCTTTCATCGTTTTTACTATTTTATGATTTGATACAATAAGGATACTCGTGAAGATACTCTTACTTTATTGAAAAAGACCATTTTAAAGAGATCATCGATTCTTTTTATTCCTTATAAAGGAGGACGCCAAGACTAGCATCCTCGTGATGTTATAACTGTAATAATCAAAAAAAATTCGCGTATATCAACCAACGCACAATATGGTCACTATTGGAAATCTTATAGTCCGGCTGCTTATTACTAATTGTTTTCACTTGTAAGAACCTAATACGTTCCGCATAGTGATTGTATTTAATGAGGCTATTTTAGCATATAGTGAATTTATATTATTGAAAGCTACTTTTATATGCTAAGCTTTCTCCACAAAAATATTTTTAAGAGAAACGACAGTTCCTTTACTACCGGATTGTCGACCGCTTTTTTCGACCCAATACCAATGCTCGCCCAAAACGGTTATCGTTATCGTATAGTGTCCTTTTTTTAGTCGCGGACTGATAAACCGCAGTCCATTTTCCGGATATTTTGAATAGACGTCGACGACGGATTTTAGGACAATATTTTGATGGCGATCACGAACGACGACTTCTGCATAACCACCTTCGGGACACGCCAAACCGCACCAACCAAACCGTGTTCCCATGAAAGAAAAAACTAAATGAGCGTCCTTTTCCGCTGCGCTCATCGTATTGGCAGAGTCATGTCGCCATTTGCCAAAATACTGGATTCGCCTGTCGGAACACTTTATTTCACTGCCTATTATTTTTGACACAATTGCTTTTCCTGTTTGTGTATTGACTTGCCAAGACTGCTGGAATTTCGGGATAGAAAGAGATCTTCCGTTTACCTCAAATGGCTGCCAAACATAAGTCGCCGCGGATGCCTGTCTAGGATACGACCATCGATCGCCCATGAACATGTATGTAGTCGTTTCGCCCCCGACAATCGGCAATACAAACGTAACCTGCGAATTCCATGTGAGTGATTTTTCCGGTGCAAAAAATCCACGCTTAGTCCACGGCCCGCTTAGCGACGTCGCTGTAAAATAATAATTGTCGTTGCGTTCCCATCCCGTAAGATCCGACCCTAAAAAATAATAAAAACTATCATTCCGGAACAATGTCGGCGCTTCGAAACCTTTTGCCATAGCCGTGTTTGTATGTTCGACTATACTTTTATAGTCGTCTGACAATTTGTAAATATCGCCGCCATGCAACAGCACATATCCGCAGCCATCTTTGTCCTGAAACGTTCCCATATCCCATTTTTTGACGGGCTTACCATCGAACAACAAAGAACCTTTAAATGTATAGGGGCCCACTATATCAGTAGCCGTCGCGTATCCCACGTAAGGATCCTTATAGCCCAACGTATCGGCGTGCATGTACATAACGTATTCGCCGGTGCTTGGGCATTTCATTACTTTTGGGCGTTCTCCTATCGTATTGGGACCGAGCCTGCCTAATCGCTGCATCGGCAATGCTATCGACTCCATTTTCCAGTTACTCAAATCGCGGGACGAATAACAATTGAACCCTACAAAAGCGTTGCTCGTGTCGCTGTGCCGTTCTCCAAAAAGATAATATTTTCCATTGTCCTTTATTATATTGGCGCCATGCACACTGACGGCATTGCCACGATCGTCTAACCATGGAACGCCTGAATAAATAGCATCATACCGTTTGGTCTGAGCCAATACCAGCAACGAATTGCAGGTTAAAATAATTAAAAGCAGCAATTGGTATTTAAACTTTTTCAATAGCCTGTATTTCTTTTTTAAATAAAAATGCCTTCGTCTACCAAACTTTCACTTGATCCAATATCACATCTTCGTCGATCGCTCTTATAGTAATCGTATGGTTTTTACGTTTAGACAAATGATGTCGCATAACGCGAACAGTACGATTATTCAATACGTTTTCTTTCCATTCCTCACTCCTGCCCTGTGTGGCATAATCAACAACCTGTTCCGTTTCACCGTCCAAACGAATAGCGTAACGAATCTGTGTACCTGAAACAGGATGTGTAGGAACCATTGACAATTCAATAGTGACCGAATCCGCTGAACTAGAGGTAAAACTATAAACCACCGAACTTCCCTGAGCCAATACAACGGCGGCTCTTTGGTAACCGAAACCATATACAATAGGTTTTTGTCCTATGTATTTTGCATATTGATTTCCATTAAACAAAAACAATGGTTGCTTGTCCGCCAGCAATGCCGTCGAGTCTTTTGTCCTAGGTATTTTTTTGAAAACGGAAAGATTGTGCGGTTGCATATCCATGATATATTTCCACTTGCCGTTCGCTAGCGCATTATACGTCTCCGTAAGGGACACAATGCTATCATAAGCCGCGTCGCTCACATTCCAATCACTATTTCCATGTCGCGCCAACTGTGCATACAAAAGTTTTTTGTTGAGCTCCGCAGCACCACGAACGGGATATTCGATTAACTCAAACCATGATTCCTGTTGACTTTCAGGAATTTTTTTGGATAGTTCTATTACTTTGTTTTCTATCAAACTATAATCTCTGATGCGTTGATTTATTTCCGTTTCACTCCACGGAAGATCCGATACGATTTTATATTTAGGGTCTTTTTCCTCTTCTCTTGTCGCGCCCATGAACTCGGGCTTTCGGATGTAAGCAAGCCTATAATATTCGGTCATTACGGGCAACAATTCCTTTGCCTTATTTTCGCCAAATTCGCGGCTTAGCCAAGTATATAAATGTTTATCCAAACCATTGATATTACTTTCGACCGAACCCATATCCCAAGCCATATCCATAAACAGTTCGGTTAAATATTCGGCAGGCTTGATATCGCCGACATTCAATATCCACAAGTCTTTGGCACCTTTGTCGTACGCCAATTTCATCTGTTGGTAAAGCAACGCAGGGCTGGTGGACGCCAACCACAAATAGTCATGCGGCCGTCCCCAATACGAAACATGATAGTAAATGCCGTTGCCACCTTTTCTGGCGCGTTCTTTTTCGTTGGGGAAATGTGTGATATAGCCATAGTTATCGTCGCACCAGACTAATGTCACGTCGTCGGGCACCTGAAGTCCATCGTTGTACACATCCAAAACTTCTTTATAGGGAACAAATATTTGCGGTACTTTAGTCACGTCCTGGTCGACATATTTTTGCAAAAGATCGCGCTCGTCTTTAATCACCTGCGCCAATACAGTTTTGTGTTCCTGCAATGTTTTCACACCCTGCATCATGCCGTCGTGCTTTCCGCGCAACCCTATCGTATAAATATTTTCCGAACCTTTTAGTTCTTTCAATCTGTCCGCCCAATAAGAAAGCATCGCCTTTTTATTGGTCGTATAATTATAGTCGCCCTTACCCACCGAATCCCATTCGTTGACACTATTGCGCATCAACGGTTCGCAGTGCGACGTACCCACTATAATACCATATTTGTCCGCCACTTCTTTATTGCCTTTCGTAAAATAAAAGGGAACCGTAACCTCGTGCATGGCAGGCCAAATCGTATTGGCACGCAAGCGCAGTAGCAACTCAAAAATCCGCGCATAAGCTTTAGGTCCGATAGCACCTTTCGTTTTGTTTCCGACGGTAGGCAAACCCGGCTCATAGTTTTTGCTCGCCCAAGGCATCATGCCCCAATCTTCGTCATTGATAAAAATACCACGATGTTTTACAGATGGATATTCTATTTTAAAATAGCCGTTTTTTAAATTAAATACAGCTTTCTTTTCAGGATGTGCATCTGCCCACCATTCCCAAGGCGAAACGCCGATCAACCTTGACAGTTCAAGAATGCCGTAAGCGGTGCCGCGCTTGTCGTTTCCGAGAATGTATAGTTTATCGTTTTGTACAGAAAGTATAAAACCTTCGGCGTGCAACCTAAGTTCTTCAATGTTTTTCTTGTTGATAGTCGCTTCCGAAAGGCTATTATTTCCAAGTGTCCCGATGATTATTTGCGTATTGGCACTTTTAAGAAAAGAGCCACTGAAGACATTTCTATAGTCCTTTTCAAAAATGTCGAGCGCGGTTTTTACGACTTCGGCTTCGTCAATATTGAGCAATACGTTTACATTTTCGTTTTGTTTAAAAACGAAATCGGCGTAGGTATTGCAAGGCAACACCATTCCGAACAATATGGCGGTCAAAAGTTTTTTCATACGAACTATAAATTTTATTTTCTGAATCTATTTAAACTTATTTTTTGAACACACAGAAACATCCTCATTGCCTCTATGTGTTTTATTATAAAATTTAAACTGACCAAGGGATAAATTAATGAGGTGGTCGGTGAGACACCGACCACTAAAATGCACTGTCAGTCGGTGTCTCACCGACAGCTAAAACACACTATCTATCGGCCAGTGCCTCACCGACCACTAAAATACACTATCGGTCGGTGTCTCTCAGATCACTAAAACCCACTATCAGCCAGTGCCTCACCGACAGCTAAAACGCAGTGTCGGTCAGTGTCTTGCCGACCACTAAAAGGCACTATCGGTCGGTGTCTCACCGACCGAAAATAAATCAAACTCACTTTTTTACCCCTTGTCAAGTATAAACCGTTTTTTATTAAAAAACATTATCCACTTTCGGTCTTGAATAATTTTCTCCCGATTTGCTCATTGGCGGATATCCAAAATAAAAAACCAAATGGCCTTTGTAATTTCCATTTAGATGATTCAGTTCGCTTTTTGGACCCAGATTTTTCGTGTTTGTATTGAGGTTCAATGCAAGTTTGGAACCCATTGGCGGAATACTTCTCAGGAAACTAATATCGCCCCGAGGCAAAGCCGGATAAGGTTTTGCGCCGGTCAAACCATAAAAATCAAACAGCCGAACATACATGCCATCTTCCGGAGATGCCACGTAAAATTTGCCTTCCACCGTATTGAATTCCATCCAAACCGTTTCACCGTAATAACCTTTAAATTCAGGATAGATCAAAGGGCTATAACTCGTTTGCGTATTGTTGTACATTTTGTCCCAAACGTTTACGGGCGTTCCCGCTGTTCGGTTTTTCCATTGTCTGTACGGACCTTTTCCCAACCATTTGGTGGACAGGATATAGTTTTCGGGATAGGAAAAACTGATTCCGCCAAACAGATAATCGCCGGTCAGCGCATATTGGTAATCCATATCGACAATGCCCGCCGTGTCTATTGTCCAGTCGACAGATTTTAACGAACCGTCAAAATCAAAGTGCAACTGCGTTTTGTCCTTTCCTTTTGTTATAGTATAGTTTTTCAAAACAGTTTCGCCAGAAGTCGCAATAGGGCCATTATTAAAAGAAAAATGATTGCCCGAAACATTGTCCACGCTGGAAAGCATTCCTGTTTTTTTACTAAACAATAGTTGAACTTCTCCGCCCGTAAGCATTATAGTCGAATCCGTTTCCGCTACGTCTAATTTCGGTGCAACATTTACATTAAATGTTTGGTTGATGATAGCTTTATTGGATTTCAGTTTCCATATCAATTGATCCAATATATGCGAACCAGGATCCACTATGTCCAATACAATTGCATCATAATTATCAAACGTTTTTGCGATTGGCATCTGATAAACGACACTATCCAACGGTAATAGATCGGGCAACGAAAAACTTCCCGAATCGCCAATACTATAACCTGCTACATCGCCAAACGGATTGGCATAGTTGACCAATTTCCAACGAACGCTGCACTGGTTGGCGTTGGTAAAATGATAGCGGTTTTCGATTCTTATCTTTCCGTCAAAAACCTTGTTCGCAGAAACTATTTGTATAGGATTAAAGATCGATTTCAAAGCGAAATAGCTGGCTTCTTTTTCGCGGTGCGGACCGAGAATGCCGTCGTTCGCATTCAAACCATTATTGTCGATTTGATTGTTGCGATCCGTGCGCGCAATGCCTTCGTCCAGCAACGCCCATATAAATCCGCCGCCGCTGTTTTTGGCGTGCCAATGCAGGTTCCACATATCTTCCATGCCGCTTGCCGCACCGCCGTCGTCCTGCGAATGCTGAAACTCCGTCGGCATATAGATCAACGTATCCTGAAATTTGTGCAGCGTACTATAATAATCTTCGTAATGGTCGCAGTCAATACCGTTCATCGAATTTCCGGGACGGTGGTGCGGATGAATGACCGGACGTCGGGAATAATCCCAATCGTCAAACAAATGATCGAGCGCCTTATTGGTTCCGCCCTCGTTTCCGTTATCCCAGAAAATGATGGACGGATGGTTTTCGTCGCGCTGCACCATTTCCTTTACCAGCGGCGTTCCAGCTTCAGTACTATACCACTTTTGCCAACCCGCCAACTCGTCCAATACATACAAACCAATAGAATCACATATTTCAAGAAAACGTTTGTCGGGCGGATAGTGCGAACACCGAACCGCGTTCATGTTCATCCCTTTTATCAGCAAAGCATCGGCAAGCTGGATGGAATCATTTAGGGAACGCGCGGTTTCGGGCCAGAAACAATGGCGGTTCACGCCTTTCATTTTTACCTTAACGTTGTTAATGTAAATACCGTCGCCTTTTCTAATTTCAATGGTTCGGAAACCAAATTTTTCTTCTGTTTGGTGGACGAGTTTGTCGCCCACGAAAAGCGCATATTTTGCTTTATATAATTCGGGCGTTTCGGAAGTCCATGATTTAGCATTTTTTACCAAACTGGAAAGTTCTACAACGGAATCGCTGGATGTTATTTTTTGCTCGGCAGTTGCGACTTTTTGATTTTTTTTGTCAAAAAGATCCACTTTTATTTTTCCGTTCCGGTGGTTCGTATTGAGTTGAATTTTGGTGGCAAATTTTCCGTCAGCTTTCGCGTCGATGCCAACATGTTCAATATGAGCAACGGGCAAAGCTTTTAAATAAACGGGACGAAAAATACCGCCAAATATCCAATAGTCCGCCAACCGTTCGGCATTGTTGACGCTGGCATCTTCGCTCATTTTGCTCACGGTAACTTCCAATAAGTTCGGCGCATTATAGTTCAAAAGCGAACTGACATCATATTCAAATTCGTAAAAAGCGCCTTGGTGTTTTTTGCCGACGGATTTTCCATTGATCTTGACATCGGTATCGGTCATCGATGCTTCGAATACGATTTTCACCGTGCGCGAACGCCACCCAGCCGGAACGGAAAAACGATATTTGTACATTCCTTTTTCATCCGCGAAGCGAAAATTTTTACCGTAAGTTTTATAGTCGCGTCCATAATTGTAGTTGCCAAAACCCTGCTGTTCCCAACAGGACGGCACTTGTATCGTCGTCCAATGGCCGCTATTGCGCCCGCCCGTACAGTAAAAATCCCAGGTTTTCGTATCGTTGCTTCCCGTACCGCTCAGGTATTGGGTTTCCGTTTTCTGTCCAAAGCCAAACTGCGCGCAGACCAATAGGCTGCACAGCGATATTAGTTTCTTCATATGGCGTAATGCTTACTTTTTTGCAATCGGATTGGACGAATCAACTCCGTCCAATCCATTGTTTTGTCTATTTTTCGTCTAATTGCCGTCAGGTTTTTCTGCTGCTTCGAGCGGGCTCATTGGAATCGCGACATCCTCGAAATTGTCGGGTTTCAACGGATTGAAATCACGATAAGAAGGTATCACCAAACCCGCTATTTTCATATTGGAATGAGCGATCGTCGTTGCCACGCACCGCGCAATCTCAAACGCCCCAAAATTCCTGAAATGCGTATCGTCCTTCAATTCCTCTTTTCGATTGGGGAACGTATTGGCAGGAAAATGGACGAACGCTTTCTTGGACTTTTCGGGTCCCCAATATTCGTACATTTCCTTGGTCATTTCGTTAAGGTCGACTAGCTGCACACCGAGTTCTTTTGCGGTTTGTCGCATCGCCGCCGGAAAGTCGCCGAGCGAATTGGTTATATGACCTTTTTCGTCAAATGTTCGCCTGCTGGTCGAAGTTACCAATACAGGAATCATTCCCAAACTTTTAGCCTGCGCTACCCAACTTTTCAAAGAATCTTGATACGTCGTAAAAGGATCGAGATGATTGCCTCCAGGTTTCTGGTCGTTGTGTGCAAACTCGACGAACAAATAGTCGCCGGGCTTTGCCAGACTGAATATTTTCTTGAGTCGTCCTGAGCGCACAAAATCTTTGATCGTTTCGCCCGATTCGGCATAGTTGGCAACGATGACGCTGTCCGAATTCAGCATATTGGGCAGCATCTGTCCCCACGAAGCCCAAGGTTCGGTAGGCTGGTCCACCACGGTAGAATTGCCCGCCAAAAAAAGCGTCGGCACTTTATATTGGAGCGTATCAACCGCAACTTCCTTTATCAAAATATTCTTTCCGCTGACTTCCATTTCCATTTTGTCGTCCCAATGCGGATATGCCCTTTCGCGTGGTTTGAGCCGCACCGACGTATTGGATCCGCCAATCATGCTGCCACGTAGATGCACGATGAACGACAATGTATCGACACGGTTGGCGGCGAGTTCGTGGTTCAATACCATCAAGCGGCGGTTTTCGACTTTTACGGAAATATTGCCCGACTTCGCTGCACCGGTTACCAATAGGCGAACCTTGTAGTTGCCTTCTGGAAGTTTGGATATGATCTTACTTTCACCGTCGATTCCAGACGTGGAATGTGGTTTGAGGTTGGTCTGCGCGTGGGCAAAAGCAGACGCCAACATGGACAGAGCAAATGCAATCTTTTTCATTATAGTTTACAATTTATATTTCGTTTATTTTTTCCCTATTTAATTACGTTTACGGAGCTATCTTACCCTACCTCCAATATAAAAAAGGAATCGGGGGAAATATTTTATCTCCCATGTGCTGTTTTTATGCTTGACAAGGGATAAGAAAGTGAATTTGATTTTTGTTTTCAGTCGATGTATCACCGACCTATCCCTTGCTCCGTATAAATCAATATGCACCATTCTACTCTTTGTATTCAAACCAATCGTACAAAGCTGTATTGACGGACGATTGACCATTGCTGGTTGCATACACGCCAACTCCGGAACCATTAAATTTGTTGAATGGATTGTCCGATATTGCATCCAACTTTTGTCCGCTGCCAATATTCGTCCTATTGTTTGGCGTTTCCCCATAACTAAACTGCACATCCAAATTATTCGTTTCAACTTTAAGATACACTTCCTGTTGACGATAAGGCAAGCGTTGTATCACTTCTTTCTTGCCCAAATGTTTGCGGGTTAATACGATTTCATCCTTTCCTTTCATCAAAGTATAATAACCATTCGCAGTACGATAAACCACCAAACCGGCTTGTTCGTTGTCTTTGTCGGTGGAGAATTTTAATTTAGTTGTCGCCGTGAAATGATGATGCTGTATTTTTTGAATCATCATAGCCGCACTTACCAAGCTATCAATCACTTCAGGCTGAAGCGATAAGTTCAGACAACCTTTATCAATACGATAAAATTGCTGTTGCGGAATCCTCACAAAATTCCATTGTACAGAAAGATTGTTTGATACAAAATCATCCTTTGATTGTCTTGCGGCAACTGGCGTCCAAGGCAAATCAGGTCTTTGTTGCTGGGGCAATACAATACCGTAACCGGGATTATAAATAGGCGTACCGTTTTGAAATTCCACTTTACACAGAAAAGTTTCGCGTGCAAGCGGATTGTACCCGTCTATATTTCTGACACCTAAAACGACCGAATACCAATCGCCGTTTGGCGTTTGTACCAAGTCTGCATGACCTGTATTTTGTATAGGATATTTATTTCCCAAATGTCGGTGCGACAATACCGGATTGACTTTATCCGCAACATAAGGTCCCCACAGACTATTGCTGTGATGCGCCGTAACCGCGTGGTAATAACTTGAACCACCCTCAGCCATTAATAATAAATACTTGCCGTTTATTTTGTACAAATGCGGCCCTTCGGCAAAGGTTGCATTGTTCGCATGTCCATAAGTGAGTATCTTTCGCGGACCGACCAGCTTCTTTTGTTGTAAATCCAATTCCTGCATCCATACGGCGCATTGCGATGCCCACGACTTTTTAAAATCCCATGTATTACCCGTGTAATAACATCTGCCGTCATCATCCCAAAACAAAGAAGCATCAATGCCCGGCGCATCTTTCAGCCAAACGGGATCTGACCATGGCCCGTGCGGATCTTTTGCCGTTATGTAAAAATTTCCACCACTTTTAGATGCTGTCGTAATTAAATAAAATAGTCCATCGTGATACCGAATTGTAACAGCCCAAATTCCATCATTATCGTTTAATCCGTTCATATTAATAAACGGACGGTCGAGCCCGTGCCCTATCAATTCCCAATTGACCAAATCTTTACTATGATAAACGGGAATGCCCGGATACCATGTAAAAGAAGATGTTACCAGATAATAGTCATCCCCCACCCGGCATATCGACGGATCGGGATTGAAACCCGGCAGAATGGGATTTTTGAAAGTCGAAGGCGCGTTCTGACCTTTCGCGTAAAGCGATATAACGATGAAAAAAAGAAGACAAATATGTTTTAAGATTTTCATTTTTCTAGTTTGTCCTTTACTACATTAGAACAACAAACAATATAGCAGATACGCATTTGGACTATATGGCACGACAAACACATCTTCATAAAAGTAGAACAATACCCGGATTTACTGTCCCGAACTGTCATGGAAACGTGATAGCCCGTTGTCATCCAATCCTTTGGTACTTATTATAAAATTCCAGATGTATCAAAATATTTCTGAAGACATTTAACCCATATTTCATAACCTTTCTCATTAGGATGCACTCCGTCTTTACTATACTCTTTTATCATCAAATCATTTTTATCAGCAAATAAAGCGTGTGTATCAATTATCGAAAACCACTTATTGGGTTTGCACGCTGCAAGTACCAACTTATTGGTTTGCGTTATTCGTTGCACAAGCGAGTCGTGGGATGTAGGAAAAATAGTTTGAAAGAAAATTTTAGTGCCAGGATTTTTGCTATGGATATTATTGATGATAGCAACAATATTCTTAGCCGTTCTTTCAGGAGTTAAGGACGAGTTAAACAAATCGTTAATACCAATTTCAATAAACACCGCCGTTGGTTGAACGTAACAAATTTCGCCAAGCCTTGCAAGAACGCCATCCGTAACATCGCCCGCAATACCCCTGTTTTTAACGGCCGGATTATGTAAACGTGCGCCCCAATCGTGGCCAAGCTGCGTAATACTATTACCCAGCAATACAATATCGTGCATTTGTAAAGGCTCCTTTCTGAAAACCTTTATCCTTTGCGGATAATTCTTTTTCGTCCAATCATTATGTGTAGCAATTGTCAACGATGCGGCAGGATAAAGTGAATCTGGTATTGCAATTGCCGATTGAGGCGGCACTCGTCCTAACTTGTGGACGGAGGTACAGGCATTGAGTAATAATATTCCAAACAGAAATAAGATAGTTTGATATAGAAAATTACGTTTCATTTTTAGTATTTTTTTCTTAGAACTTGTTTAAACTTTTCCCTGACTACCGAAAACAGGTTAAACAGGTTCTTATTTATTTCCCATAAAATGTTCCTGATCTTCGCTTACTCTTTCAAGTATCTTTTTCCTTTGTTCATCGGATAATGTTTCTGTTGATGACTGTGCATTTTTATTATTATCTTGTTTTATCCGCAGAACATCTTTGGCTCTGTAAATTGCGGGGAGATTATTTTTTACAGATTCCAAAACAAGCGTATCACTCGTTGGAGTTTGGTTTCCGGCATATTCCATGGATGCAATGATTTTAATCTTTCCAGGCTGTAACGTAGTCTTTATCAACGCCGGTGCGGTTCCCCAGATAATTTTGTGCGGATTAATTCCAACAGTATTATCGCCTATTAAAATTCCTTCGCCTTTCACACTAAAATGAACAAGCGATTCGTTGAGTCGTTTCACCCTTCCGTTTTCATCCTGCATTTCTGCAAAAACGGGTATAATAAAACTGCCGTCGGCAACAGGTTGCAGACCTTCCAAACTCGTTTTAACCACTAATTTTGACGGACGTTTTGCAGGTTGTCTTACCGTGCGGATAACTTCTTTTCCACCGACATAACCTATTGCCACTAAAGCATCCCAATCCTCCGGCGTTTTCTTTCCTTTCTTTACATGGTCTAAATCTTTTACATCCATAAACGAATAAAAATCTTTAAACACTAATGGCGGATGCGGTATATGCAAAGCCTTGTCCGGCGCGAGCGTTAATGAATCTTTACCGTAAGCAACCAATTTCACTGAATCGCAATTGGAGTAAACTGTTACATCCGCGGGAGAAAACGGCGACATGATATTGGCGATAAATAAGGTGTAAGGATTTTTATCCTCCTGTTTTACAAAATCCGACGCAGGGTTTTCCTGGCTTTTGAACATTTCATAAGCATATTTAGGCTGCCTGAACATATCTACAATGCCGCCATAAAAAGGTTCTGGATGATAACCTCTTTGCGTATCGAAGAAATGCCACAAGCAGCCACCAATTAATTGTTTGGGCGATGCATAAAACCTTTCCCATGATTCAAAAGGATAGGATGGATTGGCATAATGCTGCGCCTGCACCAATTGCGGAACTTCGCCCCATGCAAAGTTTGCCCGGCTTGGAGAATTATGTGCCGTCCAGTTATCTACATTATCACCCCACTCTCTTGTGAAAATACATTTATCCGTTTTTTCTTCTACGCCGCTGAAAGGATGTGCATACACCATATCGAAGCGTTGCCACTCTGCACTTCCAAAATCGCAGGCTGCTATACAATTTGGATTAGGGTCTTCGGCATGTGTAATTTCATAAGATTGTTTTGCAAAAGAAGCTGGATAATGCGTTTCATTGGGAATAGGTTCCCAACCGAAGATGCAGGCATGGTTCCTGTTTTGCCTTATCAGTTGGCGGATGTCGCTGCACATAAGGTTTACAAAATTGCTGTCATTATTCCAGAACTGCCAACCGGGCGTTGGAACGATGGTAAATATCCCCAACGCATCACAGGCTTCCATAAAAGCATTTGCCTGCGGGTAATGCGACAAGCGCAAAATACGGACGCCTGCTTCCCTTATTTTCTTTGCCTCATTCCAAAATAAATTATCGGGGACGGCATTGCCTATATAAGCATAATCCTGATGATGGTTTGCGCCCATTAGTTTATCGTTAAAGGGTTTGCCGTTGATATACACGCCATCTTTACCTTTAAGTATAACGCTTTTTATACCGATGCGTTGATAATAGCCGTCCAACACAGAATCCTTTGTTTTTACAACAGTGTATAAATGATATAAATATGGATGATCAGGATGCCAGAGCAAAGGGTTTTTCACCGTCATGTGCTTTTGAACAGTAGCATTTCCGTTTTTGTCCAATATAACTTTTTCAAAAAACTTAGCTACGGTCTTATTGTCTTTGTCTTTCAGGTAAGATTCAACAACTATGTTTTGTTTATTAAGCGATTCATTAATGATATTTACGGACAGGTTAACTATGGCAGATTGCGCAGATACATTTTCAAAAGAGACTTTAATGCCATTGGTCGAAAGTGGTTGAACAATATTTGCATCTGTGATGTGTACAGGATTGGTGGCTAACAACCACACGTTTCTGTAGATGCCGCCGAAGTAACAGAAGTCCAATCCGTACTGCGGTTTGCCGGGCGGATAAGAAGCATCATCGCTATTATCTGCCATGACTGCAATAATATTTTCTGTCCCGTTTGTATTTATATTCGCTTTACTCAAATCAATGACAACAGGCAGATAGCCGCCTTTATGCGCAGCTACCTGTTTTCCGTTTAAGTAAATCACACATTTGCCCATGATGGCTTCAAATGTGAGCGATAATTTTTTCTGATTGATATTGTTTGGAACAATAAAATGTTTCCTGTACCATACAACACCCTGGTAGTTGATGTTCCCGCTGGCTTCTTCGGGTAAAATATCCGTCCCATGCGGAAGTTGCACCTGTTGCCAGTTACTATCCGTTAAATTTATTTGTTCCGCATTTTTAATATTCCCTTTATGGTATAGCCAACCGTTGTTGAAAGAAAATATTTCACGCGCGTTATTACCCGGCAATTGGAAAAATCCATTCGTGGAAAAGTGTGAACCCGGTGCGGCATAAGGATTTTGGGCAATGCTAACATGCAGGTTGAAGGCTAAAAAAAATACAGACAATGCGTAAATATATTGTTTACGCACGACAAGAGATTGCCGCCTGCGCGGCAATGACGTTTGAGGTTTTCTACTTTTCGCCATCACCTTTATCATCATTTTATATTGTATCTTAGTAATTGTGCTAAAAAACTTCCCGGATTAATTAAAAATAAACCACATTGATACATAGTATAAAAAATATTTTTAGTTCGGGACAGAAACACATAGTGAAAGCGTAGCTTTCAAACTATATGTTTCTAAAATATTCTTTTGAATAAAATATATCACTTAATGAATATTTATTCCTGATAGTCCTTTACAACAGGACTATTATTAACCGACACATTATTGACCTCTGTAAACCTGTAAGGAGCAATATTCTTGACCTGCGGTGCATTCAAATGATCGAAAGAAATATTTTTTGCATCCTGCATAATAATAACAGGGCGGCGGTCTTCCTGCATGGTTTTAAAGGTAACCTGGCTCAAATCAAGCCCGTCAACATGACTTACATAAAGTCCGTAAGCCGGGCACCGACCTATCAACATGGGCTCCGGATAACCTTTTCCTAATTCTTTATACGTTTTTTTGCCTTCCTCTTCTGTTCCACCGCCGCGATAATTTATCTGTATATTACTCAAACGAATATTACTTAACGGTTTTTCGGGCAAGCCGCTAATCTGGATACCGGAATAGGAATCGGCATCATCAACCGTAATATTGCTAATCTGAATATTACCGCCGGAAGAAGTATCCGTAATGGTTTCGGGTCCGCGGTTGCGTTTGCCTGTTGTTATGTAAATAGGATAATAATGTGTGTGTGACATGGAAATATTATTGATAACAATATTCTCCATCTTTCCCTGATCTACTTCTTCAAGCGCAATGCCATTACTATAAATACAGGTGCAATTGCTAATCGTAATATTGCGGTAACCGCCGTTTGATTCAGTACCTAATTTAATTCTTCCACACACCCAATTCACCGGTTGCGGCTTGTAAGTTCCGTCTATCAAAGTGCCCTCTGCAAAACCCGTAACGGTACAATTTGTAATCAATACATTTTCGCAGGGAACGGGTTTGTTTAATGCGTAAGAGCTTTTTAACACAATAGCATCATCGTTCGGTGTATTTACTTTACAATTGCTAACCGTAACGTGTTTGCAGGCATCTATATCAATCCCATCCCGGTTAGTATCTACCAACACATTGTCAATAGTTACTAAATCGCAGCCGGTAACAATAATTCCAAAATGACCACCATGAAAAATAGTAATGTCACGGATCAATACATTTCTGCAAAGCTTTAATGCAATAGCTTTATCGCCTGTGCCAATAGAGCCACCCTGCACATTACCTGCATGTTCGGTATCTTTTTTAGTTAGCCCTTTTCCGTAAATAGTTCCCCGCCCGGTGATGGAAACATTGCTTAGATTTTCGCCCCATATAAGACTATTATGAAAAAAAGTATGGCCGCCGTCCTGGTATTGTTTACCCACAAATTCTTCCGGTTCGTCATAAACCTTCATGTCTTCCGGGGCTGCAATGATGGTGGAACCTGCATCGAGATGCAATTCTATATTGCTTTTTAAGCGGATGCTGCCACATAAATATTTTCCGGCAGGAATAGATACGCTTCCGCCTCCATGTGCCGCGCAATCATCAATAGCTTTGTTAATCGCTATATTGTCGAGATGTACGCCATCGCCAACTGCTCCGTATTTTTTTACATTATAGTCCTGCGCAGAACAATAATAAAATATGGAGGTAATTAAAAGTGTGAGGATTGTTTGTTTCATGTGTAGTGTTTTTATTATTACTTGATTAATCTTAAATACATATGTTTTATCATTTCGATTAATCTATTTGTTGCCATCATCGTTTTCGGGTTTTACTATCTCCCCGTTACAACCAATAAAAATGAGGACTTATCATTTCGTTTTCAATACAACTTGAGCACTTTTTAATCCTTGTACCGAGGTGTTCAATACCACTTCGCCGGCTGTTTGATTCGCCCGCAAAATCGCCATGGCAAAACCGTTGTGCAAGAGTCGTTTATTACCATTGAACAGCTCATCACTCGAATGGTCGCCGTTATCCACCGCGATAAGCTTGGCTGCGCCGCTTACATCAAAAGTCACTTCATCAGGATTTGCGGTATATACATAGTTGCCTTTGCGGTCTACCGCGTAAACTTTGACATATTGCAAATCCATACCGTCGGCTTTCCAATTGTTGTTTTCAAATTCTACTTTTAAAGCAACGGCTTTGCCTGTTGTTTCCAATTGATGACGCGCCACTTCTTTTCCATTTTTACGTGCGATGGCCACAATTTTACCCGAACGATAAGGCACGTCTTTCCATTGGATGATATTGCGTTTATCCATCTCATTGTTATTTTTTTGCACACCAATGGATTTTCCGTTAACCAGCAACTCGACTTCTTCTGCATTGGTATAGGTATAGATATTATACTTTTTGCCCGGTTCTCTATTCCAATGCGACGAAAGATTCGTCGTACCCACGGTCTGCTTATTCCACTCCATAGATTCCGCGGCTTTATCTTCCACGCCTATCCGTACAACAGGCTCATCCGAAAAAATACTTTTAATCAAATATGCCTGCGGATAAGGATTAAGGGCATGGTCGAAAAACGAATACGCCCAACCTTTCTTAGGCCATTTGTTGGATTCGCCCCAATATGCAATTGCCCCCCAGTATGCCAATCCGACCATTTTGTCCCGGTCCATTCCAAAGAAAGGAGCAGCCAATTCGTTGGTAGTCGCCTCACTTTGAAAAATAACCATATCCGGCGCATGTTTCAGGTAATCCTGATAGTTCATCCACCTGTAATTAAAACTCGAAATTTCAGTAACCGTAGCCAATTCAGGCGGAACAATATTTGTATTAAAAGAAGGATCGTTCTTACTCACCGCACCGGCACGTGCGGGAAACATAGCTACGGTTGTTTTACGCGTAGAATCGTATCGCTTAGCCAAAACATTCATCATGCGATAAGTCGTCACGCCCCAATCGCCAGTTGGCAAACCCGACCAACTTTCCTGCACTTGCAGTTCGTTACCAAAAGACCACAGGATAACCGACGGATGATTCCTGTCGCGCGTAAGCCATTCGATTTCATTTTTGTACCAGATTTCTGTCCACGGTTTGCTGCCTGCCCAATAATCTTTATTGCTCCATTTGTCATACAATTCATCCACTATTAAAATGCCTTTTTCATCGGCAAGATTTAAAAACGATTCGGAATAAGGATTGTGTGAAGTACGGATGCAGTTAAAGCCGAAAGCTTTGAGCTGCGCCATCTCGTGTGCAATCGATGTTTCATAAGCCGCAACGCCCACTGCGCCTAAATCATCGTGATTAGCGATGCCTTTTAAGAAAAGCTTTTTACCGTTTAGTTTAAAACCAAATTCTTTAGAAAATTCAATCGTACGAATACCGAATTTCTGTTCGACTTTATCAATTGCCTTGCCATCTAAATTTAAGGTAACAACTGCCTTATACAAATTCGGCGTTTCGCAAGACCATAGCTTCGGCGCGTTTATATGAACAATAGGCAAACCGACTTCTACCGTACTAAGTTTATTTCTTTCGGGAGCTGCTACTTTCGTTTCGCCTACCTGTTTTCCATCGGGAGAAAATATTTGTGCAACAATGTCGAGGTTATAGCTTTTGTTGGTAATACCATTTAAACTTACCTGAACATTTACAGCTGCATTCTGCTCGGAAACTTTCGGCGTGGTAATATATACACCATGGCGCGCAACGGATATATTGTTTTCGACCAACAAATGAACATCGCGGAAAAGCCCACCACCTGTATACCAGCGCGAGTTTCCATCCTTTCCTGTTGAGGCACGAACCGCAACAATATTGTCGGCATCGTATTTAAGCAGCTTCGTTATATCTGCACCAAAACCGAGATAACCATAGTCGGTTCCGCCTATTTTTTCTCCGTTTAACCAGACTTCTCCGGTAAGCATAATGCCCTCAAAATCGAGCGACACTTTTTTGCCTTTCCAGCTTGGATCGGCTTTAAATATTTTGCGGTACCAACCTACGCCCATCGCTTTGAAGCCACGCGCACCGCCAGCTGTCGAATCCCACGGTTGGTTGATCTGAAAATCGTGCGGCAAGTCAAGTGCAGTCCAGTCCGCATCGTTGAAAGTATATTGCTGTGCACCTTTGGCATCGCCGTAATGAAACTTCCAACCGAAATCGAATAGTTGGCAGATGCGAATGCTTGCCGCATTTTCCTGTGCGAAAACTGCAACAGTCAAACTGATACAACAGACAATTAGTACAATTTTTTTTCTAATCATGGTACTTTTTATATAATCGTTCATAGCATAAATATTTGTTGCCGGCCAGGCGACCAACAACGGCGAAAAACGATATTGCTATAAGAAAAAGAAGATAAATATGTTTTATATATTTCCTATTTTCCCCGTTCTTTGTTTACTGCGTTAGAATAACAAGCAATATAGCAGGTAAGCATTGGGCCTATATGGAACGGCAAACACACATCTATAAAAGTAGAACAATACCTGAATTTACTGTCCCGCACTGTCATGACGTCCAATATTGGAATACAGGTCAATATATTAGCTTCGTTGCAGATCTTCTGAAGCGCTATATTGACCTGTATTTATAGACATTTAATAACCTGTATTTTGAGGGTAACTCTCGTCATCCAGGTTTATGACAGATTGAGGAATTGGCCGTAAATAGTATTTGTCTAAAATACCGTTTGGATTTGTTTGCTGAGTTAAAAGATTATACGTAAACGCACGATCCAGTTTATGTGTACGTTTCAGATCCAACCAACGCTTGTATTCTCCTTCCAGTTCGCGCGCACGTTCATCAAGAATAAAATCAATGGTAACATCGGAAGCTGCGATTTGCATATTCTGTCCAGGGAGTGTAGCGCGTGCACGTACAACATTGATTCTATCTGCTGCAGTCCCGTTTTGCCCCAACTTGAAATATGCCTCGGCAGCAATCAAATAAGTTTCTGCTAAACGAAAAATATACACGTCCCGCGTACTTGTATAAGTACCGGACTGGGCACCAGGCAATAGGGCTTTGGGATCATAAAATTTATTCACCATTGGAAACATTTCAGCACCGCCAAGATTGCTAAAGTTTTGTTTCCAGTTTTTGTAAGTGACAATCTGAACATTTGGATTCGCATTCTTGAGAGCAATAGAATCTGCCGCGCTGAATGGCTGGTCCCATTTGGGGAAATAGAATCTCAAGTCGCCTTTGTTTACAGGTTTACCATTAAGCGAGGATGCTTGGGACGCATAAAATTGGCTGAGAAAAGTGGCATCATATCGAGCGTCCTTAGCCGTGTTGTACAGCGTGTACAAATATTGAGTTGGCATGTAGTCCGCAATACGACGATTGTAGACTGGGTCACCTTCAAAAAATCCCGGTTGTTGCCAGATTCGCCATCCAAACAATATATTCTGACCGTTACCATAATTTTGGTTTGCATTCCCCGATTTAGTCAAGCTCGATGCGTCGTATTGGACAGACCAGATAATCTCTTTGTTTTTCTGGTTGTCTGCGTTGAATACATCTGCAAAACTAGGTAAGATGCCATAAGTACCACTGCTTATTACGTCATCGGCAAGACTGGCGGCCTGAGTAAAGTCCGCTGTGCTTCCATAGCTTTTATATCCCCTCGTAAGATAAATCAATGCCATGAAATGCTTTACTGCACCTTGCGTAATTCGTCCAAAATCAGAGGTAGTAACATCGACACTGTTCAAAGCTGTGGTAAGGTCTGAAAGAATAAGATCGTACACATCCTGTTCCTTGCTAGGTGTAAAATGTGTAATTGGCGTTGTGATTTCGTTCGTGACAATAGGAACGTCGCCCCAGTTTTCCACCAATAAATAATAGTAATATGCCCTTATAAAACTAGCTTCTCCAATACGCTTTTTGGCTAGAGCAGGATCAATGCCCGGAATAGTTGGGCCACGATTGATTGCTGTATTACACCGTTGAATACCTGAATAGCATGCATTCCATATACCACTTACGCCAGAATTGTCTGTATTCAACGTAGCATATTCGTCCAGCCCAATTGCCCTAGTCTGACGATCACTCAAAGAACCGCTTATCGCTTCAATATCCCCCCTTGTCGTTACATCAGTGCCGTATTCAAATAAGAACGGGTCTTTATCATAGATACCACGAAGTGATCCATAACAAGAATTAACGAGCGATTCATAACCCGCCGTATTGGTGTAATAATTCGTACTGGTAATTCCACCTAAGTTCTGTTCTTCTAGAAATTTTTTACAAGATACATTGCCCAACGTCAATGTCAGTACCACTAAATAAGATATATTCTTCATGTTAATTTCTATTATTTATTTTAAAATGCCAAGTTGACGCCAACCATATATGCTGCAGTGCTGACAGCATCTCCAAAGGAATTCTGGGAAGCCCATTCTGGGTCAAATCCTTTGTATTTGGTAAATAAGACAGGATTTACAGCTGTTGCATAAACCCTAAGGCTATTGATTTTAGCTTTTTGCAATGAATTAGCAGGAAACGTATAGCCAAGTGTAATGTTACTTATTCGCACAAAATTATTAGACTGGTATTGAACAGCTGAAGTGTAAGGTCCAGGATTGCCTGGCTGCCACCATTTGTTGGATGGATTGTTCGGCGTCCAATAAGGTTCGTTAACCTGATTATAGTTTTGGTTATAGTTTAAGAACGTGGAAAAGAAGTTGCTATTGAACTGCTCACCCTGACGTGTATAAACCATGACGTAAAGGTCTACAGGTCCATATTTAAACGTATTGCCTACAGAACCAGTCCATTTGGGAGTCTGCTGCCCTAATATAGCTTTGTCGCTTGCATTGATAACACCGTTGCCATCCAAGTCTTTTACACGGATCTGACCTGGTTTTTGATTGTATTTTGCAGCTTCCGTAGCTTGGTCAGTTTGCCATATTCCGTCGAAAACATAATCATAGTTGATGGCAACGGGTTTGCCGATAAACAATAGATTACCGACATCGCTTTTAGTTCCACCATAGATTTCAAGGAGTTTGTTGTTATTCGATTCAAAAGCAATATCCGTCCTCCACTGAAATTTTGCGGTTCGAACATTCACGGTACTCAACGCAACTTCGATCCCTTGGTTTCTCATCTGCCCTATATTGGCCGCAACGGAGCTGAAGCCCGTTTCTGGAGGTAACTGGCGATTTTGTAAAATGTTCAGGATAGTACGTGTATAGACATCTACTGACCCGGAGATTCGGTTATTGAACAATCCATAGTCAAGACCTAGATTCCATTCTCTTGTTGTTTCCCATGTCAGGTTCTGGTTCGCCAACTGGTTGGGCGCATATCCATTCGCAAGGGTTCCTCCAAAATCATAATATGACTGTCCTAATGTCGCCTGCGTCGAATAGGCCGATATACGGTCATTGCCCGTAGAACCATAACTCAGCCTCAATTTCAGGTCATTGATTGCCGGAACAGCTTGCAGAAAATCTTCCTGAGAAACGCGCCATGCCGCGGAAGCTGACGGAAAAAAGCCCCATTTGTGCCCTTCCGAAAAGTGAGACGAGCCGTCGTATCGACCAGTAACTGTCAAAAGATATTTGTTTTTATAGTTATAGTTGACCCTACTTGTCAGCGAAGCCAGACTGTAAAGGGTAAAACTAGAACCATAGCTGGTCACGGAGCCTCCCGAACCTAGATTAAACCATAACGACTTGTAGGGTAGTCCGGCTACGGTCAATGCGTTAGTTTCCGTACGGTCTCTCTGCATACTTTGTATTACCGTCGCCGTAATGTGGTGATCGCCTAACTGTTTGTCATACGTTGCCTGATTGTCCCAGACCCAACTAAAGAATTCGCTCGTATTGTTGGAGCCTGTAGATGGAACTGAACCGCCCACCCCTTGCTTACTCAATGCGCCAAAGTAAGTTCCGTTCCTTGTACTGAGATAGCTAGGCGATATCGTTGATTTTATCGTAAGCTCCTTGAACGGTTGGAACTGGATATACAAGTTTCCAAATGTTCGAAAACTCCTGTTTTGCCGAAGGTCATTGCTTTGATCAAATGTAGGATTGGTGACAGCATCGTTGTCAAAAACGCGAAACTGCATATTGCCACTTGAATCATAAGGATTAGTAATCGAAGGAAGACGGTATGAAGAACGAAGCGCTTCGTAACTACCCAAATTAGTTAAATCCTGCACCATATACATATTCAAACCAGCTTTCCATTGATCCGTAATCTGACGATCGACGTTACCGCGCAGATTATATTTTTTGTAGCCTTCAGGACTAACACTTCCCCCCTCGCTCAGATAACCTGCACTTATAGAAAACCTTGTTTTTTCGTCCCCTCCACTTGCCGTGATGTTGTGGTTCATCTGAATGGCGTTCTTTAGTACAAGATCGGGCCAGTTGGTATTTATACCATTGTTATAATTATTTAGAAGCGTTGTGCTGAAGATATCACTTAGGTTCGTACTCTTGCCAGCACCTTGGGCTTGTGCTACGCGATAATCGACATACTCTTGTGTATTCATCATATCTGGTAGATGTACGGGAACTTTTTCGCCAATATAGGAATCGAATGTGAGTGTTGTTTTGCCCGCTTTCCCATGTTTAGTTGTTACGATAATAACGCCTTTGGCACCCCTAGAACCATAGATAGATGCCGCGGACGCATCTTTTAAGACATCAATCTTTTCAATATCAGAAGGATTTAGATCATTAAGTCCATTGCTGGATGGAATACCATCAATAACATAAAGAGGCGCATTGGAGGCTCCAATAGAATGAACGCCGCGAACTGTAACATTGTATCCCGAGCCGGGTTTTCCTACATTTTTCTCGACGTTCACACCTGGCACTTGCCCTTGCAATGCACCTGTCGCATCGGGCAGCGCAGCACGGGCAATTGTATTGGAATTGATCGAAGATATGGCAACTGTTACATCAGCTTTCTTCTGCGAACCATACCCGATCACGACCACCTCGTCCATCGACGAACTCGCCTCTTTCATCTTAACCGTAATGGTAAAATTGGCGTCTGGCTTGAGTGCATATCCTGTAAGGTTTTGCGCTTGGTAGCCCACATACGAAAAAGAAAAATCATAGCCATCTCCTGCCGCCAATTTGGAAAATCCCCAAAAGCCCGCACTGTCCGTCTGCGTCGCGGCCGTGAAATTGGAATTCATATTCTTGACGATTACGTTGACGCCTTGTAAAGGCAAGCCACTTTCGGACCGCACAATACCTTTGACATCGGTACGCTGCGCTTGGGCATAGGAGAAAAGACAGGATAAAAATAATCCTAACATAAGGAGGCCTGGAGAAAGACACCTCCGACACCAATTTGTTTTCATGAGCAAGATCAATTTAAAATATTAAAATAAAAGTCCCCCTGTTCCCGCTGTGCGCACAACGAGAAAACCGTCCACGGGACCAAGCCTATAGCAATCGGTAACTATTTTTTCTTTATGACAAAATAAGAGTCATTCTGCTTTGTTATAGTCAAGTCATTGAGCAATCCTATATCCCTAAGTATATTCTGCAAGGAATCGTTTTTGTCCACTCGTCCCGTAAAATACATGTTCTGTACATCCGAAGGCGAATAGTCTATTTGAACCTGATAGTAGACTTCCAGTTGATCCAATACATCGCTAAGCAATACGCCGTCAAACTTATACCACTCGGGCTTTTTGATGACACCGTCCGTACCTGCGACATCAGCGTTGCCTTTACTGTCTTTTACCCCACCAACAGTATAAATACGCACCACTTTGTTGGTTCTGTTATACACCAATTCCTCTCCCGGCGACAAATAATAGTCTTTCAGCAAACTGTTTTTTAAAGAATCCGCAGGCTTTACGACTACACGACCGTGATGCAGCAATACGCGAACAAAATCGCTGTTTTTCAACGCTTTTACGGTAAATGCCGTACCCAATGCGGTAGTCGACAATTCCCTGGAAACAACCGTAAATGGCTTGGTTTTGTCTTTCGCCACCTTAAACAATGCCTGTCCTTCCAGATACACCATTCGTTTGCCCTGCCAGTCAAAAGGTTCATTGTATTTCAAACTACTTTTGGCACCCAGTTCAACGACAGATCCATCCTGCAACAAAACCGTAACTGTTGTATCCGTCGCGTTCACCCGTTCCCTTACCTGAACAGCCGACGCTACCACGTTTGTTTTTTCCGCAATGGGACGATTATCATTGGACCATTTCCACAATAGCGTAACAGAAACAGAAAGGAACACCGCGGCCGCAATCCAACGCCACCACACATGTTTTACGCGTCCTTCATCTTCAACAATTGTATTATTTATATGGGCTTCAATGGCATTTTTAATGCGGTTCTTGACGTGTATTTCTTCATCGTCAATACCCAAAACCGTTTCTTCGGAATCTTCCCAATCGTCATACCATCGGTGCAGTTCCGTTTGCTCTTCTTCGGTGGCCGTACCGTTGACAAAGCCCTGTGCAAGCGAGGTTAATCTTTCGATATTCATGACGACAAAGGAATCCCTTTTATAATAAGAGACCTAAAAGAAATGTTTACCCTTAGTCGTTTTGAAAAAAAAAATGAAAAAAATTATGCGTTATGAATGATGAATGAAAAACAAAAGTCATTACTTTTTCCATCCCGAAAGGTTGAGTACCAATAACGCCGGGTGAAACCCGGTGCAGTCGGTCAGGGATGAGGTTTCCACCAACCCAAAGGAACAATCTTTCTCCGCAGCGTCCCCTAAGGGCGACTATGCGGGAACTATCAACAAAAAATTGTTGGTCGCCGACTAACAACGGAGGAAATGACCGACGGCGACAAAAGAGTATTTACCCCCCATTTACCTTATTATCACAAAAACAAAAAACAAGAAAGTTGGTCGCCGAGCTTGCCACGTATCGCTTTTAAGGCTTTTGTAAGGTGGGCTTCCGCCGTTTTTTGCGAAATGTTCAGTTGTTGAGCGACATCGGAAAGCGGCTGGTCCAGCAATTTGTTGTAGATGAAGACAAGCCGGCATTTTTCCGGAAGCGTATGCGCCAACTTTTCCACGAGCTGAAGCAGCAAGCGATCGTCCATAGCACTCGGATCACTCACCATTTCCACTGTTTCCGCCACTTCGTCCGACACCACTTTTTTCAGTTTGGAAAGTTGACGGTAAACGGCATAGCGCGTCATTGCCGCAAGATAAAACGGCAGATTTTCAATACGAATGGAACTTCTTTTGCGCCAAAGATTGAGGAAGGTATCCTGAACGGTTTCTTCCGCCAGTTCCGATGAGCGAAGATGTTTAAACGCTAAATAGTATAGCTTTCTCCAATAACGATTATATATCTCCGTAAAAGCGTCGTGGTCGCTTTCACTCAACTGCAATACCAGTTCCGTATCCGCATATTGTCGATAATCGTTCATAAATGGCAAAATTATTAATAGTCCGGCATATATGGCATATTAAGAAACATCTTCAATTCGCAACAATTGCACGTTTTTCAGTGTATTGTTTTTTCAACTACTTATCTTACCATTACAGTACCTCTGTAGAAACTAAAGTACGGCAACAAACAATCACGAGTATCCTGCACCGTCCTGCAACAATGCCAGCCATTTCTTACAAAAGACGTTGATGCTAAAAAACTCATGACGTTTTCTGTCAAAAATAATCTCAGAAAACAACATATTATAATATAAAGAAAATAAGCATATCAACTCCAAATGCCAACTATAAAAAACAATAACATTTCATGCTAAAAAACAATTATAGTACGTCACAATTCCACCGTGGCTCACAATGCAGTATAGACGGGCAGCAGTCCTGTTGCCCATAATAAAAAGTCCCCTGTAGACACAGGGGACGGAATATCTATCTATAATTAAAAAACACCAAATAGGTGTTAGAGAAACAACTATTTCTTGATAAACCTGGCAATACCAACTGCCTTGCCATCCTGTAGTGTCTGTATGAAGTACACACCAGGTGCAAGACTGGCTATGTTTACATTCTGTGGCAGTCCCGCAACTATGGCGGTCCGGTACACCTTGCCGTCCATTCCCATGATCCGCAACTGCGTACCCACAGGTACGTCCGCTACGCTGACGGTGGAAGTCGCCGGGTTGGGGTACACCCTTAAGGCTCCCAACGTTTCGAACGTCAACATCCTTACAGCGCTGTAGTCGAACTTCCCGTCCAAGTCGGTCTGTTTGATCCGGTACAGGTTGCTGCCCAACAACGGTGAAGTGTCCGTATAGTCATAGTTCAACGGCAGGTTACTGTTGCCACGGGAAGCCTTGCTGGACACACTGCCTACCTTGCTCCACTGCTTCCCGTCGGCACTACGCTCAACCGAGAAGCCTGCGTTGTTGATTTCGGAAACGGTTGTCCATTTCAACAATGCCGCATAGCCTGCTTTTACCGCGGAGAACGACGACCACTTGACGGGCAGCACAACTGCGTCGCTGAACTTGGAGAAATAGTTGCCATCATTAGCTGCCGTCGTAATCATGGCTCCTTGGTAACTACTTTGGTTTGTTCCTGGTGAGACAAAGTCGGGGACGCCGTTGTTGGAAAGCCACCTGCCGTATCCACTATACTGGGCGACGAAGGAACTTTCTTCGTTATAGTCACTGCCGTTGGTAGAGGGGTTGTGCACCAGCTGCATACTGGATGCAGCGCCGCCATATATATGCCAGGTACGAGCCATGCCTATCTCCGGATGGTAGACGATCGGATCGTCGGTATGCCCTGCGTAATCGACGACGCTTACATGGTATTCTTCGCCCCCTGTGATAGTGGCTGGTGTGTAGTCCCCCTCCGCAATACCGACAGGGAACAGGAAGGAACCACTACCGCCTCCGTCCCGAACGAGGTGGCTGAGCGTACTGTTGTTGGTGACGACCATGCGGTCGGCACTGCTGGCCGAGATACTGGCCGTATTGGCAAAACGTAAGTCACCCACTGTCCCAGTCCCTAAACGCACATTCGCACCGCTGACTGCCTGGTTGAGCATGGTGCCAACATAAACCGAACTGCCTGCCACGTCCGTAAAACCCGTGGCCACCGGGAATGCAATGTCCGTCAGCGTCATTCCTTTTGCATTGCTTAGTACGATGGATGGCTTGATAGGATTGACGGACGCATTGCCGTCAATGTTATTAGGACTATCAGCACCACCCTTTTCGGAGGGGTTGGAGATATTCAAAGTACCAACCCCTGCAATCCAAGCGGCAGGATCGATGACTATATTTTTCGAGTAGACATTCCATGAACCGTTGTCCATCAACTGCGCCTTGGTACCAATGTATAGGTTTTCGGACAGGTCGGACAAACTACCTGCACTCCCGATGAAGACTGGGCTGTTGTACAGAGTCGTGGAGCCTACGGACTGCGCCCCTACACCTTGGATAGAGGCAAATAGGATACCAACGGCCAGAAATTTGTTGTATATAGTTTTCTTCATTTAAAATAAGATTGGTTATAGTAGAACTGCCGTAATATTTTTTCCGGGCCTTCCGTCAACAGGGGTTGAACACCTGGACTAATACCCTCCCAGTATTTCAAAATAAAAGGCATAGGTATTGTCGTTTTGAAGGAGTTTCAGTTCCCCTGTGGTTTGGTCCAGCGTAAGGAAATTCTTTTGACCATTGTAGTTATTAAATGCTATCTGTGTATCCGTCATTGTAAAGCCGCCTTTGACATTGCCGTCGTACCCCCGTATGTCGGCGGTCAGAAACTTGATGGACCCGGCCATGCCGATGATTACGAAGTCCCCATATGTATATGCATCCGACTTGGCGTTGTTGACGCCACTGTTTTTTACATAGTGTACAAACTTTATCCTGGCAAGCGTATTGGTAGTAGGGAACACCTTTATGACATTGTTAACCCCGGGGCGGAAACCACCCACGACGGTGGTATAGCCATTGGGAGCATAAGTAACCTGTCCGTTGGTGCTATTCCCGTACAGAGGCCTGGCCGAAGTGGAATTAAGCATAAACGCCGGGGTATTGTCTGGTAAGGTCTGACTTAACCTCAACGTACCCTCAATATCCAGGCTGCGCTGTGGGGTCGTCGTATTGATGCCCACCTGTGCGTGGGCATTGGTTGCCGCAAGAAAACATGCGATTGCTATTATTTTTTTCATTGTTTTTGTTTTAAGATTATGGATTTGAGAACCGGGATTGTCTGCCCCGTGCGGGGTGACGATGATTTTTTATTGGGGAATATTGGATATCTATATAGATATCAGGGAAAACACCTAAAAGAGTACAGTTTTACATAAATGAAATTCAGGGTTAATTGTTAGGAAAAAATTGGATCGTCCTGCCGGCTGGCGGCCATGAGTCCTAGCGTGTACGGCATCTTCGAAACTTTGCTTTGGGGATGCATCCAAACCAAAGCATGCCGAAAAGACGTGTTTTGCGGAACTGTACATTTCAGGTATCCACGGCAACCAGTCGCTAAACTACGGTAGCGTCAGCTAGCAAACTGCCATTATGCAGAACAATAGCAATTTATTGCTACCTCATTTTAAGTATATAGAAATTTATTGCCACTAAACACTGACTGGTTTCTGCTAGGTAGCCTCCGCCTCCTTTCCGTCAAAACAACAAAGTTCCCCTGTGTCCACACTCATATCTATATCTGCCGGGCTTGTTTGTTTCCCCAGCTATAGGAACAGCAGTCTGTCCAGAATTAGTAGGGCTTTGAGGCAGTTGTTCACCTTATACACATCTGTTCTTTCCTGGAATAGTTGACAAAATACTTTAGGCGAAGGAAACGGGAACTACTGTACAGCCAATCCATCACCGCAGCGTTTTTCATGGATATGCCTAAAATTGCAAACCCTAAAAAAAGCAACACAAGCAACGCCAATACTATAACTACAATATGCATTACGACTCCGTTGTTATTGATATACTATGCTAAAAGTCCCCTGTAGACACAGGGGACGGATCTTTATCTATCTATATTTAAGCAAACACCAAACAAGTGGTGTTTGGAGAAACTACTATTTCTTGACGAACTTGACCACGCTCACGGCCTTGCCGCCCTGCAGGGCCTGCACGAAATACAGGCCAGACGAAAGACTAGACACATTGACATTTTGTGGCAGCCCCGTAACCGTAGCGGTCTGGCAAACCTTGCCGTCCATGCCCACGATCCTTAGCTGCGTACCCACAGGAACGTCCGCTACGCTGATAGTGGAGGTTGCCGGGTTGGGGTAAACCCTGAAACTTCCCAGCATTTCAAACGTCAGCGTCCTCACGACACTGTAGTCATACCTTCCGTCCATGTCGGTCTGTTTGATCCTGTACAGGTTGCTACCGGACAACGGCGAAGCGTCTGTATAATCATAGTCCAATGCGAAACCACTGTTACCGCCGGTAGCCTTGCTGGGCACATGCCCTATCACGCTCCACTCCTTACCATCGGCACTACGCTCGACGGAGAAACCGGCATTGTTGACCTCGGATGCAGTTGTCCACCTAAGCACTGCGGAAGTATTGACCTTGGCAGTCGAGAAAGAGGACCATGTAACAGGCGTCACCGTTCCACCGTCCCCATTGTCACTGTCTATGTCCTCGGCATACAAGACCGATTGCGGCCCTGCAAGGCTGCTGGTGCTTGACAATGCAAGGTTAGCCGCATAGACCAGATATTGGTCAGCAGGATAAGTATCCGGTATGGAGACGGTCACTGTATAAACCACTTTTCCTCCTATAGGCAGCCCTACCACGTCGTTGATGGCACCATGTCCTGAAATTGCACCCGCGTTGGCACCTCCTGATGTTGCCGCCGTATAGCTAACATTGGCGGCAGGAATACCGGAAGGCAACGGAACCAGGACACTGATATCGTCAATACCGAAAGGCCCGTCGTTGGTTACCGTTACAGTGTACACGTTGTCGCTCGTCCTGGAATAGCTGTCTTTGCCGTCGTCTATCGTGACTTTGGGGGTGGCAACGAAAAGAATCTCGTCGTTGAGACAGTGCGCGCCGTCATTGTATTCGGAACCGGCTGTAGCGGATATCAACGTCCTCTGTCCCGTGGTCAGGTTAAACTGGTAAAAGCCTCCGTTGTTTTGAGCACCGAATATCCTGCCGCTGGCATCCCCGTACATCGCACCGAACACGTTGCCCGGCAATTGAGGCACTCCGATATCTGTAACGGTACCGTCTATGGGGTTGATTGAGAATAATTGTACCCCCGAGCCTTCCCCCGTACCTACCTGTACACCATACAGCAATCCCGTATTTACATTGTAGGCAAGGTCGGAACAAGTCACTGACCTACTCAAGCCTATAGGGGTAGCCGACCTTTGCGTCAAGTCTACCTTATAAATACTGTTAGCAGCTGTTCCTGTGAAAACATAATAATTACCTCGACTGTCTATCTCTCCCGATCTATAGAAAGCGGGCGGTAAACCACTTATTGCCCCGAGATCCAGAACGGCACCGGTTTGCGGATCTATCCTAAGCAAATTCCCCGCTGTTATGGCGCCAGCCTGTGAAAGGCCATAAATATATCCGTCCGCACTGTTGTATCCTATGGCATTGTACGCGCTGGAATTGTCCGTACCAAGGGTTACCGTGCTGAAAGGATTCGTAGAATTGTCCAGTTGGTACAAGGTCGTAAACCCGGTTGAAGACCCTGCCGACTGCGACAGGAAAATCTTGGGAGCACAGGCCGCTATGGACGTAGCCTCAGGATGCTTCGTAACAGTAGCGGTATTGTTTCCCGTGTTGCTGTCGGTAACGACGGCATTGGATGGGACAGCAACCGTTGCCGTATTAACAAGGTCCGTATTAAAGCCTAACGGAACATTTACCTTGACGGTATAAGTCACATAACCACCTACCGGCAGATCCACTACATCGCTGAGTACCCCAGTCCTGGTCGTGTTCGCACCGGCCTGGGATGTAGTACCCCCTGTACCGCCGTAAATGTTTGTCACCGTCCATGTGACATTGGCTGCGGGTATACCTGTGGGAACGAGGTCATTGACCGTCGCCCCGGACACATAGACCGGTCCGTTGTTGCCGGCAGTGACCGTATAGGAGACAGTGCTTCCTGCAATATAGGTACTTGTTCCGTCGCTACTATTCTTCGTTACATAAAGATCCGTGCTATAGTTGGCAACAGGCCCTTCCTCGATACACTTACAGTTGTTGCCTCGGAGTTCGTTGTTGATAAGCATCGATGCTTCACTGCTAGAGCCGTAGTCCCTTATGCTAAACTGAAAAACGTTATAGTAGTTATTATTGTCAAGAGGGGAACTTGTTACATATTTACCGTAGACAACGCCCGAAGAGGACTTCCCAAAGCCAGTAAAAGGTGTCTTATATTGTAAATTCTCAATATATCCTCCCAAGGGAAACGTGAGCATGGCCGTCGGTCGAGTCGGGCTTTTAAGGTTTAAGGATTCCTGAAATGCACCGGTCCAGGAAGTGTCCCAGTTCTGTGTGGCATAGGCCATCAGGATCTCATACTCTGTCCTTGTCGGTACCCTAAACCCATTGGGGCAGGGATCGCTGGCAGTTTTTACAGGCACATAAGTCGTCCCTCTGTTCCATGCCGTTTTGTCGGGATTGGCGGTTCCTGTCACGGTGGAAGGGTAGGTGGGATACGTGTTGGCATTGTAGAGAACCTTATTGTACCCCCACGAGTAATAGTTTCCTACATTTTTGGCAGTCTGGGGGCTGACGTTTGTCTGACCTATCGGCGCCGTACTGCCTACGTTTTGCCGTAGCCAAACCTGGTTGCCCAGCCGCACGGCGTCGTTGGCACTGTTCACCGTGACGTAACCGTCCTGTCCAAAGGCAGCGGTTCCGATCAGCGATGCGAATAAAAACGAGTACAGATTCTTCTTCATTTAAATAGAATTTTGTTTAGCTATAAAATATTTGGTTAGCGCAGTAGGTTTGCTTACTGCATAGTGTCGGTGATTCATAAGTTTATAAATCGATAGGTGAAAAGACATATAACAACAGGGGTTAACTGTGGAAGCGAAGATATACCGGCATTGAGCCTAACGATGTCCCGAAGTATATAAATAGCAATATATAGCTACATCATAGCAACGATATAGCAATGTACTGCTATCTGTCAGGCAAGGGAAAGCTTGTGCGTCCCGCGTTTTGATGTAGGGCAACCAGACGGAGCTCCCCCGCTTTGACAAGGAAGTACATTCTTTTTTATGTACAATGGGGAAAGCCGTACAGCCCGGCATAGATAGCAATTGTATGTCATTTATAAAAAAAGAATAGCAATATATTGCTATGTTACCGAAACAAACAGTCGATGTATTTTTATACAAGGCTATATTTAACGCGTCATTTGTCGTGAACGGCAATGGCCGTGCATGTTATTTGTCAGTAAATCTAAATCTAAACATGAAGAAGAAAAACAACCTTTCATCACGAAAAGCCCCATTAGCTGTCGACAGTTTAATGTAAACGGAATTTTCCGGCCGGATTCGTTTTGCATCCGTTAAGAGGGCATTACCTTTACCGGACACAATTTACCTGTATCTATTTAAACAATGGATTGTCCATCACCTACTGCCGTACGTGTTTACGTGTTGCTGGAGACCCGGCCGCAATAGGCATCCGTAGATATGGCAATCATAAATAAACTTGCTTCGAATGAAGACTGTCTATCTATTGTTTCGTTTGTCCAGCAAATGTATTCCCCTGTTGGCTTTTGTATTGTTACTGCCCTCCGGAACATGTTGCCGACAACAAAAAACACTGGATTATACCATGCAGGCCAGGAAACACCTTGACCTTGTCAAAAAAAAATACAGGGACCGTGAATATCTGGACAACGTCATCGACTACGTGTACTCCTGCCTTGCAGAAGACAAGACCTTCACATCCGCCGAACTGGAGTCGCTGCTGGCAGCCTATAAAAATATAGCCTACAGCAAATTTTCTGCGGGATATTACCACATTTACTACTATCTCTTGTTAGTTGAGAATGCCAGAGTACAGAATAGATACGGCGAGGCGCTCTACTATTCCGAGATGGCCGATAATGAAATAATAGCCTACGGAGACGTGTTTGCCTATACAGCCAGTGTTTACAAAGCCATTTTCTACAATTCCGCCAAACAGTACAAAAGGGCTGTTGCCGAATACGAGAAAGGCAACAACAATGCAGACAAGGTATTGGCATTCAAAGAACCGCGACGGCTCAATCCTACCGTTTATTCTCAACTTATGAACCTGATGAAGTTCACGATGCAGGCATATGTAGGGCTCAAAGACACGCTAAACGCAACGAGGATATACAACCAGTCACTACTTGTCACCTCTCTCAAAACGGTCAGGGACGATACATCCTCGAGAAACAGGCTAGGTATAACAGAGGATTTGCTTGAAATACAGTTTGCCTATTTCCACACCCTACTTGGAAACAAGGGCAAAGCTTCCGAAATCGTAAAAAAATATGGAGATTTCGTAAAAAAAGCTGTCTCCTTAGAGTTGGTGGACAAGGGTGTCTTTGTAATGATATGGTCGATGAAAATGCAATATTTTCAGAATACGGGCCATGTAGACAGCGTCAAATATTATGTAGAAAAATGCAGGCAGGCCTCAACTGACCATGGCTATTACCTAGATAGGCAGGAGTACCTTGAACCGGAGTATGATGCCTTTGTGGCGCTTCACGATTTTAAGGAAGCCTGTCGCATAGGCAAAGAACTCACTCAAGAGTACAAAGACCGGTTAGGTCAGTCCCTATCTTCCCAACTGGACCTGATGTACACCGATATCCAGTTGGAAAAGAACAAGTCACAGCTCGACAAACTGAGGTCCGAAAAAAGAAAACGCGAACTGATGATCTGGGCAATAGCCCTACTCTTCCTGTCTACCTTGTCCCTTGTCCTTTTCTGCATGCGCCTCAACAGGAAAAAGGCACGGCAGGCCATTGAAGATTTGGCAAAGATTTCGGAAAGCCAGATTGCAAGGCTAAAAAACGAAAACAATTTGGCCATCGTGAACGAGCAGCAACGGATTGGACAGGACCTGCACGACGGGTTGGCAGGCTCAGTGGCCGCCATACAGCAACGGTTGAACTTCATCAGGTCCGACCTGAAAGAACCACAACTGATTGATGAAATCGACGACGTAAGAGGCCACGTGGAAGATGTCTACAAAATTGTCCGCAACAAAAGCCACCAACTTTTCGAGCACAACAAGACTTTTTTGGACAGGGAATACATTGAAAAGATAAGGACGATCACGACCTCCGCGCTACCCGGCAACAGGTATGCCCTGGATCTGGTCATTGAAGACGACGCAGTAGCTGCCACACCAATCAATTACCGGGAGATAGTGATCTATATCCTCATGGAATGCCTGACAAACGTCATAAAGCATGCAAAGGCAACAGAGGTGATCGTAATGCTGACCAAGGGTATCCAGGGTATCATACTGCAGGTGAGCGACAACGGAAAAGGAATGACGGATACTAAAAAAGGGAAGGCTTCCGCTATCGGTTTCGGCTCCATCGCAAAGAGAGTGTCGTCCATCGACGGGGAACTGGACATACGTACCGGTACAGACGGCACCACAGTGGTAGTCCGGTTCCCTTAGTTAAAGCCCCTATGTTTTAAAAGCAGCTTACCTGAACCCAAACAAAACAGTGGCATAGCCATGTATGTTACATTTACAAACTTCTAAACGAAGCCAAAGTTCGTTAATACTTATACTTACCTATATGCACGGACGCATCGCGGTCATATACGATGACCACCAGCTTTTTGCAGACGCATTTTCCTCTTTGATCGGCAGGATGGGCCTGTTCCGAGCGGTTCTTACTTTTCAGGACGAACAGGAACTGAACCTGTTTTTGATACGCAACGGGGACCAGGCAGTCTATTTCTTCGTGGACTACTATATCGGCAATTCGACGTCCCTAACCTTGGTCAGCTACATAAGAACACTGGTAAAAAGAATAAAAGTAATATGCGTGAGTAGTTGTACAAATCCCACGGAAATCCAGAGTCTGTTGATGCACAGAGTCGATGCTTTCATCAACAAGATCTCGGACACTTCCGTTTTGGTAAACTGCCTGGAAACCTTGGAGAAAAAGCAGGCATACCTTTGTCCGACAACCGTGCGGCTTCTTGACCAATACAGTACCGAGCCTGCCATTAAATTCACCGCCCGGGAACTTGACATGCTGCATTATTTTGACCAGGGGCTTTCCATTGTGCAGACGGCGGAAAAGACAAACCTTAGCAGGCACACCATCGTAGCCCACCGAAGGAACATGATGGAAAAGACAAAGACAAGTTCCATAAACGAACTGTTGGCCTATGCAAGAAAAAGGAAGGTTCTGTGAACTATGTGAAAAATCAGATAGGTTCAATATGTGGATGTTCGGGCTTTACTATAAGATTCTGGTCAGCCAGGAGCCTACACTTTCCTGCCGTCAATCACTCAAATGAAGGCAGCATAAAACGGAATGCGGTGCCTTTTCCCGGTTCGCTCACAACTGCAATACTGGACTGATGCAGTTCCAGAATTTTCTTCACGATAGCCAAACCGATGCCCATTCCCATTTTCGGCATTTTTTTATTTCCAAGTTGTCTGTACCGTTCAAATATATAGGCTTGATCTTCGGGTGCAATACCGATTCCCGTGTCCACAACCTGTACATTTACGCCGCGATTGCGTTCCGACAATTGAATCGTAACGCTGCCGCCTTCGGGCGTAAACTTAAATGCATTGTCCAAAAGGTTTTGAAAGATGCGCTCCGTCAATGCGATATCGGCAAACACGGGCGGAAGGTTCGCGGACGCTTCCATGTGCAGGTGAATATTTTTTTCTTCCGCTTTCAACCGGTACGCCATCAAAATATCCGAGGCGAGTTCACTGATAAAAAATGATTCTTTTTCCGGCGTTACAAGGTTCGCTTCCAGTTTGGCATATTGGAACAATTGTTCCACCAACCCCGAAAGTTTTTTGCTACTGTCGTGGATAACTGACAGATATTTCTCTTTGTCCTGTTGCGACAAGGTATCTTTTTTGATCATCAGCGTTTCCACATACCCCTGCATGATGGAAAGCGGCGTGCGCAGGTCGTGCGATACGTTGGCGATAAGTTCCTGACGGAATTTGTCCGTTGCCGTAATCTTGTCAAAATTCTCGACGATCACGTCCGCCATTTCGTTGAAGGTGGAAGTGAGCATGCCGAGATTGCCTTCTCCATATCCTTTGATGCGCGCCGAATAGTCGCCTTCCTTAAACCTTTTTACGACCGTTGCGATTTGGTTAATGCTGTCCGTTATCAGAAAAAAAGTGACAATACCCACTATCAATGCCACGATGAGCGCCACAAAAAATATATAGCCACTCAGCCGAAGATCAAGGTTACTGTTGAGCGACTGCAGCACGGCCCTTTGCTTTTCGCTCGACAATACGGCATAGACATAACCCGCAAGTTTGCCGTTTTCAAACACAGGCGCCGCGGAAAAAATACTCGGTTCTTTCGGCGCTTTGGGATTGTCGCCCATCGGTCGGTGCATCGCATCCGTGGCAAGCCATTGCTTTACTTTGGCAATATCTACCCGATGTATCTGCACCGTTGCGTCAGGCACTACATAATCCACAATTTTGCCCGTTGTATCGAGCAGATACACTTCGACGCTCGGATTGGCAACCATCGTGGAATGGATAATGTCGTGCGTAACGCTTGTATCGGGTTCACCGTTTTTGAACGGTTGGGTAAATGTGGCAAGGTGCTTAGCTACATCGCCGTACAGTTCCTGATGCGCGGCAGTGTAGTATGTTTTGGAAAATGTAGAAGCGATCTGTACAAATACGATTCCCAATATAACGAGCAGCACCGTGAACACTACCGTAATTTTCCAGAACAATAAATTACCTCTGACGGTTTTGACAGACATATAAAATGCGTTTTTATTTATTCAGTGAACCTTATAATTCTTCGTTGAAACGATAACCCACTCCCCAAGTGGTCAATATGTATTTGGGATTGGAAACATCCTTTTCGATTTTGCCGCGCAGTCGGTTGATGTGGGAATTCACGGTATGTTCGTACCCTTCAAAATCGTAGCCCCAAACCAGGTTCAGCAAACGCTTTCGGCTGTAACTTTTCCCGCGGTTTGATGCCAGCAAAGCCAACAGTTCAAACTCCCTCGGTGAAAGCTCCACCCGTACAGAATCTAAGGTTACTTTCCTTTTGTCCAAATCTATCTCCAGACCATCGCAGTGAAAAACGGATGCTGACGTCGTATTTTCCTGTAAATTCGCCGTGTCTTCTTTCCTGCGGAAAATAACTTTTACGCGCGCAATGAACTCCCGCACGCTGAAAGGTTTGGTCAGGTAATCGTCGGCGCCGGTTTCCAACCCCATCACTTTGTCAATTTCTTCGGAACGCGCCGTCAACATCAATATCGGCGTTTGCCTATCGGTCAGCCTTATCTTTCTGCATATTTCCATTCCGCTCAACCCTGGAAGCATAATATCCAAAATAACAAGGTCGAACGGTTCTTCCTGAGCGAGGGACAGCCCCTGCCAACCGTCGGAAGCAGAGGAAACACGGCATCCCAAATCACGGAGATGTATGGTCAGCAGCTCCACGATATTGGGGTCGTCTTCAATTACCAATACTGATTTTGTATCCATAAAATTATAATCTCGAACAAAATTGGGTAAAAAAACGACTCAAATACGACCGTGATACTTTTGTTACATTTTCGCAACGCCTTTGGGACATCGTCTTCTTTTTTTTGCATCATCAAACAAACATTTCATCAAAAAGCAGAAAAATGAAACCCACACTATTCAAATCATTGGCGGCATTGCCTTTGTTGGCGCTGGCAGCATCTTGCAGCAAAGACCACAACGATATGCCTGTACTTGCGAGCAACAAGATCGCCATCGAAAACGTATTGCAATCCCAACCGTTGGTAGAATCCGGTACGTTTCAACATGCGGGTTCATCGCCTTTACTCATGCCTGGCGATACCGTATCTATTCAGTTTTCGGCAGCAAAAGGCCAGGCTGTAACTTTTGCAACGATGTACGGCTGGTCAAACGACTTGTTTTTTGCGCCCGCAAATCCGGGCATTCAAGTATATGACGCCGACGGAAAACCGATCGAAGGCGACGTGTCTTCACAGATAAAGCTGTGGGACAACGGCACGCGCGTCAACCAAAAACCGGGCGCAAACGTTATGCATCCCGGAACGGCAGAGTCCGCCCCACAAAACGTCATGGAGGTAAAAGGGACCGACGCGCAAGGCAATGCTTATGCA
>Ga0154006_1000053_pt1 | contig 43796 bp, 36 predicted proteins | sample TSFL090MetaG_FD_104747 | JGI IMG/M metagenome (GOLD analysis project Ga0154006, IMG submission 104747) | Attine ant fungus gardens microbial communities from Florida, USA - TSFL090 MetaG | ecosystem: Host-associated > Fungi > Mycelium > Unclassified | place: USA: Florida, Wakulla State Forest...
GACGATCGTAATTGATCCGGGTCATGGCGGAAAGGACGGCGGCGCACAAGGTAAATATTCCGACGAAAAAGATATTGCGCTAAAAGTCGGTTTGAAGCTGCGCGATGTATTGAAAAAACGCCTGCCTAACTGCCGCATCGTCATGACGCGTACGACGGACATTACGCAAAATGTAAAAGTGAAAGCCGATATTGCGAACAAGGCGAAAGGCGACTTGTTCATTTCCATACACTGCAATAGTTCGGATTCCAAAGCCAAAATACTCCCTTCCGGTACCGAAACCTATATTTGGGGTACGGAAAAAAATACCAGCAAAGAACTGGCGATGCGTGAAAATGCTTCGCTTTTTCAGGACAAAAGTCTGCAATCTGAATCTGCCAATTTCAAACCCAACGATCCCGAAAAGAAAATCTATTATTCGCTCAAAACCCGAAAATATTTTCAGCGCAGCTATATGTTGGCAGAAACCGTCGAAAAGGAATTTGTCAAAGTCGGCAGAAGTAGCCGCGCCGCCAAGCAACGTACCAAAGGTATCTGGGTATTGCAGGCAACGGCAATGCCGAGCATATTGGTCGAAACTGGTTTTATTTCCAATCCAAAAGACGAAAAATACCTGAACAGCGCTTCGGGTCAGAACGAACTCGCTAGCTGTATTGCCAGCGCCGTCGTCGCATACAACAAAGCTTTGAACAAAACTTCCGCTCCTACAAAAGCGCCATCCTCTTCCAAAACGCAAAGAAAATCATCCGCTTCGCGGGCTCCCAAAGCGACCATGAAGAAAAAGTAAAAAAGCCGGGAAGTTTGAATCTCGGAAAGAAAATCTGCCAATAGTCAGGTTATTACACCGTTGTTGGTCGCTGACCGACAATATGTATTTGAATATATCCATTCCCAAACCTTCATCTCCCCAAACTTTCAGAATGTTTGCGCGGCGTTTTTGGAGTAAACTGCCAAATATCTTTTATTTTTGCGGCGTTCTTAAGTAAAATAAAGATAGGCATTCAACAAAAACGATCGATTCGGAATTATAGCAGATATAAACTTACTACATGAAAATATCGAATGAAACCAAAATAGGCGCATTGACACTGATTTCCGTGGTGCTCCTTTTTTTGGGATTTAACTTTTTGAAAGGCAAAAATTTGTTCCAGACGGGTTTTTATTTATATGCCAATTATCCTGACACCAAGGGTTTGCAAGCATCTAACCCTGTCGTTATCAACGGTTATCAGGTTGGGACAGTTTACAGCATGACCGCTGACGACAAAAATCTGGGTCAGATCAAGGTCGAACTGAAATTGAACGACGAATACAATATCCCGAAAAACTCCGTGGCGACGATCGACGCAAGTCCTTTGGGTACGACGCGTGTCATCATCACAATGGGGACGAGTACGCAATATTTGCATACGAAGGATACCATTCAGGCGGGCAATAAAGCGGGAATGTTGGCTGCATTGTCGGACAAATTAGGGCCAACTGCAGATAATTTGGCTTCCGTATTGGCGCACATGGATACGTTGGTGATGAATGTCAATACCGTATTGACGGACGCGAACAAAGGTAGCATTGCGTCTATATTGAACAACCTCAACAAGACAACTTCCGAATTTGCCGTGACGGCGACTTCCCTGAAACAAATGCTTGACGCTCAGAGCGGTTCCATCAACAAAACGATGAACAACATGGCGTCCGTTACGGGCAATTTGGCCAGCAACAACGAAAAGATCAATCACATGATCTCTAATCTGGAAACAACGACCAATCAATTGTCCGCAGCCGATATCAAAGGTATCGTCGAAAAAATGAATGTATCCGCAGCGCAGTTGAACCAAGCGATGACGTCGCTTAACCAAAAGCTGAACAGTACCGACGGTACGGCCGGCGCTTTGCTCAACGACAAGGCATTATACAATAACATTAACGCTACGGTGCACAGCATGAATACATTATTGGACGATCTTCGCGTACATCCAAAACGTTATGTCAACATTTCCGTTTTTGGAAAAAAAGACAAAGGCGATTATCTGACACAACCGTTGGTGGTTGATTCCATTGCCAATAGGAGCGTAGACACGAAATAATGAAGTTTATTTTTCACAATAGAAAAAATACAATTGCCGGCAGAATATTTTTGTCGGCAATTGTTTTCTTGTCTGCGGTATGCATGGCGCAGGCGCAGACGGGCAAACCCAAACCGATGTCCAAAGCGGATTCGGCGACGTACAAAGCGAGCATCAAAACCATTCACATTCTGCGGACAAAAAGGCTGCAAAGCCAGCAATTGCCCGATTCGATCGTGTACCAGTCTTTTGCGGGCGACGTTATATTGAAACAAGGCGCGACTTTGTTTTATGCAGACAGCGCGGTGCTCAATCCCAAAACCAATATAGCCGAAGGTTTTGGCCACGTTTTTATCGACGACAAAACCAACAATACGAAAATCAACGCCGATTATCTCCGCTACAACGGCAACGACCGAAAAGCCTATCTCAACGGCAACGTCAAACTCAAAGATCCGACGAGTACGTTGACGACGCCCGATCTGGATTACGACATGGCGGCACACACGGGCATTTACACCAAAGGCGGAACCTTGGTCAACGGAAAATCAGTATTGAAAAGTCAAGGCGGTGTTTACTACGGTCAGACGCACGACGCGACATTTACCGGAAAAGTGAACCTGAAAGATCCGCAATACGTTATCGACACCGATACGCTTTTGTACAATAGCGATTCCAAAATCGCAACATTTACCGTTCCGACGGTCATCAATGTGGGCAATAATCGTCAGGTTTTGACATCGGATGGTTATTATGATTTGACAAAAAAAGCGGCGTATTTTGGCAAACGACCAACGTTGAAAGACAGTACGTCCACGCTGATTGCAGACCAGGTAGCGATGGAAGACAGTACGGGTTACGGCGAAGCGATGGGGCGTGTGGTGTACAAAGATACGGCGCAGCACATGGTATTGGTGAGCAACCATATGTGGACCAACCGCAACGAAGGGACTTTCCGAGCCGCTGAAAATCCGGTTGCCGTATTGCAGCAGGACAAAGGGATGGACTCACTGTATATTGCTGCGGACACTTTGTATTCCGGTCGCTTGAGTACGCTGCGACAGACCGGAAACGATAACCAATATAGTTTGGACAAATATTACATGACCGAACGAAAAGTCGATACGAGCGGGGTCGTTCGCCCAAAAATCGAGGTGCGCGATTCCGTTGTGCGCATGACTTTGCCGCAAAAAAGCGCGCTCGTGGTCAAGGATTCCATGGCGGCAGCGGTTGGCAACAACAAAGTCGTAACGCATCGTATTGTCGAAAATGTCTCGGTTGATACGTTGAACAAACAAAAAGATTCGGCACGGATTATAGATTATCCGCGTTTCAATATAAATGGTATTGCTTCCAATACACCAACAATAAAACCGGACAAAAAACTACCACCGCCCAATACAAAGAAAAACCCAAACAAACCTTCGGCAGCGAAATCAACCGCGCAAAAAGATAAAGACAGGGACAGCGATCGATATCTAAGAGGACATTATCATGTGCGTATTTATTCCGATTCGATGCAAGGTATTGGCGACAGTTTGTTTTATTCTTTGGAAGATTCGACTTTTCGTTTGTTCAAAAATCCGGTTGTCTGGACAAATGGAAACCAGCTCGTCGGCGACACGATTTTCCTTTTTACCGAAAACCGCCGTCCGAAAAGAATGTACGTTTTCGAAAATGCGGTTGCGATCAACCGCGTGGACACGGTCAGTTCGCATAACTTTTTCAATCAGGTTCGTGGACGCAGCATCAACGCGATGTTTTCTCACGGCGATATTGACAGCATCCGCGCCAAAGGTTCGGCGGAAAGTGTTTATTATATATTGGACGCGCTGAACAAATATATTGGTATCGACAAGTCTTCTTCGGACATATTGGACCTTTATTTTGAAAACAAAAAACCAGTGAGGATCAAAAAAATCAGCAGCGTGACGGGACGTGTGACTCCAATTCAAGACGTGACGGATTTTACGGAAATGCAGATCCGCGGTTTCCGCTTGTTTGAATACCGCCGTCCCAAAACAAAATACGAATTGTTCGAGCCTTACAAACCAGAACAGTTTCAACTCACGGATCCAAACGTTAAAAAATCGACTAGAAAATAAGCAATAGTCGTCAGTAGACGCGGTATTGTAAATCGCCACAACGTTGTGAATCGTTGTGGCGATTTTTCTGTTTGATCTAAAGGTCTAATCTAAGCGTTGAACTAACGACAATCTGAGTAGGTTTGGAGTGCGTATCACCCAAAATTTGCTGCGAATGCTTCGTGCGTGCTGTTATTTAATAGGTCCACGGTCACAGTTTTTGTCCCCAGCTCGACGACTTTTTCTATCAAGCTGTTGTTGTTGCTTGGCTGCATGCGTTTTTCGTTATAGTTTATGCTGCTATTGTACCAGTCCAATATAAGCTCCTTGTTGAGTTTGCTGATGTCTTTCAATATAGGAACATTAAAATTTTCCAATGCGGTTGCATTGCATTGCTGTTCATATTGGTTTTTGATCGGTAGGCAAATCAATTTTTTACCTAAATGCAATACTTCTGCAGGTGTTTCAAAACCTGCTCCGGTGATTACGCCTTGCGCTGACAATACACTCTGCGAAAACTTCTTGTTGTCAATAGGGTAAAATTTTACATTGCCGTTTTCTATTACATTGGAAACTTTTGGCGAAAAAACCTCAAAGGAAATATCCTTGCATTGTTCCAAGGCTTTTAATATTTCTAGATTTCCGTAATGGGAAAGATAAATGGTGACATGGCCTTTATTGGTCGGTTTGGCGGTTTGTATGCTGTTTTTGATAACGGGCAGATGAATGAAGTCGTCGTATTTTTCAAAATGTAATCCGACATATTGGCTAGCCATTGCATATTTTTTCAAAACCAATTCGCCAAAAAGATTTTTTGTACTTGGTCTCGGGACTTTATTGGACTGAAATGATGCCTGATGCCCAAATCCTATTGACGGCAATTTTTTTATTTTACAGGCCAAAGCCGTAATCGATTCGAAATCGTTGATAATCAAATCGTATTTTTCCAAAGGAAGTTGGTGCGCTTCTTTCCAAACTCTATTAAGGTGCAATGCTTTGATGGTTTTGCTGTAATCAAGTCCTCCGCTGTTGTTGTAAAAGAATCCCAAACCTTTGCTTCTGTACGCAATGTCGAAACCCGGATTTAAGCTGCAATTTTCTCCACTTAAAAATATATCGAGCGAACCATATTTTTTTAGATAAGGTATCAATTCTCTTACTCGCGCGATGTGGCCGTTGCCTGTCGCCTGTACTGCATAGAATATTTTCATCTTTGACGGCTTTGTCTTACCAAAGTTGCCGATATTCTATTACCCCAATATTAAGGAACGGTAAACTTAGTGTTAAGTATGCAGAAAACTTTTGAACCAATAGCCCGATTTTTTGATCGTCCGTTCCTGCGTGTCTTTGTCGACGTGAACCAATCCAAACTTAGGCGTATAGCCAAAATTCCATTCAAAATTGTCGGTCAACGTCCACGCAAAATAGCCGTCAATAGGTAAACCTTTGTTTTTGAGGCGTAGCAATTCGCTCAAATGGCTTTTGTAGTACTGGATGCGTTTGATGTCGTGGATTTCGTTGTCGACTAGCGTGTCTTTAAAAGAGGCGCCGTTTTCCGTAATCATCAACCGCGGCATATTGGGATATTGGGCAAACTGCTTAATGATCTGTCCAAATGCCTGACTATTGATTTCCCAACCCATAGAAGTGTACGGCACATTGCGATCTTTCGGCTTTACTTCGCTTGCCGACAAATAAGGAATAATGGGATTATATTTGACCGTTATGGGAAAATAATTTTGCAAACCAATAAAATCGTAGTCAAAAGTCATCTGTTCTTTGTGACGCCAAGCCAGATTATGGATTTCCAATTTTTCCAGAAACTTAAAATCGCTGACACGTGGATAGCCAATGCCCAATAACGGTTCTATAAAAAGGCGGTTCATGATCGCGTCGACACGCTGCGCCGCTTTGATGTCTTCGGGTTTGTCGGAATTTGGATAGATATACGAACAGGAAAATGTGGTGCCAATATGGGCTTTTTCGACTTTGTTACGCAAGATCCGTCCACCTTGCGCTTGGCAAAGCAATACATTGTGCACCGCAGGAAAAAAAGAGCTGATGCCCCTTCGTCCCGGAGCGTGCATGCCCAACATGTATCCCAAAGTCGTAAAACCGGTCGGTTCGTTCAATACGATCCAGTCTTTTACGCGGTCGCCAAAATGTTCGGCGCAGGTTTCCACATAATACGAAAACCAATCGAGCATGCGATGGCTCGTCCAGCCGCCTTCGATTTCCAATACCGTGGGCAAATCCCAATGATACAAAGTGACAAAAGGGCGAATGTTTTTTTGGATGCAATAATCAATCACCTGATTGTAAAAACGAATACCATCCATATTGGGCGCGCCCGTTCCGTTTGGCAAAACGCGCGACCAGGAAATGGAAAACCGAAACGTATTGAATCCGATCAATTTGCAGATGTCAATATCACGTTGATATTGGTGAAAAAAATCACAGGCGTCCCCAATTTTGTGGTTGTTTTTGATCTTGTTGTTCTTGTCGGCGAAAGTGTCCCAAATGGAATCGGAACGTCCGCCTATATTGCGGCCTCCTTCGTTTTGCTGCGCCGCAATCGCAACGCCCCACTGAAAATCCCTTCCAAAATCGCTAGCCAATATTATTTTGCCCTTCATGTAGCTGTTACTAATACAAATATGCAAGATAAGGCACGGACGAAAGCGCGGATTTTTGGGTAGATTATCTTTCCGTTAAATGATTTTTTTTGGGAAAAAAGTTAGATGAAAACGTCCAATATCCTTTGCGCCATCGTTTGGATGGTAGCTTGGATTTCGGGTTTATAGATGTATTTTCTGATTTCAAAATGGAGCGCGCCGACGGTATAATAGTCGTCTTTGTCGCGGCGAAGGCGCCATTTGTCCAAACTGTTGTTGGCAATGTATTGAAGCTGTTGGCGTGTCAATGGAATGCTGGACGCGTATTCGTCCTGACTACTATTGGAAAAAACAAAATCCCACTGCTCGCCGCTGGTAAATAAGAGAGAAAACTGGTTGTTGCTTTTCAACGGAAAATCTCGATCCAAAGACAATAAATCCATCCAATATTTACCTTCTTCTGCATGAAACGCAATGTGGGCCGTCGTCAAAAAATGTTCTTCGTTGCTGTGCTCCGTCGTGTATAAAGGTAAACTTTTAATGTTTTCGCCGGCTATTTTTTCAAAACTGTAAATACCGTTATTGGACACGACGACGGTGTCTTGTATTGTTGGAATTTTGTCCAGGTAAACGCCTGCTTCATTTTTCGCTATTGGAAAGTTTGTCGGACGTTTCGGCCATTCGTTTTGGACGCTGTCGACAATAAGCCAACTTGACTTGTCGGAAAAGCCTGTTTTTTTGCGGTAACGTGCGTACAAAACAAACAACGTGATCAATACGACAGAAACTATACTGGGAATGAGCATCGGCAAAATTTACAGATTGGCAATGTCCGCCACACTTTGATGTTCCAATATAGCAAGGTTTGCGTCCCTTACATCAGTCAATACTTTACGCAAACCGCAGGTTTTTTCGTCGCAGTTCGCACATTTTTCGTAGAAAAATTTACTGACGCAAGGCAATAATGATATTGGACCTTCAATAAGTCGCATGACGTCTGCCAATATGATTTTGTCGGCCGATTTTGCCAGAAAATAACCGCCGCCTTTTCCTTTTTTGCTCGCCAATATGCCGTCTTTGCGCATTTCAAGCAGGATATTTTCCAAAAACTTTAAAGGGATCTTTTTCTTTTGCGCAATTTCGGCAATCAGAATCGGGCCACTTTTTTGGTTTTGGGCCAAATATAACAGCGCCTGAAAAGCATATTGTGTTTTTTTGGACAACATAGATGTTCCTTCTGTTTTGAAAAGGACAAATTTACGCAAAATAAACTACAAGTCGATGACTAGCTTTACTTTGTCGTTCATGTAAGGGCCGCCCGGATAGCGCGCCGTATAGTCGAGATTGATCCAATATTCGCCTTCGTTTTCGTGGTAGTAAATCCCGGAAATCTGGTAATTGGAAAACATCTGGATCACGGCTTGCTGCGCCACCAAAAAATCCTGTTTGCTGCCGATATACAGCTCTGGATACATGTGGTTTTCGACGACGACAAGGCGACATTTTGCGCCAATATCGCTCATGCAGTTGGCCATCAATATGCTGTGGTCATCGCAGTCGCCGCCAAAACCGTTTGTGATGGTTTCGCGTGCCGTGGCGTAATATTCGTCTTTGGAAGGATCCGAAACGTAGTTGAAATTTTGGTTGATGTATTTGAACAAGGAAAAATAACGCGCAAGGTTGCCGTATTTCGGTTTGTACTCCTTGAAATAATCGAGCGAGTGGACAATCGCAAAGTTGCGTACCAAAGAATCGTGGTAGTTCATTTTGGACTGGACGACGCGCGCCGTTCTGCTTTGGATGTTTTCGAACATGGCCGGCCGCAGGTTGAGAATGTCTGTCGCCTTTTTTTCCTTGATACCAAAATTCTGCAATACCAGAAACTTATAAGATCGGATTGTATCCTTAATTGTAAACGTACCTTTTTTCTGTTCGTATAAAAAGAAGACAATCGACAAGGCGAAAAGCGGCAATATCATCGGCTTCAGCAACCAAATAAAAACGCGCACGACCAATATCGCGATCAACAGCGAAACGACAATGTCAAAATTGAAATCGCCCACGAGCAGCGGCGGAATGAACCGACAAATGAACGGCGCCAATGGTACGATGATGAGAATGCCGATCAAGTTGACCAGAAAATTAACCCAATCTTTTTTCCAAAATGCCTTTTTTGCGAAATTGTTGTCCATCGTTTTGAAAGTAGACAAAGATACAGCCAAATTAAAAAGCCAATATCGATTTAAAATAAAACCGCCGAACGAAAACTCATTCGGCGGTTCAGGAATAATATTGTTTACATTACATTAATCTTGTCCTACAATACTGATTTTCAAGGTATTGGTCGGTCTTTGTTTGACTACTGGCGTACTACCAGTATTGACAACGACGTCGCCGTCTGCCAAATAGCCTTTGTCTTTCAAAATGTCGATCTGGTCTTTAATGATATTGTCCAAAGAGATTTCGTCGTCATAGAAAAACGCACGAACGCCCCAGCTCAAACTTAATTGATTGACCACGTATTTATTTTTCGTGAAAATAAACAATGGAACACTTGGGCGGTAGCTACTCAGACGGAATGCCGTTCTTGCCGTTGCCGTCATGCCAATAAGCGCTTTGGCATGTGTTTCTTTGGCAATTTTACAAGCATTGAAACTAATCGCGTCGGCCAATATGGTAGGAGAAGTTGATTTTGGAACGACGTCACCTTCACGATCGTAAGGATATTCTGTCCGTTCGACTTCCATGATGATTTTGCGCATTGTTTCCACCACCAATATCGGGTGCTGTCCCATGGCTGTTTCGCCACTCAACATAACGGCGTCGGTACCTTCCATAACCGCGTTGGCAACGTCGGTGATTTCGCTACGGTTTGGTTTGACGTTGGTCATCATACTTTCCATCATCTGCGTCGCGACGATTACTGGTTTGGAACGGTGTACGCAGGCGCGGATAATTTCGCGTTGAGCCAAAGGAACTTTTTCGACGGGCAATTCAACTCCCATGTCACCGCGGGCAACCATCACCCCGTCTGATTCGTTGACGATATTGCGAATGTCGTCAACTGCGGATGGCATTTCGATTTTAGCCATGATTTTGGTCTTGCTGTTTTTCGCATTGACGCGGTTGCGCAAGTCCACCATGTCGTCCGCTTTTCTTACAAAAGAAAGCGCGACCCAGTCTAGTTCGTTGTCCAATATAAACTCAAGATCCTCAATGTCTTTTGGCGTAATTGCTGGAAGGGAAATCGCCGTATCAGGAAGGTTGACACCTTTTTTCGGCAATAAAATGCCGCCGTAAGTTACTTCGACTTTGATGTCGCCGGTCGTTGGGTTGATGTTCCTTACGACAACTTCCAATTTTCCATCGTCGATCAATATTTTTTCGCCCACCTTCACGTCGTCGTGCAGGTTAGGGTAGGAGATGTATATTTTGTCTTTTGTGCCAACGACTTTTTCCCGGGAGTTAAAAGTCAAGATGTCGCCTCTGTTCAATGTCAACTGACCACCTTCCAATTCGCCAACTCTTAGTTTGGGACCTTGTAGGTCGCCCAGAATGGCAAGGTTGAAATGGTTGTCGTTGTTGATTTTGCGTATTTTTTGGATAACGTCGAGTTTGCCTTCATGTGAACCGTGCGAAAAATTGAGGCGAAATACATTGACGCCTGCTTCAGCCAATGCATACAGCGTTTCGTAAGTAGAGCTTGCCGGGCCGACCGTAGCCACGATTTTGGTACGGTGGAACATTGCGTTAATCGGCCATTCACTTTCTTTTACCTGCATATTGGGTTGAACGTTTAAACTCATAAAAAGATTCTTTTTTAAAAAATAATACAGCACGCGCGCGTGCTGTACAATACATTCTATTATAAAATTAGCTGGAAAGGATTTTTACCATTCTCAACCATTCTTCGTTGATCTTGTCTTTTTCGCGGATTGCGATTTCCAATGGGGTGTAGGTAATTTCGTCGTTTTTGATACCGACCATCACGTTATATCGTCCTTGGATCATACTTTCCACTGCATGAAAACCGACACGGCTCGCCAATATACGGTCGATACAAGTCGGCGCACCGCCACGCTGGATGTGTCCCAATATGGAAACGCGTGTGTCCATTTGTGGTAGTCTTTCTTTCACTACTTTGGCAACTTCCAACGCGCCGCCAAATTCGTCACCTTCGGCAACCACGATGAGGTTGACCAATTTTTTGCGCTTTTCTTTTTCGGAAAGAGAAGCGATGACGTCTTCGATATTGGTCTGGCTTTCGGGAATCAGGATGTTTTCCGCACCTGTTGCAATACCGCTGTACAGCGCCAGGTACCCTGCGTGACGTCCCATTACTTCCACTATAAATAGGCGGTCGTGTGCGTCGGCGGTGTCCCTGATTTTGTCAATCGCGTCGATTGCCGTATTGACCGCCGTATCAAAACCAATCGTGTAGTCGCTTCCGAACAAATCTTTGTCGATCGTGCCAGGAAGGCCAATGACCGGAAAATTAAATTCGGTACTCAGTTTCAATCCTCCTGTGAAACTACCGTCGCCACCGATGACGATCAGGCCTTCAATACCGTGTTTTTGTAGGTTGCCGTAAGCTTTTTGGCGTCCTTCCGGTGTGAAAAATTCCATGCAGCGAGCCGATTTGAGTATCGTGCCGCCTCTCTGGATGATATTGGCCACGGATTTGGATTCCATCAAAAAGATGTCATCATTCACCATTCCGTGGTATCCTCTGTTGATGCCGTACACGTCCATACCGTAGTAAATTCCCGTACGAACGACGGAGCGGATAGCGGCGTTCATTCCCGGAGCATCGCCTCCAGATGTGAGAACAGCTATTTTAGAAATGTTTTTGTGCATATATTGAGTGACTAAAAATACCTTTTGGTATTCATAATAATTAACATTTTTCTACGATCGAGCCTCTATGCTCTGTGATTGATGGGTCAAATGTACAGAAATAAATTTTTTTTACGCAATCGTGTGCAAATATGCAAGATTTTGATTTATCCACATAAATGAAAAAGTATATTGGACTGGAAAAATTGTATGTGGATAAGTTGGACGAGTTAAGGAAAAAATAAAACCAACCACGAAAAATCGCGGTTGGTTGATAACTAAACTGAATATACAAATTTTAATTGTCGTCGTCGTCGTTGCCGTTGTTGTCAACTGTGTCGCCGCCGTTCAAGCTGATAGGATAGCCGTAAAGGAAGTTGTCTCCAGGGTAGAATCCTTTCAAGGTAACGGTGCTGCCGTTGCTATTGACGAGTACTTTTTTGAGGTCTTCGACTTTCAAAATATTTGTGTCGTTGGCGCTGATGATGATGAAACCTTCCTGCATGCGCGTTTTGCTCAACAGGCCTGTTCCGAGCTTGGTTACTTTGACGCCGCCTCTGATATTGTTTCTGCGCGCTGTCGCTTCGTCCAGCGTTTCCAGTTGTCCGCCGAGTTGCTCTACAGCGGTTTGCGGTGTGGTCGCAGCGAGGGAACCAACATTGTTTTTCAAAGTGACATTTACCGTTTTCTCCTGACCATTGCGTAGGAACGTTACTGGGACTTTATCGCCTGGTTTGTGACTTGCAACAACCGCCGTAAGGTCAGATGTGCCTGCGATTTTTTGTCCGTCCATTTTTGTAATAATGTCGTCTTTCTGGATGCCTGCTTCTTTGGCTGCGCCGTCTGATTGCACGCCACTTACGTAAACGCCGTCCACGTCGCCTTTGATGCCCAGTTTTTTGCGTACATCTTCGTCGTCAAGCGAACCGCTATAATATTGAATACCTAAATAGCCTCTTTGTACGGCGCCGTATTTGATCAAATCAGTAATCGTTTTCTTCACAATATTGACCGGAATTGCATAGCCGTAACCCGCATACGAACCGGTCGGAGAGGCAATTTGGGAATTGATACCAATTAATTGTCCTTCTGTATTGACAAGCGCGCCGCCGCTATTGCCCGGATTGATCGCTGCGTCTGTTTGGATATAGCTGTCAATAGGTGCTTTTCCGTTGGACAATCCAGTTGAACGGGATTTGGCGCTGATGATACCCGCCGTTACCGTGACGTCCAAATTCAATGGATAGCCAATAGCCAAAACCCATTGTCCCAACTTGAGGTTGTCGCTATTGCCGTAACTGATATACGGAAAATTGCTGCCCTCGATTTTCAAAACCGCCAAATCGCTGTTGGCGTCTTTTCCGATCAGTTTGGCTGTGTAGGATTTTTTGTTTGCCAAAGTAACTTTGATTTCGTCCGCTTTGTCCACGACGTGATTGTTCGTAACAATATAGCCGTCGTTACTGATCAATACGCCGCTTCCGCTGGCTCTTTGCGTTTGTGGCGTACGGCGCTGTTGCGGACCTCCGAAAAAGTCGTCAAAAGGATTGCCGAACATGTCGCCGAACGGATCGGCCGAACGTCCGCCTTGTGGTTGTTTTGCCGTGATGGTAACTTTGATATGCACAACTGCTGGTGTAGCGGCTTCCGCTGCTGCGGTAAAGTCTATCTGTCCGGGTGCATTGCTGCCGTCCTCTTTGAACGAAGCGTAGTTAAATGGTAGGGAAGTGGTGCTCTGTGTTCCAGCGTGTTTGTAATCCTGGTATTTGCCGAAACCGTAAATGCTTCCGAATGTGGTGACGGCGCTGACACCGACAATCATCATTACGTTTTTTAGATTTCTATTCATCTTTAATCAATTAGAGTCTATTAATCTGTTTAAATACTTGTCATATCGACTATACAAATATCTATGCTTATTTTTTTGTTTGGAAAGGTTTGGGCAAGGATTAACAGAATTTTTACGAAATCGTTCGTAGATGAAAGCGTCAGTAAAAACGCCCTGTTTTCATCGTCGAAAACAGGGCGTTTTTACGGGATTGCTGGAAATCGCGCCGTAGCTAATTCATGGAAGTGGCTGCTCCATTTACGGTGTTGGCTGCGTTTTGATCCAGTTTTTCCAGTTTACTGTTCAGTTCCTGGATGGAATAGTTGTAGTCAAATATTTTGTCCTCGGATTTCTTTTGATTTTTGGCGTTTTTGCTGATTTTTTTGTTGAGGTCGGCTACGTTGTTGGCTGCCTTGGCTGCTTTTTTTGCTGTTTTTTCGTCGCCGATCTCAACTTTGGACGCTAGTTTTTGGCTGTTGTCCGTCGCTTTTTGTGCTTGGCTTTGCAGGTCAGGAAGTGCTTCCTTCAAATCGTTTAGATGGCTGGTTTCATCCTTGAGTTTTGTTTGAAGTTTGGCGATTTTCGTTTTGATGCTGAGGATTTCTTTTGTGTTTTTTAGGACTAGGAGAGAATCTTTGGCGCTCATCTGCGCCTGAGCGGAAAAAGAAGCCAATACGATTGCCACAGCAAGTAAATGTTTTTTCATGATAAGAAATTTTAATGGAGTCAATATGCATTTTTACCGTTAATAACGTTATTGCAGTGCTTCTTCTTGTATGTATTGCAAAAATATTGGCAAAGCGACGTTTTTGTTTTTCTTGTGAAACGCCAATATGGTTTCGGTGCGTACGATTTTTTTGGAAATTTCCCAATAGTCAATACGTAGATAAGGCATTGTTTGCGCGACGGAAAGTGGAACGATTGCCAAACCTAATCCGCCCGAAACGAGTTCCAATATGGAATGCATACTATTGCATTGGTGCGCGATTCTCGGTTCGAAACCTAGCTTGTTGCAGGTTTCGATGACGGTGCGGTGATATTCGGGTGCATAGTCCTGATTGAAGCAAATATAGTGCGCATTGGAAATGTTCTCTTTTGTAAAATCAAAACCTTTCTGCGCAACAATACAAAGCGGTTCTTTGGTTAAAGAAATTGTTTTTAATTGGTGTGAATAAATAGGTAAACGCAATATGCCCAAGTCGAGTTTGCCGTTTTCCAGGGCGAGTTTTTGTCTTTGGCTAGAAGTTTCAAAAAGATGTACGTGCAGGTACGGAAATTTCTGTTCGATTTTCTTCAAAACGTTTGCCAATAAGGATTTGGACGTAGAGCTGATATAGCCTAGTTTGAATGTTCCGGAAACGTTTTGGTGGATTTGCTGTGTGATGTTTTTGGTGTGTTCCAGGTTTTGGATAAGCTCGTTGACCTGCGTCAGAAAGTAAGCACCGGCATCCGTCAATTGCACTTGTTTGTTGTTGCGCAAAAATAGTATTGCACCAAGTTCGTTTTCCAAATCTTTAATTTGTCTACTCAGTGGCGGCTGAGAAATGTATAGTTTTTCCGCGGCTTTTCCGAAATGTAATTCGTCGGCTAAAGTTTTGAAGTAAATTAAATGTCTTATTTCCATTGATACCTTTAAAGTATTGTTCAATGATAAAATTAGTATTTTAAAGTATTGTTTGAAATTTTAATTTTGAGAAAAATAAACACAATGCAAAAATCAACATTAAAAGAAATTGAAGAAAGATTTGACAACGACGTAGCGCGTTTTTCTAATCTAGAAACGGCACAGGCTACGACACTGGGCGCTCGCTACAATATGGATTTGATCACGGATAGTATTATGGCGCTATATCCTAATAAAATCAATGTATTGGATATTGGCTGTGGCGCGGGAAACTATCCTGTCTGCCTATTGCAAAAAGTCGATGCTGCGGACGTGACGCTTGTCGATCTGAGCCAGCCAATGCTGGATAAAGCGCAGGAACGTGTAAGCGGATTAAACAAAGGGAATGTGGAAACTATAAAAGGTGATTTTAGATCTGTGGCATTGCCCGAAAATAAATATGACGTGATTATAGCTACGGCTGTATTGCATCATCTGCGCGACAATAATGATTGGGAAAAAGCGTTTTTAAGACTATATAGTTTGCTCAAACCAAATGGTAGTTTGTGGATTTTTGATTTGGTTTACCAAACTAATAGTGCTATGCAAAATTTGATTTATACTATAAAATATGGCGAATATTTGACAAGTTTAAAAGACGAAAAATATCGTGATCAGGTATTTGCCTATATTGAAAAAGAAGATACGCCGCGTCCTTTGGTTTATCAGCTGGAACTATTGAAAACAGTGGGTTTTAAAGATGTGGATGTGTTGCATAAGAAGCTTTGTTTTGCTTCGTTTGTTGGATTTAAATAAATCAAAACTATGAATTATGATTTATGAGTGCGGTCTCGTTATTTTATTTAAAAAGGAATATAAAGTTTTGAGCTTTATATGATTTTTTATTTATAAAATTCCCCTCTCTGGGGGAGAGGGGCTAGGGGTGCGTTTTTTAACCTTTTAATTTTTGCAGAAATTCCATTGTGTCGACTCCGTCTGCATAGTCCGTCAATGTTGGTAATTGCGCCTGTCCAAATCCAATATGGTTTTGTCCGACAATCGCTTGAATGTCTTCGGAATTTTCTAGTTCTTTTAGTAGCGTTTCTATATTGTTATAGTATTGATAATGTATCGTGCTGATCGGCGAAAACACAACTGGGTTTTCTTCCAAAAGCAAAGCGCCGCTTGACATGTAGAATTTTTTGTTCAATAACAAAACGGCCAATTGATAGTCGTAGTTGTTTTTGTATTTAGTATAGTCCGCTAAAGAATCGTATTTTTTCAAAACCTCAATCAACGGTACGAAATTATAGCTTTCGGGTACGTATAGCATCGTCACGTTGCGGCAACCGAGACCGAAATATTGGTGAATATCGTCTGCCAAAAGTTCCAGTTCTTCTTTGTTTTCATTACCCGAAAGTATTGCGACGGAAGTTCTGTTGCGGCGGATAATGCTTGGGTATTGTCCAAAATAATAGTCGAAATAGCGTCCCGAATTGTTGCTGCCTGTGGCAATATAAGCGTCGCAACCTTTGATGTTTTCTTCAAAGGAAACGTATTGAGACAATTCAGGGTATTGCTTTTCCAAAGTTTTGATTAAAAAAGGTAGCAATACTTCGTCTTTGGACGAAAGTTTAAGGCGCTGTTTGTTGCCGCTGATGAACACGCACAGAAAATCGTGGAATGTGACCAACGGAATATTGCCCGCCGCGACCACGCCGACCGTTGCTGGATTTTCGTTCGTTTCCGGTAAATTATATTGGGCAACCCATTTTTCCAGTTTATCTTTTTGCAGAAAATTTTCCGCAATGTTTTGGCTGGAGAGATCAATGTTTTCGGGTGTAAACCATATATTTTTGTGGTATGCAGACTGTTTTGCGAACTGCCATTCGGGGGCTAGGCTCTGCATATATTTTCCCAAGTCGACCAAAATGGAAATTCTTTGTTGAAGATTCATACTTAATGTAATAATTTTGTGCGAAATTATTTATAAACGGATATAAAAAGGAATTAAAATGGCAATTAAAATAACGGACGAATGTATCAACTGTGGCGCTTGCGAACCAGAATGTCCTAACAATGCGATATATGAAGGCGGTGTCGAGTGGAAAATCGCAGACGGAACGGAAGTGAGCGGCTCTTTTGTAATGATGGACGGCACGACGGTCGATGCTGAACAGGCATTTGGTCCGATCAGCGACGATGTTTACTATATTGTTCCAAATAAGTGTACGGAATGTCAAGGTTTTCACGAAGAACCTCAATGTGCTGCGGTTTGCCCGGTAGACTGCTGTGTTCCTGACGAAATGTATCAGGAAACGGTGGACGAATTGATGGAAAAGAAAGCAAAACTGCACCAATAATCCTTGTTTACCTTTAAATGGACGTCTTTTGAAAAAGCAAATTGCTCTGGTGACGGGCGGTTACAGCGGTGAAGCGGTCGTGAGCTACAAAAGCGCACAGACTGTGGAAAACAATATTGACAAGGATCTGTACGATGTGTACAAAATAGATATTACGCCCGACGGTTGGTATTACATACCGACGGAAGGCGTAAAACTTCCTGTGGACAAAAGTCATTTTACGGTTCAGAAGGAAGGTAAAACCGTAAGATTTGACGCGGCGTTATTGTGCATTCACGGAACGCCGGGCGAGGACGGCAAGCTGCAAGGTTATCTGGACTTGATGCGTGTGCCTTACACGAGCTGCGATACGACGACATCGGCGTTGACGTTCAACAAACGTTTTACGGTGGGCGTTGCGGCTTTTGGCGGCGTTCATGTAGCGGCGTCGAAACTTTTGTTCGCGGGCGAAGCGTACGATATCGCAGCGATTCAAAGGATGCAGTTTCCTGTTTTCGTAAAACCCAACAATGGCGGTTCGAGTATTGGGATGTCCAAGGTGGACGCCAATAATGCCGACGATATCAAGGCTGCGCTGGACAAAGCTTTTGCGGAAGATTCGCAAGTATTGGTGGAAGAGTTTGTATCGGGACGCGAGTTTACGATCGGCGTCGTGAAGGTAAAAGGCGAAATCATCACGCTTCCCATGACGGAAATTCTGAAACCGGAAGGTTTGCATTTCTTTGATTACGAAGCCAAATACAATAGCCAAAATCTGGAAGTGACGCCGGCGGACGCGAGCGAATCTATTGCGAAAAAAGTACAGGAAACCGCTAAACGAATCTATCAGTTGTTGAACTGCCGCGGCATCGTCCGAATTGATTTTATTTACAACGAAGCGATCGACGAGCCTTTTATGTTGGAAGTCAATACCGTTCCGGGACAGACGGCGGCGAGCCTTGTTCCGCAGCAATTGGCGGCGATGAACTGGCCGTTGAAGGATTTTTATACCGCGTTGGTTGAGGAAGCAATAGGAGTCCGTCAAAATTAATTGACTATATTGCTTTTTAAATTAAATAAAGAAAGTGTTTAGATTTATAACGACACGTCCGTTTTGGATCAATCTGATCGTTGTCCTTGCATTGGTTTGCGCCATGTTTGCGATTTTTTTCATGTCGTTGGGAGCGATTACGCGTCACGACGACAATAGAAAAGTTCCGGATATTGTGGGCAAATCGACGGAAGATGCAACGCGTTTGTTGAAGGAAAATGGTTTGCGTGTGGAAGTGCAGGATTCTGTTTATGTAGACAGTCTTCCCAAGGCTTCCGTTCTCAAACAATCTCCCGACGCGCAGGCTGTGGTCAAAGTTGGTCGTACGATTTTTCTGACGGTCAATAGGTTGGCGGCACCGATGGTGGATATGCCGGACCTGCGCGGATTTTCGGTTACGAGTGCTGAATTGTTGATGCAAAACTTGGGCTTGAAACTCGGCGGGACAAGCTATATCAACGATATTGCCAAAAATGCAGTCAAACAACAATTGATCAACAATACGGAAGTGCAACCCGGGGCGAAGGTGCCTGTTGGTTCGACTGTTTTCCTTGTATTGGGCAACGGCGCGGGGAGCGAGAGCATGGAAGTGCCAGACGTGGTCGGAATGAGTTTGGATGAAGCGACGGATTATTTGCAGACTTTCAAAGTCAGTATTGGAACGATCAACGCTGATCCCAACGTAACTGATCAAGGCGATGCGGAAATCTACAAACAAGATCCGCCTCGAATGGACGGCACGCAGAAAAACCGGATGAAACCTGGTCAGTCGATCAATATTTGGTTGAGGGTTGGTAGCGATGCCGCTCCTGCTCTGCCCGACGTGCCGCAACCTCAAGCCGCACCTGCGCATCATTAAATTTTGAAAAAATAAAATAACAGACATGAATACGATTACTGTAGAAGAGTTGAAAGCTCGTTTGGATAATGGTGAGGAACTGAATCTGTTGGACGTAAGAGAGCCAGACGAACACGAAGATTTTAATATTGGCGGTCGTCTCGTTCCATTAGGCGAAATCAGAATGATGGCTTTGGACGATATTGAAGACTGGGAAGGTCAGGACGTTATTGTCTATTGCCGCAGCGGCAACAGAAGCGGACAGGCTGCTTTGATATTGGACAATGCAGGTTACAATCCGATCAACCTTGCTGGCGGCATGCTGGCTTGGCAAGAAAAATTCGGTCAATAGATATTCTTGTAAATTATAATAAAACCGCCTTTGATTTCAAGGGCGGTTTTTGTTTTATATTGGAAATGGATGTTCGTATTGCCGTTGGTCTGCGATCAACAGTACCCGTTTGAAAGTGAATCGTTTTGTATTGATAGTCAGGTTCTTCCGTCGTCATTTCTCGCTTCGCCCGGAATGACGGGGAAGGATAAGTTTTTCATGTGGAATAGAAACATTGGTTGACTGGGCTGCTTTGCTGATTTTTCAAATCTTATAAATCCATATTTTGCAGGTTTGTGATTAATTTTGCAGCATGAAATACGAAATAGGCGACGAGATTTTAGTTTTGCATAGCAACGAGGAAGGTCGGGTGGTTGAAATTATGAACGACGAGATGGTGATGATAGAAGTGCGCGGCGTCAAGTTTCCTGCCTATTTGGATCAGATCGATTTTCCTTATTTCAAACGTTTTACGTCTAAGCCGATCGTTCCGGCTAAACCTCAGAAAACTTATATTGACGAAGTTCCGAGAGAAAAGAAACCTGTTCTCAATATACAAAACGAAGACGGTGTGTGGCTGTCTTTGGTCCCTAAATTTATATTGGACGATTTTAATGACGAAGTTGTCGATTCGTTCAAGCTGTATTTGGTCAACCATTCGTCCAACGACCTACATTTTATTTATAGGCAACTCTTTGAAAACGACAAAGATTTTGAACTGAGCAACGATGTGGCGGCGGGAAAGGATTTTTATCTGCACGACATGGAATTTGAAGACCTGAACGACAAACCGTCTTTCTTGTTTACATTTTCTTTGCCCAAACCGGTCAGGGGGAAAAAAGAAGCTTTCGATACGGCGCTGAAACTTAAGAGCAAACAGGTTTTCCAGAAAGTGGAAGAACTGAAAGAAGGCAATAATCCGACGATAGCTTACCAGCTTTTTGACAAATATCCCGATGGGGAAAAAGACGATTTTTCAACTTCGCCCAATACGAAAGGCGGTTTGGACTTGTCGAGTTTGTCCAGTAAAGGTTTCAATGTCAAATACAGTGCGGACCGCATTCGCGAACACATGCCGAGTGCGCGTTCGGTCGTGGATCTGCATATTGAGCGATTGACGGAAAACTGGAAAGGTTTGTCCAATTTTGAGATATTGACCATGCAGCTCAACGAGTTTGAAAAATGGTACGACCTTGCTGTGCAAAACCATTTTCAGACGTTTACTGTCATTCATGGCGTCGGAAAAGGAAAACTGAAAGACGAAATTCATAGTCTGCTGAAATCCCGTCCGGAAGTCAAACGTTTTGTCAATCAATACGATGCGCGTTTTGGTTACGGCGCGACGGAAATTTTTTTTGAGTAGTGAGTGGTGTCGTTGTCGGTTATCGGTCGTCAGTCGTCGGTAAAGCAGATTGGCTATAATAATTCATAACTCATAAATTATCAATCTTCCCCTATTTTTGCAAAACTATAAGCCCGAACTATCGCTGTCCCGTTTTGTACGGGAGGGAGGAAAGTCTGGACAGCGTAGAGCAGCTCACCGGTGAACAGCCGGGATTCGCATATTGGTTGCGGGTACAGAAAGTGCCACAGAAAATTACCGCCATTTTATGGTAAGGGTGAAAACGGGAGGTAAGAGCTCCCGGTGGCGGCTAGTAATAGTCGTCGCGGGTAAACCTTGAGCGCTGCAATGCCATGTATATGGCCGTCCGAAGGCGGCTCGCCTGATATCGGCAACGGTAACGGTCAAGGGTAGGCAGTTAGAGCGGCGCAGTAATGCTCCGCCTAGATAAATGATAGTATTGGAACAGAATCCGGCTTACGAGGCTTATAGTTTTTCTTTGTTTATGAGGTTGATTGTTTTTATGTACGCTGCTGCTTTTTATTTTATTCTGCATTTTTTTCCGCTTTTGTGCGGCTTTTGCGTTATTGTTAATGAAAAAATAATTAGGTTTGTAAGGAGGAATTGCTTCGTTACTAAGTTGAAATGTTATGTAACAGGCGAAAGTGAGTGTAGGCTACAGCAATTGCAATATGGGATGATGCTTGAGATGTCTGTTGTGTAATGAGAATTTTGCGGTTTTTTGCTGCTGCCGATTGTAAAGTGCCGTTTCCTTTTTTGAATAAAAATTACACGTGGAAAATATAATATGATCGCATCTGGCATATTCCTGTCAATAAGAAATACAAGCGGTGAGATAATATATGGTGTTGACGCAACTAGGCGAAAACGTGGCGCGCTTCTGCTGCTGTTTTAATGCAAAAAGTTCCGGCGTCAGAAAATTTGTATGGAATAGATTTTTCATTTTTTTAAAATTTGAATATGGATAGGACTTTATTAAGAAAGCTCTTGCTTATAGTCGTGGTATCTTTTTCCGCGTTTTATGTGCAGGGGCAAGCGATAAGCATTAAGGGGAAAGTGGTCGATTCGCTAAGCCAGCAAGGATTGTCACTTGTCACGATTAAAAACAGCAACGGAAAAGTGTTGGGGACTACTGCGGACGACGGTGTTTTTGACGTCGATGCCGCCGAAGGTTCCCTGCTTGTTTTTTCCTATGTCGGTTATCAGAGCATGCAGTTGCCGGCGTTGTCTAGTTTCATGACGGTCAGCATGTCCGGCAACAGTTTGGGAAAAGACAATGAAGTCGTCGTTACGGCAATGGGCATCAAGAAAGAACGAAAGGCTTTGGGCTATTCCGTTACGGAACTGAGCGCAAAGGAATTGATGAAAAACAAAAATACCAATATAGTCAATTCGCTTGTTGGTAAAGTGCCTGGCGTTAACGTGACGCAGTTCAGCGGATCGGCTGGCGCAGGTGCATCCATCACGATTCGCGGTGGTAACTCGACTTCGGATGGTCGACCAAACCAACCTTTGTTTGTGGTTGATGGTGTGATCTACGATAATTCGACTTCCGTTCCGGGCAATTCGGCTACGGACGGGATGACACGTAGCAATACGACGTATTCCAACCGTGTGATGGACATCAACCCGGAAGATATCCAAACGATGTCCGTATTGAAAGGGGCCGCGGCAGCTGCGCTGTATGGTTCGCGAGCGGCGGACGGTGTGGTAATCGTCACGACCAAAAGAGGTGCGGAAGGTACGGCGAGTGTCAATATTAGCAGTAAAGTAAGTTCTTCTAGTGTCAATAAACTGCCACAGGTACAGACTGGATTTGGTAACGGAAGTTATGCAAGCAACGGTGTGTTTAATGCCCATACACTTGCCGCCAATAGTTTTATCACTGCGGCTTTTCCAATGTACAATTCATGGGGCGAAGCCGTTCCCTCCGGTACGGATCAGTACGACAATATTGGCAGTTTTTTCAAAAGCGGCATTGTGTACGACAACAATGTAAACGTGTCGGGCGGCAATAAGAACGGTTCTTTTTACGTTTCGGGATCCAATTTTAACCAATCAGGTATTGTTCCCAATACCGATTATGACAAAACGACTTTCCGTTTTAATGGGGATCAAAAATATGGCCGTTTAACCGTAAGTGCCAACGTTGCTTATTCAATCGCCAATACCAAAAGAACCTTGACGACTTCTGGTTTGTTTGGCGGCGGCGGCAATGGTGCCATGGGAGCTGTGTATAGTTGGCCTACTGTGTTCAATATGAAAAACTATATCAATGATGACGGTACACAATATCGCCCTTTTGCAGGTGTCATCAATTTGGAGGATGACATTGACAATCCATATTGGATCATCAACCAAGATAAACTAACTTCCGAAACAAAACGTATTACAGGCGGTATCAACGCTACATACAAAATTGCGGATTGGTGGGATATTATTGCCCGCTTAGGATACGACCAATATTCGACTAGGGATTTTACGTACATCGCACCGGGTTCTGCCGTAAAAGCGATCTATCAAAATGGCCGTTTAAGTCAGAATCATTTGGACTATACTTATGTCACTACGACGGTGATGAGTAATTTTCATAAAACCTTTGGCGATTTTGATACGCACTTAATGCTTGGCAGCACCACGGAAGATACCAAGATATTGGGCGAAAATCAATGGGGATATAGTTTTATTACTACCGGTACGAATAGCTTTAGCAATATTGCGCCAACCAATCAATTCTTTAAAAACGCCAATACCAGAAAACGTTTGGTGGGTGCGTATGGAGAGCTGGGCGCATCCTATAAGAATATTGGTTATATCACTTTGACGGGACGCAACGACTGGACTTCTACTTTGCCTGTTGAGAACAATTCTTATTTCTATCCTTCGGTGAGCGGCTCTTTTGTTTTTACGGAATTGTTGCCTAAAAACAATGTGCTGTCTTTTGGAAAAATAAGAGGTAGCTGGGCGCGCGTCGGTAAAGATGCCAATCCTTATGCGACCCTGACTTACGTCAATTCGCCTATTATCATCGGTTCCTATACAGGTATTGGTAATCAATATACCAATGGTAATGCGGTATTGAAACCAGAGATTCAGGATTCATGGGAGGTCGGTGCAGAGTTTAGGTTTTTTAACGGACGTCTTGGTTTGGACTATACTTATTATCATAGCCAGACTAGCAACCAGATTGCGCAACCGCGCTTGTCCAACACTAGCGGTTATATTTTGACTTCCATCAATTCTGGTTCGGTTATCAATAGAGGTATGGAAATCGCGTTGACGGGAAAACCTATTGTGCACAACGATTTTGGATGGGAAACCATGCTGAATTTTTCCTATAACAAAGGTCGTTTGGGTACATTCCTTCCCGGTGTGTCTTACTTCTATCCAACAGATGCACAGTTTGGAACGGTTAAGGCGGCATCGGTTCCCAATGGCGGTTATTTCTTGGGTATGACAGGTACGCGCTTTTTGCGTGAAACGGATGCCAACGGAAAAGAAATCGCTGATGGTGCTTATCAAGTTGACCCGACAACGGGACTATACAAACTCAATCTAAACAATCCGGTTGTGGGTAATCGCGAACCGAGTTTCCTGCTTGGTTTTAATAACACATTTAGATACAAAGAATTGTCGTTGGCAATCCTATTGGATATTCGTAAAGGCGGCGATATTTATAACGGTACGGAATACGCTTTGGTTACAAATGGTCTGAGCAAACAGACTTTGCTGAATGATCGCCAATCGGTAACGGTAAAAGGTGTCAATAGTCAAACAGGTGCGGCGTTTTCGCAGACCTACAATGCGGATCAAACATACACTATTGGTACAACCCAATATGATGGTAAATACATGATTCAGCAATATTGGGCAAACTATGCGGCAAATTCGGACAATTTCATCACGTCGGTCAATTGGTTGAAACTGCGTTCCGTGTCTTTGACGTATGATTTTACCCACATGTTAAAGAGCCAGAAAGTGATCAAAGGGCTTTCTGCGACGGCTGTTGGTACGAACTTATTGACTTGGACCAACTATAAAGGAATGGATCCCGAAGTAAGTGCCGCGGGTGGTACGGGCGGTTCGGGTTCTACGGGTATTGACTATTTTGGTGTACCTGCTGTCAGAAGTTTCACATTTGGCGTAAATCTTACCTTTTAACTTACTGAAAAATAGATTATGAAAAATTTAAAATATATGATATTGGGAGGCCTTGTCATTTTAAGTGCGGCTTCCTGTAAAAAATGGCTGGACGTAAATACCGATCCCGAAAATCCGAATAGTACCAATGTTGCTGTTCAGAATAGATTGCCTTGGATTCAGCATTTTTACCAATATACGTCGGGCGTTACCAACTTTCGTACGGCTTGCCAGGCAGGTGTTTATTATAGTAATGCGGCGGCGGCCAATTCATTGAGCACCACTTGGACCGCCACCACGGGCAATACGACACCTTATCAGACATGGTTTGTGGAAGTTGCGTCCAACTTAAATGACTTATACAATACTGCCCAAAAACAGGATGCCTATTATTATATGGCGGCTGCAGATGTGTTTTCTGCATTGGGTTTCATGGAAATGCTGGATCTATATGGTGAAATGCCTTATACGCAAGCACTTTCGGGTATTCCAAGTCCTACGTTTGACGACGGTAAGGCGATTTATAGTGGCTGTATGGATAAGCTAAATGAAGCGATTGCCCTATTCAACCAAACTCAACCTGCATCTGCACCAAGCTTTACGACGGGCGATATGTGGAATGGCGGCGATGTCGGCAAGTGGATCAAAATGTGCTATGGACTAAAAGCGCGTTTCATGCTGAAACTGTCCAAAAAAACAGATTTGTTCAATACAGATTCTATTATGGATTGTTTGGCTAAAGGTCCGCAATCCAATGCTGATGCGGTATTGGCGCCATCCTATAACAATAGTACGCAAACGGATTATCTGTTAGGTGATCCTGTTGTGACAAATGGCAACTGGGATTATGCGGCTTATGGAAGTAACCAGCGTATTTCCCAATACTATTATAATCTGTTGACCAATATGCGCGGTTCCGGTATTGTCGATCCTCGTATGACGAAAATAGTACCTGCGTCCATGTCCAATGTGCAGTTGAGCCCGACAGGTAGGGTGGTTTCCAATTCTTGGAATCGTTCGCGTGGAGTTGATTCTTATGGCGCTTCGACACGTTTGGTCAAAGGCGGCGCGCTTTCTATCGTTACGCCTAGTTATGCTGATAAAAGTACTGCGGTTAAATATTTGATTACAAATGCCGCGGATTTTGCAACGTTTGTGGCAGATCAGGTAAAAGACAAACGTCCTTATACGGTCAGCGGAGATACAGTTATCGTAACGTATAGGGTAGGTTCTATTTTTATCAATAGTACCAACTATTTGTATGCGGGCGATACGGTGTATGTCAATCTTCGTAGTAATTCTCTTGCGACGGCGACAGGGACACAGGTAGGAAACGATGTTAATTGGTATTTGCAGTCTATTCCTGCGCTTTCCGCCGGTGTTGTAGGTTCTACGGGATCGTTTCAGGTACGTCCGGTATCGGATCAGGAAATCCTTACTTACCATGAAATGTGTTTCATCAAAGCGGAAGTTGCGATGCGTAAAGGGGACAAAGCTACAGCTTATACAGCCTATAAAGCGGGTATTCAAGCGCATCTGGATATGATGCAAACAAAATTGTCGTCTTGGGCTGCCAATGGTTATGCCGTAAATAATCCGGATATGGGGCCAATGAATGCCAATGAAATTACCGCTTACATGCAAAGTAATGCTGTCGCGCAGAATGCCGGAACGTTGACGATGTCGGATATCATGCTGCAAAAGTATGTGGCAATGGGATGTAGTGTCGAAAACTGGAACGATATGCGTCGTTTTAATTTCAGTGCCGGAAATGTTGGTAGCTTTGGTGTTGTCTATCCGGGCTATGATCGTGGTCCTTTGTTTGCGGGAACTGCTTTGTACACGGGCGCTTCCAAAACGGATCCTAGGTATTGGCAACGTAGATGGATGTTGCCTACGACATTGGAATTGAATTATAATTTGTCCAATGTGCTCGAAGTCAATCCGCATGCTGCTGATCCCAATGTGTGGAGTATGCCGATTTGGTGGGATTGCGCTACTGACGCAGAATATTATGGCTATTTAGGAAAATAGTCTTAATGTTTACCAACAATAAAGCCGCGCGATTTTATAGTCACGCGGCTTTATTGTTTTAATATAATTATAGTTTTATTCCCAGTCTCTTATCTCTTGCTTCGCAACGCCCAAACCATCGATTCCGTACTCGATCACGTCGCCTGCTTTCAGGAATTTTTGCGGATTCATTCCCATACCTGCACCAGCGGGAGAGCCTGTGGATACGATATCGCCGGGCTGCAGGGACATGAACTGTGAAATATAGGCAACCAGTTTTGGAATCTTATTGATTAAATCCCTTGAATTGCCGTTTTGCAAAAGCTCGCCGTTTAGTTTCAGCCAAATATTCAAATTGTTGACATCGCCAATATCTTCTTTCGGTACTATAAACGGTCCAATAGGAGCGAAGGTGTCGCAGCCTTTTCCTTTGTCCCAAGTACCGCCTCTTTCCGTTTGGAAAGAACGTTCGCTAATGTCGTTGTGCAATGTATAGCCCCAAATATAGTTTTCCGCATCTTCCTCTTTAATATAAGACGCCGTTTTGCCGATAACAATAGCGAGTTCCGTTTCCCAGTCTGTTTTGTGCGAATTTTTTGGGATGACGATGCCGTCGTAAGGTCCGTTCAGCGCCGATATAGCTTTCATGAATAGTATAGGTTCGCTTTCTTGTTGTAGCCCCGTTTCTTTGACGTGGTCGGTGTAGTTCAATCCTACGCAAACTATTTTCCGCGGATTGGCTAAGGGCGTTCCTATACGTACATCGTTTTTTATTTCAGGTAAAATATCTTGGTTTTCCTGTAGAAATGTTTTTAGTTTTTCCAGCCCGCCTTCACTCAAAAAATTATTGTCAAAATCTTGTCCGAAACCAGATAAATCGTACTTTTTTTCGCCAATAACAATGCCTGCTTTTTCGAAACCTTTCTGCCCGTGCCTAAATAATTGCATAGTATTTTCTTTATTATAAAAAAATATATTGGCTATGTTATAGTGTACGCAACGTACTATAATATAGCCAATATAAATATCAAATAAATTTTTATAAAAATAATGATTATTTCTCCATTCCTATAGGATTGACTCTTTCGTAATCCGAAATGCCGTTGTCGCGCCAGTGCTTGTCGTATTTAACAAACAAGCTCAGCCAGATGGAGCGCGAAACCCGCATGATATAAGGCGTTACGGCGACAATCACTGCAACCGTTGTCAATAAGCACCAAAATATCCGAAAGTCGCTGAGGTCGCTCATCGTGAATCCGATCAACACGTACCACGCCACAAATACCGCAACGGCGATGGCCACGGTAAGTGCGTAACTTACGTATGCCGCGCCGGTATAGAAACCGACTTCGATTTCGGTTGGTTGTCCGCAAGTAGGGCACGCTTTGTGCATTTTCATTGTGTTTCTCAGATGGTAGGGATTCTTGTCTTCAAAAAGATGACTTTGCCTACATCTTGGGCACCTGCACGACAATATAGTACTTAGATAACTTCTTTTGACGTCCTGTGTTTTTGGAAGTTGGTATTTTGATTCCGTTGACATGCTGCAAAGTTACTATCATCTTTCGAAAGACGTAATGCCTGATTTTTTTCCATTGTCTACTGTCAATTGATATAGATCTGGCTGCCTTTTTCCGCGTCGTTCCTGACCAAAAGCGAAACGGGGATTTCCTGTTGCAAATCCTCCACGTGCGAAATAATTCCTACGATACGGTTTTCTTTGCGCAACGATTTTAGTGTGTCGTAAATCGTCGTCAATGCATCTTTGTCCAACGATCCAAAACCTTCATCCAAAAAGAAAAAGTTTTGTTCGCTCTTGTTTTGGTATTGGATGCTGTCCGCCAATGCAAGCGCCAGACTCAGCGAAGCCTGAAAAGTCTGCCCACCCGAAAGTGTTTTGACGCTTCTCGTTTTGCCCTCATTTAATAAATCTCTTACAAGAAATTCGTTGTTGTCGCCCAACTCCAAATGTAGTTGGTTATGTGTCAGTTTGCTAAAACGATCGTTGGCTGCGATACAAAGATTTTTTAAATAAACGGACGAAATAAAATTGACAAAGCCACTACCCGAAAAAAGATTTTTTAAGGTTTGTATATTGTCTTTGCGCAACTGTTTTTTTTCTAGTTGTTGTGTGAGCTGCTTTTTATTGTCAAGTGTTTGGTGTAATTGTGCGATTGATTGTTGATATTGGGCAATCTGCGCCGTATAGTTGGACAAAGTTTCTTTGCTTGTTTTTAATTCGCCGTCCAGTTTTTGCCAAATTTCTTGATCAAAAGTTTTGCCTTGCAATATAGCTTGCAGTTGCACAAGTTGTTGCTGTGCAGCGTAAAGTTGATTTTCAAACTGTTGTATGGTTTGGTTTTCGCTGGAGGTATCTATGTGCTGCTGCAAAATATTCCAAACGTCCTGTTCCGTTTCAAATTGATGTGTCTGTAATAAATCTAGGATTTGTTCCAATATAGTTTGTAGCTCGTCTGACTCTTTTTGCTTTTCTGTATTGAGCGAACGGATTTCTGATTCTAGTATGCTTTTTTGCTTGTCTAAATCCTGAATCTGTCTTTGCAAAACTTCATATTGGGACTTAGTAAATACAATTTTGTCTTCTAGTTTTTTCTTGTTTAGTAAAATGTTTTCTTGTGCGTATTGATCAATATTTTCTTTTGATAATAACAGGATTTTACCTACTAAAAAATCAATGTTTTCTAGTGTTGCATGGAGTTGTGTTTGTCTTTCCGTTAAAGCGTTTTCGTATTTGTTGAGTGTCTCTTTTGAAAAGTCAAGTTGTTGTTTTTGCTGAGTCGCATCAATTTCAAGTTGCGTTATCGTTGCGATGTTTTGTTCTGCTTCTTGTCTTTTTTTGATAAAATCTGTTTCGCTTTCTGCATTAAAATCATTCCATTTAAAGTTTTTCTTATGCTCCTGCAATGCTTGGACTGCTTGGGTTATATTGGAATTTAATAAATCGGCTTGTTCTTCGCAGGAATGGATTTCTGCGTCATATCTAGTCGCTTTTGCTATGTTGTTTTCCAATACAGCAAAAGCGTTTTTGGTTTGTATTATAGTCGCGTCTACTTCTTTTATAGTCTCGTTTATTTCATGGTTGCTTTCTAGTTTGTTGGGGTGGTGCGCGGAACCACAAAGCGGGCAAGGGTTGCCGTCTTGCAGTTGTAGCGCATATTGATGCAATTCCGCTTTGGTAGAAAACGCCATCTTTTTATTCTGTAGTTCTGATAAGGTTGTATTGAGTTCCGTTTTTTTATAGTTTGAATCCTTTTCCCAATTGTTATAGGAAAAAGAAAGCTGCGAAAAAGCTTGTTTGCCTTTTTCGATTCTTTCTTGTAACGTGACTACTTGTTGTTGCTTTTCCGCTATTTGTTTTGCTATATTGTTTTGCTGCTGAAACCATTCTCCGATTTCGTTAAATACAAATATGTTGGATGGTTGTTCCGCTTTTTTGCTGCGGATTGTTTCTTCTAGTTTAGATAATTGCAACGCAAGGTTTTGTGTATTGTTTTTTTCTTTTTCAATATGTTTTTTGCCCAATATGATTTTTTCTTTCAGCGTTTTTGATTGCTGTTTATATTGGACGATTTCGTGTACAGTCTGCCAATCCTGCGTTTGCTGTTGCCATTCTTCTATTTGTGCATAATCGCTTTTTATCGTGTTCCAGTCTTGAAGATTTTTTTCTAGTGCTATATTTGTTTTTTCTAGCTGCGTATTGGAAAAAAATATAGTGTCATTTCTTTTTTGGATACTATTGTTCAATATGTTTTTTCTGGAAAAAAAAGGATCGAAATATAGTTTTGCCTGCTGATGTTTTTCTAATGATTTTTTTCTTTTGTCAAAACTGTCTTTTTGTTGTTCTAATTGCTGTAATGCTTGTAGGTATTGGGTTTTAAGTTCAAATTTTTCTTTTAAGACATTGAGTTCTTGAAAATCTTTTTCTTTGTTGTCGATATTGGATTTTAATACTTTTTCCTGTGACTGCAATTCAATCACAACTTCTTGTTTTTCCAATAAATCTTCTTCATTGCTGTTGCCCAATTGATTCAATTCGCCTTCTAGTCTGGCAATGGAAATATTGTTTTCTTCTTCCAGTATTTTTGCCTTGTCGCTTAGGTCGTATTTATGCAAATGAAAAATGTCCATCATCATTCGCGTGCGTTCCGAATTGCCCAATTGCAGAAATTCCTGAAACTTTCCTTGCGGAATGATAACCGTTCTTCTGAAATTGTCGTAGCTTAAATCCAATATGTCCGAAGCGTCAGCAGATTCTAGTGGAATCCATTCTCCGTTTGCTAGTTTATAGGCATTTCTGTCAAATGTCTTGACGTCCTGAAATCGTTTGCTGTTGCGCTTTCCCTTTACCGTAAAACGATAAATGCTATGGTCATAATGTTCAAATTCAAAGTCGATCAATAGTTCGGACGACTTTAAATTCATCATATTGTAGTTACGGTTTTCGCGGTCGTTGAGCCGCTCCGTTTTTCCGTACAATGCAAAACCGATTGCTTCCAATATCGACGATTTGCCCGAACCGACCGATCCGAAAATGCCGAAAATGCCGGCCTCCGTCAATAAGGAAAAATCGATAATCTGCTGTTCTTGATAGGAATACAATCCCTGAATGGTTAATCGCTTCGGTAACATGAAACAAAGATAATTCGACAATGGATGTTAATTATCCATTATCTGATTTTTAAATCATTTCCCTTGATGGAAAGTAACCAAAGATCAAGTCGTTCTAAGGCGAATGCTTCGGACCGTTCCCGGCTACACGATGAAATGCTCGAGCTATTGTTATGATTCGCCGGAATTAAACTTCACCTTTCGCTGTAGTACGATGGCTGTTCAACTTCAAACGTTCATTTCTATGCCTTTGAGCGTATAGTGATAAATCTCCGCCGCCGCGGTTCGTTTTCGCATGAATCGTAATAAAAACTATTTTAAGCCTTGCAACGTATGAGTACGCCGCAGCATCTCGCAACGCGGACTCTGCGGGTAAAGCCAATAGAAAATTCGTTTTACATTAGAAGTCTTACTTTTATTCCATGAAGTATTGGAAAATCGGTTTGTTTATTGGTTTGATATTGATTGGTCGGGAATCGCGCGCGCAAAATATGTTGGCGGACATTACGGAAAAAACGCCTAGTCTGCCTTTTCGTGCAATGGCGCAGCAAATTCTCCAATATGGCGAGCAACTTCGTCAGCCACAATTGCCGCAGGAAAAACAAAAACTGATCGTGGACTATAATACGTTGAACGGTCGATATAAAGACAGTATTTTCCAATATATCCAAACTTCATCCAATACGGAAACCGCGTCCATATTGCCTTTGAGCTTTTTTTTTGATATTCAGAAAGATTCTAGTTTTCTGCGAAAATGTTCGGATTTTTTTCAAAAAAACAATGTCCGAAATAAATACACAAAATATATTGGCGAAGAGCTGAGTGGCATGGACAGTGCGCAAGTTGGCAAAATTATTCCCATGTTTTCTTTGCTCGACTTCAACGGAAAAACGCAAAACTTTCCCAACGGACACAAAACCTTGTTGGTGTTTTGGGCGAGTTGGTGTGTGCCTTGTCGCGCCGAAAACGATCATTTGAAAGACCAATATGCCGCGCTCCAACAAAAAGGTTTGGAAATCGCGAGCGTTAATCTGGACGAGGACAAAAATCGTTGGCTATTGGCGTCCAAACAAGATCAACTTCCTTGGGCAAATTGTTTTCCTGGAAATGCTTGGGAAAGCCGCATCGCGCGCTTTTTTACATTGCACCAGATTCCGCAAAACGTACTATTGGACGGAACCGGGAAAATATTGGCGCGCAATGTTTCGTTAAGTCAGTTGGGGAAAGAGTGATTTGATAATTTGAAGATGCTGGTTCCTTTTCAAATCTTCAAATTGCCCCATTTTCAAATCAATTTAGGGTTATCTTTGCCCACCAAAAAACTATTAAAGTAAGAATATTATGTATCGTTCACACACTTGTGGGGAATTGCGGATAGCGGATGCAGGCAAGGAAGTTGCGCTTTCGGGCTGGGTGCAGACAGTTCGTAAGTTTGGCGCTATTACGTTTGTTGACCTGAGAGATAGATATGGCATCACGCAGTTGCTGTTTGGAGAAGATTTGAACAAGGATTTGGACGAAAATCCGTTGGGACGTGAGTTTGTGTTGCAGGTTTCGGGTAAAGTTGCCGAACGTAGCAGCAAAAACGCCAATATCCCAACGGGCGATATTGAGATAGAAGTTGGTTCCTTTAAGATATTGAACAAGTCGTCGGTGCCGCCTTTCACAATACAGGACGACACGGATGGCGGCGACGACCTGCGCATGAAATATCGTTATCTGGATTTGCGTCGCAACGCCATCAAACGTAATCTGGAACTGCGTTACAACGTCAACCGTGTGACGCGCGACTATTTGCACGAAAATGGATTTTGGGATATCGAAACGCCGTTTTTGATCAAATCCACGCCGGAAGGTGCGCGCGATTTCGTTGTTCCTTCGCGTATGAATCCGGGCGAATTTTACGCTTTGCCGCAGTCGCCGCAGACGTTCAAACAATTGTTGATGGTAAGCGGTTACGACCGTTATTTTCAGATTGTAAAATGTTTCCGTGACGAGGATTTGCGTGCCGATCGCCAACCGGAATTTACGCAGATTGACTGCGAAATGAGCTTTGTGGAACAGGAGGATGTTTTGCAGATGTTCGAAGGTTTGGTCAAACGTATTTTCAAAGAGGTCAAAAACATCGACTATAACGAAACCGTCGTTCGCATGACTTGGGAAGAAGCGATGTGGAACTACGGCAACGACAAACCGGATATTCGTTTTGGAATGCCGATTGCAAACCTGAAATTTCCGAAAGCGGTTTTCCCAACGAAAAATGAGCCTTCCGAAATCTTTGACGGCGTTGAGTTTAAAGTGTTCGACGATGCCGAAACCGTTGTCGCTATTGCGGTTCCCGGTGCGGCGGAATATACACGCAAACAAATTGACGAACTGACGGAATGGGTAAAACGTCCGCAGATCGGCATGATGGGTTTGGTAAACGTGAAATGTAATGCTGATGGGACTTTCAAAAGTTCGGTCGACAAATTTTTCTCTCCCGAAAAATTGGAATTGATTGCCAAAGCGGCGAATGCAAGTGCGGGCGATTTGGTTTTGATATTGGCGGGACGCGAAGAAAAAACGCGTAAAGCAATCAGCGAACTGCGTCTGGAAATGGGTAAACGTCTTGGATTGCGTAATCCGGAAGTGTTCAAACTGTTGTGGGTATTGGATTTTCCTCAGTTCGAATATGGCGAGGACGACAATCGTTGGTATGCCAAACACCATCCGTTTACCGCGCCAAAACCGGAAGATATTGCCAAAATGATTGACAATAGCCCGGTCATCGACAATCCTGAAAAATACCTCGAACATCCGTATGCGAGCATCAAGGCAAATGCGTACGACATGGTATTGAACGGCAACGAAATCGGCGGTGGCTCGATCCGTATTTTCCAAAAAGAATTGCAGTCCAAAATGTTCGAAGCGCTGGGAATGGACAAAGAAGAAGCCGACGAAAAATTCGGTTTTTTATTAGGCGCGTTTGAATATGGTGCGCCTCCGCACGGTGGTTTGGCTTTTGGCTTGGATCGCCTTTGCTCCATATTGGGCGGTGCGGAAAGTATTCGCGATTTCATCGCTTTTCCTAAAAACAACAGCGGTCGCGACGTGATGTTGGATGCGCCTTCCCATATCGACCAAAAACAACTGGACGAATTGGAAATTAGCATCAAATGAATAATTGATGATGAATAATGCTGTCCATTGTGATGGTTGTTAATATAAAAAAAGGTCGCCGGAAACAAAGATTTTCGGCGACCTTTTTTGTTTTTCATTGTCAACTTCCCCTTGTCAATTGTCCATTGAATTAATGAGTTTGGACAAATCGTCGGGCGAGAGTTTCGCTTTTAGGTGAACGTAGACTTCGCCGTTGTCTGGAGAAATGACGTGTATCATGAGCTGGCGAATAACGTCGCCTTCCTGTATGGCATGTATGCCCACTTTTTGTCCCTTGCTGCGAACGGTCGCGTAAGCTTCGTAGTTGTTTTTTTGCAAGTATTGGTCCATGCGGTCAGCCATTGCTTTTAGATATTGGCTATTGTCCGAAAGCGTATCCAGCGAAACGAGCATGACGTGAACTTTTTTCACTTTTTTGATGATACTTGCGAGTTCGCGACTGTCTTCATCATCCTTCAATGCCTTGATAATAAAAGGTTTTGCTAAAGCAACCGGCGGATTGATGGATTGTACATGCGCACCTTTGGGACGTTTTATCGTTTTCGCAAAATCCATATTGGGTTTGGAGGAAACGATACAGGATTGCAGAAAAAACGGGACGAGCAATAGCAGGAGTAATCTTTTCATGTTGTAATTTTTAATGCGTAGCTATTTATTGTCTTCGACTAATTTAGAAATGTCGTCCATATTGACTTTTCCGTCCAAAAGCATCAATATATTTTGTGTATTTCCGGTGATGGACAATACGAGTTTGTTGATGATATTGGACGAGGCATCGTCGGTCAGAAAACGGATTTTTTGCCCTTTGGTATTGACGGACATCAGCTCCTGAAAATGCAGGTTTTTGACGGCAGAAAATATTTCGGTGGACAGATCCGTTCGGTTTCTGGAAGTCTGGTTAAGGCTGTCGGTTGACGCTTTGTCAAATACAAGTACCTGAATCGAATTGATGCTGCTCAATAGCGGTTTGATTTTTGCAAGGTCTTCATCCTGAATGTTTAAGTTGTTGAGCATCCGAAACATCGGTTTGCCGATCTTGACGGAGGTAAGTCCGTCGACGTCCTGATATTTGTCAAAAATCGCGTCGATTTTGCTCATTTGAGCGTGGCTGTTCCATGTGCACAGCAATACAATAGAAAGTGCTAAAAATATTTTTTTCATGATTTTTTTGATTAAAGGTGAATGGAAAGCTTTTGAACCATCGCCAGCGGTCGCGCACTTTTGTCGACATTGTCGGCCAATAGCGCCAGCGACTGTTTGGTGATTTTGACCGCTTCGTCCTCGTCATAGACAGGTTTGCCGTTGATGAACACAAATTGCGGTTCGTAAACACCCGAAGTGTCCGTCTCCGGAACGACGGTCGCAGCGGATGCCGGGGCGGCGACTTTCCGGTGTCGCTTTCCCAAAGTATGTGAAGCAACCTTGGCGGCTACTGTTTTGTTGGTGGTCTGTATTGGCTTGTTGGTTGTTGCCAACTGCGTATTGTTGCCAACTTTTGTCACACTGTCTCTATTGGAAGTGTGCGCAATATTGTTTTCCGTTTGTATTGGATGGTTCGCGTTTTTAGTTGGATTGGTGATCCAAACTATTCCTATTGCAACTGCGACGACAGCGGCCGCCCACCACAATTTCCGAAAACGAAAATCGACTTTGACGACTTTTGCTTTTTCAGGTTCAGCGCCCACTTTTTGCATAAAATCCTGAAAATCCCAATCCATCGATTCCTGCGCCGTTTGGCGAACTACGTCAAAATAAGGATCCTCCGAATGCGTTTTCAGCAGACGTTCCTCGTTCAGATCGGATTTTCCGTCCCAAAATCGCTTTTCGCTAGCGTCCAGTCTGTCTTTTTTCATACGTCCATATTTTTTCCAGTTGAGATTTAATCTTTTGCCTTCCCCGCATCAGATTGACACGCACAGTCCCGTCTTCCATGTCCAGCAAAGCCGCGATTTCGCTGATTTCGTATTCTTCCACGTCCCGCAGGTACATGACCAGTTTTTGTTTTTCGGGCAATTGTCCAATCAAGTTCAATATCAGTTTTTTGGTGTTGCCATGGTTGGGTTCCAATATAGGTTCGCCTTTTTGCGCCGCGTTGTATCGTGCCACCACTTTTCCATGACGTTGGCGACTTAGGCATTCGTTTTTGACGCACCGCATCGCATAGGCTTCCATATTGTCGTATGCGAAAAGTCTGTCGCGGCTTTGCCACAGTTTCATCATCACGTCCTGCACCGTGTCAAACGCATCGGCTTCGGAATCCAACAACTTTTTTGCAAAACGGAACATCCGGTCCTTGTAGACGAATATCGTGTTTTGAAATGTTTGTTGATCCATTGTCTTATTGCGTTTTATATTGGGAAGACTCTTTTTACAGGCAATTTATTACATCCTTATTTAAAAAAAAGTGGAGATCGGCCTTATTCCCAGCCCTTCTCCCGTGGGAATGAGGTTTTTTTATATTGCAGATTTTTTTCCCCAATATAAAAGACAAACCCTTAGCTTTGTTTTTTACAGTTTTTTCCAAAAACATTGCTTGTAAACAAGAGATGAAAATTTTTTTAATAGGAATGATGGGCGTGGGCAAAAGCTATTGGTCGCAATTGCTGGCTCCCAAACTACAATGCAAAGTCTACGATCTCGATACGGTCATCGTGGAATCTGCTGGCATGACGATCGCGGAAATGTTCGAACAAAAAGGTGAAAAATACTTTCGCGACCTGGAAGCCGAAATCTTGCGCGACTTTTCGCAAAAAGACAATTTTATATTGGCGACGGGCGGCGGTACGCCTTGTTTCAACGACAACATGGACTGGATGAACGAAAACGGTACGACGATCTGGATCGACGAGTCGCCTGCTGTATTGGCGGAGAGGTTGGCACCCGAAAAATCGCATCGACCGCTGCTTAGCCAACTTTCGGATGCGGAACTGTTGCAATTTTTGACCGCAAAAATTACGGAACGTGCTCCTTTTTACGGTAAGGCGCAACATCGCGTCGGACCTTATCTGGACGAAACTCATTTTGACTTTTTACAACCGAAACAATAAATTATCTACGCATGAACTATCATCAATTGCTGCGAGGTTCGGCATTTTTGGGTGCTATTACGGTCGCATTGGGCGCTTATTCCGCACATGGTCTGAAATCCAAAGTCGGCGCGCCGTTCGTGGAAATTTTTCAGACAGGTGTCCAATATCAGTTCTATCATGTTTTTGCGTTGTTGATCGCGAGTTACCTGTACGGAAAATACAATAACAACAAGATATACGCGGCGATTGTATTGTTTTTTGTCGGGATTTTGTTGTTTAGCGGATCGTTGTACGCGCTGACATTTGCCGCGGCATACAACGTGCAGAGTTTCGGTTGGTTGGGGCCCGTAACGCCGGTGGGCGGACTGGCATTGATGGTCGGTTGGGTAATGTTGGGTTTGGGGATTTCGTCTTCCTCCCGGTACAAAAGACATTCGTCTGGCAGAAGGGACGATTAGGGCGTATTTTTATTGAGGCAGAATAATTCCCGCAATCCAACGTTTTTACTGTGTTAACCGTATTTGTTAGTAATCGCCGTTTTTTCGGCTAAATTTGTATCGATTCACATGAAAAAACGATTTTTAGGAATAGTCGTAGTCGGTGTTTTGGGGTTGGGTGTATGGAGCTCCTGCAACAAGACCAATTCGTCTTTGCGGTTGCCGTCCATGATGCAGTTTGTATTGAGTCAGAATTGGCGTTTAGACACGGTTATTTTTGTACAGGATGAAGGGGACGATACGTTGACGATGCGCGAAGTTCCGGGATTTGCAACGTCCCGCATCAAGTTTTTTGACCGTCAGGATTCTTCTTTTGTATTTACGGACGTGTCGAATCCGACATGGACGACACCGGACAACAGCGATTCCGTTTTTAGGTACACTTACGGAAAATGGGCAATCAGCCCGACGCAGGACAGCCTTTATCTGTACAGTCAGGATACGGTGCATCTGAAAAATTACGCTCGTTCTTGGGTCATTTCCAAAAACGATTCCACGACGACTTTGTATGCGGAATATGTCGACACGGTCGGTAATCCTAGGTACATCCCGACAGAGGATAGGTCGGAGACCAACGAACCTTATTTGTATCGGAGAAAGAAAGTTGTTTTCGTAAAAAGCACGTTTTACTAGATTTCGTGTAGGGATATTTTTTGCGAAAATGACGGCGTAAGGGACGAACGGTACAGGATTTGACGTGTTTTTTTAGACAGGATATTTAAAACTTTTTCGCAGGGAGACGGACACGAGTTTTGGACAAAAACGAACTACGACATATTATATTGGCATGTAAGAAAAACGACCGGTTGGCTCAAGAAAAGCTGTATCGGTCTTTTTTCGGTTTGTTTTTTACCATCGCGAAAGACTACGTTTCGGACCAAGAACTGGTTATTGGGATCATTAACGAGGCTTTTCTCAAAATTTTCATGAATCTGGATGCTTTTGACGAAAAAAAAGGACCTTTTGAGGCTTGGAGCAAACGAATCGTACAAAATGTCTGTATAGATACATACAGGAAAGAGAAAAGCAAACCATTTGTTGATGAGATTACAGATGATGAAGCGCAAGGTTACTTCTCCGAGCAGCATCATTCCAAGATTTTCAATGAAGATATATTGCTGGTTTTTGACAAATTGCCGGAAACCACCCAAAAAGTGTGCAAACTTTTTCTGATAGAAGGCTATTCCCACAAAGAAATCAGCCAGATGATGAACATCAACGAAGGTACTTCGCGTTGGCATTTGATGGAAGGGAAAAAACGGCTAAAGGATTTACTGAAGGATCAATATGGAACATCGTAGACCGACATATCAGCCCGATGAAAACCCCAATATTCCGGACATGGAAAATCGGGGCTGGGACGCTATGCGCCAAATGCTGGATGCACAGATGCCGCAACAGGAAAAGCGGCGCGTGGTGCCGATGTATTGGCGTTGGATGGCGGCGGCCGTTTTGCTGTTGACGGTCAGCATCGTCGGTTATCGTTTTTTGACGGATGACAAAATATCCGAACCTTCCAATACAGTTTCCGTTTCGAAAGATGTCAATGACGGTAAAAAAGTCGCCGTCAATACAAAATCTACTGCTGACGTTCGTCTAAGCGAGAATGCAAATCAAGATTCTAATTTGGTCGCGTCAGTCAATATAAGTTTGGCCAAAACAGGTTTGTCCAATATAAATTTAAGTTCAGGCGAGAATCCAAATAAAGGAACGGAACACACGTTCAATAATAATATTCCATCCGTCAATACGCAAAAAAAAGCCGGTTTTCCCGAAAGTCAAATTTTGCCTAAAACGTACGAAAATATTGTCGCGTCAACCAAAATGACAAAGACTTTGGTCGGCGTTTCGGATGCCAAAACGGATGCTTTTTCTGTTGAAAATACACAGCAGAAAATCAATTTGGATGTGGCCGCAATCAATAATGATGTTGCTGCAACCCAACCAAAATCCATAGACAAAGAAAACGTGGAAGCGCAGTCCAGGTTCCGCGCGCGGATGACGCAGGCGATTTGGGACGAGGCAAAATCGGATTCGGTCAAGCAAGCGCTTATTGTCAAAAACAAAAAAGCACAAAGCGACTCGCAGCTCAACGCACTGCGCCGCGAACAACTCGAACAATATTTCGCGCAGAACGAAAAAAAAGAAAAGTCGGCATCTCCCAAATTTAACCCCAAAATGGACGTCGCTGTATTGGTCAACCGCAACATGACGGACAAAGGTTACAGTGGCAACGGCGGTTCGATTTACAGTTTGCCTGTTTACCCGGCGGTCAATGCATCGCTTAAGATTTCGGAAAAGATTGGGTTTACAACCGGTTTGGGAACGGCTGCGCCGGGTAATTTTACCAGTCCGTCCGTCGGCGGATCTTCTTATATGTCATCGCCGGTTTCGGATGTTTCTTCTGGCAGTCCGGGTATTGTAGCACGTCCGGCGACCACCAACGGCAAATCATTTTTGACATCCAACAGTTCCAATGCTAGGGAGGTTGCGCTATTGGGCGATGCGGGCAACGACGTGCAGCAAGCATATTATTGGCAGATTCCGTTGATGTTTGACTATTATATTGCACAGTCCAGGTTGAAACTTTCCGCGGGAACGGATTTTTCCATTATCCAAAAAGTATTGGTCGGCAACGCGTACGCCTCGCAGTTGATGGGCGGCAGCGCATACAACAATAGCGGCGGCGTATATCAGGTCCGCAATTTTGACCCGCGTTTGTCCATCGGCGCGCAATATAAACTCAACAGACTTTTGCTGGGCGCACGTTTTTCGCGTTCCTTTCAGCCAGCCCTTCAATACAACGGCGTGCCTACCAACGGCGGCAATAACCAAGTTTTCAATATTTCGGTTGGGTATAGTTTCTTGAAATAACCATGTTCAGGCATTACCGCCTTGAACGGCGAAGCTCTCATGAGTTCCATTGGAAAACAGAGTGGTACGAATAATTTTTCGTTCTTTTTATCAAGAAAAAGAACATCATTTAAAATTATAGGCTGCGAAGAAAGATGCGAACGGTAGGAGAGAAGGGTGAATCCTTAATTCATAAATATTTTACTTTTCTCTTTCATTTTTTAATGGATTATATCATAAATTTGCACAATTTTTAAAAAATGAGCAATACTATATCTTCCAACGAATCCATCCCGTCCAAAAAGAAAAAAATCGTCGTTTTAGGCAGCGGCCCTAACAGAATCGGTCAAGGTATCGAATTTGACTATTGCTGCGTGCACGGTCTTTTGGCGATCAAAGAGTGTGGTTATGAGGCGATTATGGTCAACTGTAATCCCGAAACCGTCTCTACCGATTTTGATATTGCGGACAAACTGTACTTCGAACCTGTTTTTTGGGAAAATATCCGCGAAATCATCGATTTGGAAAAACCGGAAGGCGTTATCGTTCAGTTAGGTGGTCAAACGGCGCTTAAACTTGCTGAAAACCTGACGAACTACGGTGTCAAAATTATCGGAACTTCTTTCGACAATATGGACATTGCGGAAGACCGCGGACGTTTTAGTGATTTGCTGAAAGAATTGGGTATTCCTTATCCTGAATATGGTTCGGCTTATACGGCCGACGAAGCGTTGGAAGTTGCCAACAAAGTTGGTTATCCTGTTTTGATCCGTCCAAGTTATGTATTGGGTGGACAAAAAATGAAAATCGTATTGAACGACGAAGATCTGGAAAAAGCAGTTGTTGACTTGTTGAATTTTATTCCGGGCAACCACATTTTGATTGACCATTTCTTGGAAAGATGCCAGGAAGCTGAAATCGACGCTATCTACGACGGCGAAACTTTCTGCATCATGGGAACGATGGAGCATATCGAACCTGCAGGTATCCACAGCGGCGACAGCAACTCTGTATTGCCTGCGTTTAACCTGACGCCTTTGGAAGTCGATACCATGGCCGTTTATGCAGAAAAAATTGCCAAAGCTTTGAATATCAGAGGTTTGATCAATATACAATACGCCATCAAAGACGGAAAAGTGTACGTGATCGAGGCCAATCCACGTGCGAGCCGTACCACGCCGTTTATTTCCAAAGCTTACCAAGTTCCGTTCCTGAACATCGCGACAAAAGTGATGTTGGGTGCGAACAAAATCAAGGATTTTACGATTGAAAGAAAATTGGAAGGTTTTGCTATCAAAGAACCTGTTTTTAGTTTCAATAAATTCCCGAACGTTAATAAAGAATTGGGACCTGAAATGAAAAGCACGGGAGAGGCGATCCGCTATATCAAAGATTTGCGCGATCCTTATTTCCGCAACCTTTTCAGAGAAAGAAGTATGTTGTTGAGCTAGTTTTTTTCGATAAAATATATGTAGAAAAGCGCATTGGCAATTTGCCAATGCGCTTTTGAATGAAATTACGGTTCAGAAAGGTATGAAAGCTAGTTTTGACGGAAAAAATATGACTACGGGAAATCTTAGTCAGTTTGCGGCGTTTTTGTCAACGTTGCAATAGTATTGGATTTCTAATAATGACAAACAGCCCGAACGTTTAACGTTCGGGCTGTTTAAGTTTAAAACGTATTTTCGCACGCTATTTCAAGGGAGAACCGAGCGCTTTTTTTAATCTTTAATCTACCCAAAATGAACATCGCAAAAGTCAACGGAATCGATATTTGCTACGATATACACGGAGAAAACAATACGCAAAACATACTGCTGATTTCCGGTTTTGGAAGTCAGATGATTCGCTGGGACGAAGGTTTCTGCGCGCTGTTGGTGGCGCGCGGTTTTCGGGTGATACGTTTTGATAACCGCGACGTTGGCTGTTCTTCCTTTATTGAAAACGAAGCGAAAAATGCCTCGGAACTGATGACTTTTTTACAATCCGGCAGGATTCCCAAAGGAGCTTACACTTTGCTGGATATGGCGAAAGATGTGATCGGATTGTTGGATTTTCTACAAATAAAGCAAGCGCATATTGCCGGAAGATCGATGGGCGGCATTGTTGCGCAAATCTTGGCCGCCGAATTTCCCGAACGTATATTGACAGCGACGATCATCATGTCTACTTCGCAATTGCCGTCTTTACCGCAAACGGCTCCCGACGTCATGCAGTTGATGTTGAGCCCGTTGCCTGATTTTCATACGGATCGAGCGGCGTTTATCCAGCGCAAACTGGATTTTGCCAAACGTATTGCCGGCAGCAAATTTCCTCTTGATGACGCGTCCGAACTGGAATGGCTCGAAGCTGAAATGAAACGCGCACCGCGTTCTAATATCATGGGACATATTTGTGCGATGGCTTTGAGCCAATATGAACCAACACGTTTTACAAAAATTAAATGTCCAACTATCATAATTCATGGCACGGAAGACCCGATTTTTCCATTAGAATGTGGAGAAGACATTGCCCGAAAA
>Ga0154006_1000054_pt1 | contig 43526 bp, 39 predicted proteins | sample TSFL090MetaG_FD_104747 | JGI IMG/M metagenome (GOLD analysis project Ga0154006, IMG submission 104747) | Attine ant fungus gardens microbial communities from Florida, USA - TSFL090 MetaG | ecosystem: Host-associated > Fungi > Mycelium > Unclassified | place: USA: Florida, Wakulla State Forest...
GCGATGAACGATTATACGGCGCTGTTGCCTTTGCAGGAACCGCAATGGAATTTTCCGTTGGTGGGCTACGACACGCCGACCAATCTTTTGAGCGGCGTCATATTGGGCATGAGCAAGGAAATCGACGGTATCATCGAAATGTACCAACAGAAATACAACCATTTGCAGGTATTGATGACAGGCGGCGACATGCCGTTTTTTTCGCCTCATTTGAAAAATGAAGTGTATGCTGACCCGCAGTTGGTATACAAGGGAATCTGGGCAATCGGGAAGATGAATTTGGGGTGGTAAGGTTAATGTTTTGCAAAAAATCGCCAAACAATTTTTGTAAATTTCCGCCGTCGTTGGGTGTTGTCACCCACGACTTGTAATAAATGAATTGTTGGTGATAACACCAACAATGGCAAATTCTGTTCCGCTCGTAATTAAGACTATCTTCCTGCTTTTCATTATTTTTGTACACTCATGAAATGGAAACCGTTGTTATATTGGACGTTGGCCTTGGTGTTGTTGGCTTCTTGCGAAAACGACATCAACGAAGTGCGCGCGCTTGATACCAAAAATGTCAACGTCGAAAAAGGTACGATGATCAACGCGTTCATGAGTACCGAAGGCAAACTGAAAGCGAACCTTACTGCGCCCGTCATGACGCGTTCCTCCACCGATTCCAATATGACGGAGTTTCCCCAAACCTTGCGCGTATATCTTTACAACGACAGCGGCTCGCAGGTGACGACCTATATTTTTGCAAAATATGGTCGATACGTTGGTTCGCGCAACTTGATTTTTCTCAAGGACAGCGTCGTCATTTACAATACCAACAAAGACACTTTGCGTACAGCCGAACTGTATTGGAACCAGAATACCAACAAAATGTACACGTCCAAAACCGTATGGGTGCACCGCATTTTCCCGACGGAACAATACATTCACGCCAAAAGTGGCATGGACGCATCTTCTGCAAACCTCAACAACTATACGTTTTTCGATCCGCAGGACGACAGTTTCCTGAAATACAGCGAAGCGGCGCTCGGTCCGGGCGGAACGCAGTAATTTTTGATTTATGAATGATGATGATTTATGATTTTTGTTTTTTGAGGAAAAGAAAAAGCATAACAAGTAATCTGTGTCAAAACTTTGAAAGATCATCTTCATTGAGAGGCGCGCGATTTACGCCATCTTGTCTAGCACGGTTTGTAAGTCTTCTCAATATCTGTGGCGGACATAAATAATCTGCGAATTTGTGGCAAATGATTTTTTTGCGTTAATTTAGATTTTATGTTACCGCAGAATACGCTTCTAATTGGGATCATCGTCACTTTATTGCTTGTTTTGTTTTTTGCCGGAATGGAAATCGCTTTCGTCACGGCAAACAAGCTCAATATTGAATTACGAAAAAAACAGGGAAAATCTTCCGGGCTTATTTTGTCCAAATACAACGAACGGCCAACGCGTCTCGTAGCTACCTTGACGGCGGGAACGATGCTTGCTTTTGTCGTGTATGCCTTGCTGTTTCAAGAATTGATGAAGCAGAAAGTGTGGCGTCCCATTCATTTGGAAAACGAATATTTGGTGGCGGCGTTCAATTTTTGCATGGCGTTGTTGTTGGCAGTACTTTTTGGAAGGTTGCTGCCGCGCACGATATTTAGCCGAAACGACAAGCTGCTGTATTTTTTGTCGCCTTTGATGGAGATTTTTGTTTCGCTGCTGTGGCCGATCGTGAAACTTTTTACCGGCATTTCCAAAGCAATATTGGTCTACCTTTTCAATATCAACAAACACGCTTTGGAAAATGCTTTTTCCAAAACCAAAGTCGAGCAGTTTTACCGTATTGGAAAAAACATGAACGAAAACAATCCGACGCAGGACGGCAACGCGCGCCTGTTTGAAAATGCGCTCTCGCTCGCAAAAACCACGGTGCATCAGTGTCTGGTGCCGCGTACGGAAATTGTAGCCGTTCCCGATTCGATCGGTATTGAAGATCTGCGCCAGCGATTTTTGGACAAAAAAGTCAGCCGCCTGATTGTGTACAAAGATTCGGTCGACAATATCATCGGCTATGTGCATCAGTTGGATTTGTTCAAAAAACCAAACGCCCTCAGCGCTATATTGCTGCCGGTGTTTGTCGTACCCGAATCGATGAGCGCGATCAACCTCATGTCTAGTTTTACGAAAGAAAGAAAAAGCGTCGCTTGGGTCGTGGACGAGTTTGGCGGTACGGCGGGCATCGTGACGCCCGAAGATATTATTGAAGAAATTTTTGGCGACATTCACGATACGACGGCGGTCAATTACTTGGTCGAAAAGAAATTGTCGGACCGCGAATATATTTTTTCGGGCAGGTTGGAGCTCGATTACCTCAACCACGAATACGCGCTTGACTTTCCCACGAACCGCAATGCCGAAACGCTTTCGGGCTATATCATCAACCACAACCGGACTATTCCCAAGCTCAATGACCGTATCATCATCGAGGACTACGAATTTGAAATCCTCAACATCACCGATACGCGCATCGACAAGGTACAGATGAAAGTGCTGCGCTAGGCAAAAAACGATTTTGCCAAGAGCGACAGACTTTTAACTTTGTGCACCTAACAATCAACAGCAGGTACGATGATAAATGATTTATTGAAAAGGGGCGGCGACGAGAATACGGCGGAAATGTCTTTTGTCGACCATCTGGAAGCGCTTCGTTGGCATATTGTACGTTCGATTTTGGTAATATTGGTTTTTGCTGTTGTTATTTTTGTCAAGATTCAATGGGTGACCGACAATATCTTGTTTGGTCCGCTCAATCCCGATTTTATAAGCTACACCGGTTTTTGCCAATTTAGCCATTGGATTCATGCGGGCGACGCTTTTTGTCTGCCGCCGTTACAGGTCAAGATGCAGGCGACACAGTTCGGGACGCAGTTTATCAGCAGTTTTACGATTGCTATATTGGGCGGTTTTATTGCGGCTTTTCCGTATGTTTTCTGGGAATTTTGGCGTTTCGTCAAACCTGCGTTGAAACCCAATGAACTGAAAAGTACACGTTTTGCGATATTCTGGGTTTCTTTCTTTTTCTTTATGGGTGCGGCTTTTGGGTATTTTGTATTGAGCCCGTTCACGTTCAACTTTTTGGCGACGTTCCAGATTAGTGGAAAAAATTTCATCGCGACGATTCCTACTTTGGACGACTATATCAGCAATATCACCAATATCATATTGGGTTGCGGTATTGCGTTTGAAATGCCTGTATTGGCGTACGTATTGACCAAAGTTGGTCTCATCACGCCGAGTTTTCTCAAGGCTTACCGCAAATACGCGATTGTCGTCATATTGGTCGTGGCTGCGGTCATTACGCCAAGTCCAGACTGGATCAGCCAAACGTTGGTGTTTCTGCCGTTGTTTGCGTTGTATGAACTGAGCGTTATGGTATCCAAAAAAGTCTACCGCGAAGAACAGGAACGCGAAAAAGAAGAATGGAGTTAATGGATAGTTGACAATGTTTATAAAAAAAGGTTGATGAACCGTTCATCAGCCTTTTTCATTTTATGAACTTGTTTAACACATAGGTACATAGTAACTGCATCGGATTGCGTATAAAAAGGCATTATCTTTTAGCAAATCATAGAATTTTCATCTCTGATGAAAATCTTTGTGGCACTATTCTTCCTAAACTATTCCAAAACGTGGTTTATTATAAAAATTTAAACCGGGTCTATAAAAGAAATTTATGCCAAACAGAACTTGTCCTTCATTGTCAACCGTCAATTGGAAAAATAGCCCATTTCAAAATCTTCTTCTGAAAGTTGATCTTCTGCCTGTTTCAGTAAAATTTCTGCTTGTTCTGCTTTGTCTTTCAATACAAATAGCTTGATGCCGCCGTTGGCAATATTCAAATGCGGCAGGATTGTACTGACTGCTTCGTCCTGTAAATAACATTCTATACCGTTGTCTTCCAACAAACCTTTAGTTATATTGGCAGAAATGTAGTTGTTGTATTGGCGTATTTCTGTAAAATCCATTTCTGCAAAGTTTTAAAAGTAAATGTAAAAATTTGGATGTTAAAAGTTCCAATATAAAACTAGGCGAAAAATGGTTAGGATAGTGTTGGGTATATGCTAATTCTATTTTAGAAATCGAACCATAAATAAGAAACCGCGGTACACAAAGAGGATGCACCGCGGTTTCTATAAATCAACTGTTTATTGTCCATTAATAACGTGCACCAATTCTTCGTGCAAAATTCCATTGCTGGCGATGATGCCCGGTTGGTACGGATTGTAAGGTGCACCCGAAAGGTCCGTCACTTTTCCGCCGGCTTCTTCCACGATCAGAAAGCCTGCCGCGCTGTCCCATGCGTTGAGTTTGTGTTCGTAAAAACCGTCGAAACGTCCGCAGGCAGTCCAGCAAAGGTCGATTGCCGCACTTCCAAGACGGCGCACCGCAATACCTTTTCGGATAAATCTTTCAAATACGGGCAACGGACCGTTTGGTTCGTTGAGATATTGGTATGGAAACCCCGTAACCAGACAACTTTTATCCAAACTAGTCTGTTTGCTGACATGGATTTTTTGGTCGTTGAGGAACGCTCCTTGACCTTTTTCGCCAAAGAAAAATTCGTTCAGGAAAGGGTTGTAAACCGCGCCCATCAGCATTTTGCCTTCTTTTTCCACGCCGATGGAAACACAACATAACGGAATTCCTTGCGCATAGTTGACCGTGCCGTCGATGGGATCGATGATCCACTTAAACGTAGAGTCCTGCACGATTTCGCCCGATTCTTCACTTAACAAAAAATGGTCAGGAAAATGTTGGCGGATCACTTCAAAAATCGCTTTTTCCGAAGCTTTGTCCGCTTCCGTTACGGGGTTGTTGACGCCGTCCTTATTTTCAATCTGATGCTCCTTGTTGAAAAAATGGACTGCCTGTGCCGCGCCTGCTTTTGCGGCGGCGAACAGTGTTTCTTTTATGTTTTCCATGAAGTAAATATAGCGCAACGTAAATGGATTGTGCAAAAAAATACGTCAATTCTATGTTATGGTTTGACAGTTGGTTAATTTTGCCGCGATGCAGTCCGACAACATGAAATGGCAGGAATTTGCCAACCGAATTTTGAAAGTGTACAAACACAGGTCCAAACTAGCCAAAAGGCAGGGAATTTCTTGTTTCCGTATTTACGACAACGATTTGCCGAGTTTTCCTTTTGTCCTCGAAATCTACGGCGACAAAATCTACGTGGCGGAATATCGACGCAACCACGGAATGGACGAAACCGAACACGAACAATGGTTGCAGCAATGTCTGGACGTGGTCGCACAAACTTTGGACACGGACGCCGAGCATATTTTTGTCAAGGAACGCAAACGAATGTCGCACCGTTCGGACAACCAATATCAAAAACTGGACTACGGTGAGGACGCTTTTATAGTACAGGAAAATAGTTTGAATTTTATCGTCAATCTTTCCCAATATCTCGACACGGGTTTGTTTCTCGACCATCGTACGACACGCAAAATGGTCGCGGACGAAAGCAAGGGAAAACGTGTATTGAACCTGTTCAGCTATACGAGTTCGTTTTCGGTCTATGCTGCTGCAAATGGCGCAACGGAAGTCGTTTCGGTCGATCTTTCCAAAACCTATCTGACTTGGTCGGAAAACAATTTCAAGGAAAATAATCTAGTCGGGAAAAATTATAGTTTCGTTCATGCCGATGTCAAGCAATACCTGAAATCCTTACCTGCAAACCGTTTCGACTTGATCGTGATGGATCCGCCGACGTTCAGCAACAGCAAGCGCATGAAAGATATATTGGATATTCAGCGCGATCATGTGGAACTCATCAATGATTGCATGCATTGCCTTTCCGAAAACGGAACGCTTTATTTCAGTACCAATTCCCGGAAATTTGAATTGGAGGCAGCCAATATAAATGCCTCCGAAATCAAGGATATTACCAAGGCGACGACACCGTTTGACTTCGAAGGCAAATTGTTTAGATGGTGCTATAAGATTCGGAAATAATGATTTGAAAATTAGAGAATCTAAAAATTTGAAAATGGGCATATTGGTAATGCAATGGGGTTATTTTTTCGCAAAAGTTGCCCAATAAGGACCAACAAATCGCAGCGTCTAATTAATTCAGCTTCAACGGCGCAATCATTTCAAAAGCAGGGATTTTCACTTCAAAACGATTCATGTCATCTTGGTTTTCAAACCAGTAAAAGCCGAGCATGCGGCCCATTTCGGTTGCGAGATGACAGCCGCTTACATATTGAAACGAACTTCCAGGATTGATCACAGGTTGTAATCCAACGACGCCTTCGCCTTCCACTTCTCTGCGGTCGTTGTTGCTGTCAAAAATATACCAAAGTCGGCTCAAAAGCTTGATTGCAAAGGTATTGAGGTTGTCGATGGAGATTCTGTACGCAAAAACGAACTGGCTTGCCATCGGGTTGCTTTGCGCTTCCTGATAGAAAGTTTCTACACTCACTTTGATGCCGTTGGATACGAGAGAAACCATGATTCAGTTTGATTAAGGTACTGTAACGAAGATAACAAAACAATAATCAATTTGACAAATTGGATATAATTTGACAATTTTAATACGCGAATAGGGAACTATAGTTTGGATAAAAAAACAAAATAAATCATGCAAACGCTGCCGATACAACCTATATTGGAAAATGAGTACGTAAGAATAGAACCTTTACAGGACGGGGATTTCGACTTGCTTTTTCAGATTGCTTCCGATCCAAAAGTGTGGGAACAACATCCTAATAATGACCGTTACAAAAAAGAAGTTTTCCAAAACTTTTTTCAGGGAGCCATGGAAAGTAAGGGTGCATTCAAAATTTTTGATAAACGCACAAACGAATGGGCTGGAAGTTCCCGATACTATGATTTTGACGCAGCGGAAAATTCCATCTGTATTGGCTATACTTTTTACGGTACTAAATTTTGGGGCACAAAACTTAACCCTATGGTCAAACAATTAATGCTAAACTATATATTTCAATATGTGGACAAGGTAAAATTGCATGTAGGTTCGACTAATTTTCGTTCGCAGATGGCCGTTCAAAGACTAGGCGCCGTTAAAGTCGCCGAAACAGAAATCACTTACTATAACGAAACGCCTAAAATGAATTTTATCTACGAAATCCTTAATCCACAATGTTCTTAATCTGTAAGTCTTTATCCAATACGACGAATTTTGCTTCATAACCAACGGCGATTTTGCCTAGTCGTTGGTTGGCCCCGATTGCTTGAGCTGCGTATAAACTACACATTCGCAGTGCCTCTTCTAGTTCGATGCCTGCGTGGTGTACAAAATTGTACAAACATTTTCCCATCGTCAGCGCCGAGCCGCTCAAAGTGCCGTTGGCAATGAATTTGTCGCCGTCCAATTCATGTGGATATTCGCCCAAAGTCGTTGCGGTAACGGCGTCGGTAATCGCAAACAATCTATTGCCCATGATTTTTTTCGCAATACGAACTGCTGCAAAATCAACGTGATGACCATCTGGAATGATTGAGGACATAATTTTTTCGTGGTCAAATATGGCGCCGACAACACCGGGAGCGCGGTGTTGCAAAGAACTCATGGCGTTATATAAATGTGTCGCTGTCGGAATATTGCAGTTCGTAATTATTCTAGTCGCTGTTTCATAATCTGCGTCACTATGTCCGACGGAAACTATAATATTTTGTTCCTGAATATAGTCGATGATTTCGGGCGCAACGACTTCAGGTGCAAGCGTGATCATTTTAATAATCCCTTTTCCATAGTCCAATAGAGCTTTCGCTTCTTCTAGTGTCGGTGAGAAAATGTATTTCTCCAAATGCACGCCACGCTTAGCTTTGCTGATCCATGGACCTTCCACCTGCAATCCCAATATTCCTTTTCCATCGTTTTCCCAGTAGGCGCGTACTGCATCAATACATTGGAAAATTACAGGATAACTATTGGTGGAAACTGTCGGCATACTGTAAGCCGCTCCGCCGTCTTTACTATATTGGTAAATTGCTTCCACGGTTTCTTTGTCTGGAAAAACGGAAAGTAATCGGCCGTGTGCGCCATATAGTTGAATGTCTAGGAACGCCGGTGCTACCAATACATTTTCACCCAAATGTATAGTGCCAATATTAGCATATTGACTTTGTGGTTTTAAACCAATAATTTTTCCGCCATCGACTTGAATAATATAGTTTTCTAATAGTTTTTCACCGGTAAATAATTTCTCTGCAAAATAGAATTGCGCTGCCATATAGGAATAGTTATATTGTTATTTTAAAATGATCCGCATCTTTTGCAAACGGGAAACGGTTGCGTATTTTTTCTAGTTCTTCTTTCTGTAAACTATAAGTAAAAATATCTTCCTTGTCAGCTTTTTCATATAGTATAGTCCCCAATGGATGTACAATACGACTATCACCTGAATGATAAAAATCGTTGCCGTCATTGCCTACGCGGTTGAGTCCTATAACAAAACTCATGTTTTCTATAGCGCGCGCTTGCAATAAGGTTTTCCACGGAATGTTTCTTTTTTCGGGCCAATTGGCAACATAGACAATCGCATCGTATTCGTATGGATTTTTCGTATTGGATTCTTGTCTTGCCCAAACAGGAAACCGCAAATCATAACACACTTGCAGCAATACGCGCCAACCATTTACCGAAACTATAGCGCGATTTTTTCCTGATGTATAGTGCTCATTTTCTTTTGCATAGCCAAACAAATGCCGCTTGTCATAATAATAGTATTGACCATTTGGTTGCATCCAAATCATGCGATTATAGTATAGCCCATTTTCTTCAATAGCTAAACTTCCCGTAAGTATGACGCGTTTTCGATGTGCTATTTTGCGCATCCATTGCACGGATTCGCCGTCCATTTTTTCCGCTAATTTTTCGGGAAACATCGTAAATCCCGTCGTGAACATTTCGGGTAAGATGACGACGTGCGTTGCTTCCTGAATGCTGTTTATTTTTTGTTCCAGCATTTGCAGGTTCACCTGTTTGTCTTCCCAAAAAAGATTGGTTTGGATGAGCGTTACGGTCAGGTTATTCATAAACGAAAGTTACATTTTTAAAGATACAAAACCGCGTTCTTGGAATGTTATTTCTTTGTTAGTATATTGGAATAAATATTTGAAAACTGTAGTTTTACGAGTAGTGCGATGCAATAAGACTATAATAAAAAAAGTACAACTATGTCTACGAATGCTTCTCAAAACGTATTGGATCGATTGTCCCAACATATATTGACCGACGGATTTCCGTTTGCGATGGATCTGGAAAAATCCCACGGCAGTTATATTGTGACCGCCGAGGGCGATACTTTTTTGGATATGTTTACCATGTTTGCGTCTTCTGCCATTGGCTATAATCATCCGTATATCGTTGCGCACGAAGGATTTTTGGCAAAAATGGCGATCAACAAACCTGCGATGTCTGATGTCTATACCGAACAATTTGCCGATTTTGTGGACACGTTTGCGCGCGTGGCAATGCCGAAAGAATTGCAATATGCGTTTTTCGTGGATGGCGGCGGTTTGGCTATTGAAAATGCTTTGAAAACGGCGTTTGACTGGCGGACGCGATTGAATCTTTCGCGTGGCATTGAAAAAGAAGCGGGGAAAGTTGTTCATTTCAAACAGGCATTTCATGGTCGTACGGGCTATACATTGTCGCTGACCAATACGTCGGATCCACGCAAATACATGTATTTCCCCAAGTTTGGCTGGCCTAGAATTATTAATCCGAAACTTCATTTTCCATTGACGGAAGAATCGCTGAATCAGACTATACATTTGGAAAAAGAAGCTTTGTCCAATATAGAAAATGCGTTGAAGGAAAACCTTAATGAAATAGCGTGTTTGATTATCGAAACAATACAGGCGGAAGGTGGCGACAATTATTTCAGAAAAGAATTTTTACAGCAATTAAGATTAATATGTGACCAATATGAAATCCTATTTATAGTCGATGAAGTGCAGACTGGAGTTGGTTTGACAGGAAAAATGTGGGCGTTTCAAAACTATGACGTAATGCCTGATATTGTTGCGTTTGGAAAGAAAGCGCAGATTGGTGGCATTATAGCCTGCAATGCTAAAATTGATCAAGTGGAAAATCATGTTTTTAAGGAACATAGTCGTCTCAACTCAACATTTGGCGGTAATTATTTAGACATGCTGCGTTTCAAACTTGTATTGGAGGTCATCGAAAAAGAGAATCTTTTGGAAAATGCGCAAAAAGTGGGTGCGTATCTATTGGAACAAATACAACAACTGCCTTCCGAAAAAGTCTGTAATCAGCGTGGCGTTGGTTTGTTCTGCTCGATGGACTTTCCGAGTACGGAAGCGCGCGATGCTTTTTTGAAGAAAACGTACGCCAATAAACTATTGATTGCGGGCTGCGGCGACAATACTATAAGATTTCGTCCTGCATTAAATGTTACAAAAGCAGAAATCAATCAAGCTATTGATATTATTAAAATTTGTCTTTAATTGTTATAGTATAGGAAATGAACAATTTAAAACTATTCATGGTTTTACTCGGCGGAAAACCGGATGGGCGTCATACGGAACAGCACGATATGTTTTTTGGCATTGCGGAAAAGTTGCAGGATCTAGTGGATGATTTCGTTACGTTTTGGCCAGAGATGCGCGGCAAAATGCATATTGATTGTTGGCGTGAAGTGACGCAAGTCGATGGCTATAATGTTTGTATTGAACCGAAAACCAATACAGATCATGGTTCGCAACTTTTTTTCCTAAATCTTGGTGGCTATAAACCAAATGATTTTGAAGAATATCACTATAAGATGTTGGTTGCTGCGGAAGATAAATCCAAAGCAATTCAGTCCGCTAAGCAAACCGCTTTTTTCAAACATTATAGTTTTGATGGTGCGACTTCACATATTGACGACAAATATGGTGTCGACGTAGACGATATTTATCATATTGAAGAAATCCTTCCCGAAAAAATGAAATCCCAATATAGTATAGTCTTAAAGCCCGCTTTAGAAAAACAGGAAGATGAGCTGCATATTGGTTATTTGAAAATGGATCGGTTAAAAGAGGGAAAATTGAATTAAAGGCAATTGTTTAAATCTTTTGTACTAATAATCGTCATTGCGAGCAACGCGAAGCAATCTCCTAGGAATTTGAACGATTCAGATATTGGAAGATTTCTCGTTATCAATCGCAATGACGATGGGGACTGCTTAAAATGATATTATCTTATTTCCCATTCAAAGGGTATGCGCGTCTGCACGGAATTGCATAGCGTGCTCAGCGATTTGATTTTAGTATAAATATCAAACTGCCATTCGCCTAATGCGTCTTTCAGTATTTTGTCCTGAACATCTTTTTTGTTGTCGTCCTTGTTCAATAATTTTTCGAGGAAGTTTTTGGACTGTGGATATTCTTTGATATAGTAGCTATTGGATTTTGCAAGTTTGGCGGCGTAGGCAATAGCGTCTTTCAGATTGCCGTTGGCGTCGACAAGTCCAATGGAGATCGCTCTTTTTCCCGTCCAGACACGACCTTGTGCGATGCTGTCAACAGCGGCGATTGTTTTGTTGCGACCTGTTGCCACGCGTGTCAAAAACGTACGGTACGTAGAGTCGACGTCGCTTTGCATAAAGTTTTTTTCTTGTTCGGACATAGGATGTGTGCCATAGCCAAGGTCGGCATATTGCGCAGTCTTTACACCGTCGAAAGTAATGCCCAGCTTGCTTTTCAGGAATGCAGACGGATTGACCATCATAGAAAAAACGCCTATGGAACCAGTCAAGGTATTGGGCTCGGCAAAGATATAGTTGGCGGCACAGGAAATATAATAGCCGCCCGACGCAGCATAATTTCCCATACTTACGACTATAGGTTTGACCTGTTTGGTAAGCGAAACCTCACGCCAAATAATATCACTTGCAAGCGCGCTTCCGCCGGGCGAGTTGACGCGCAGCACGATCGCTTTGATGTCTTTGTCCATACGCGCGTCGCGTATTAGGTTGCGGAATTTGTCGCCGCCAACATTGCGTTCGTCGCCTTGACCGTCGATGATGTCGCCGTTGGCGTAGATGACCGCGATTTTGTCCTTTCCGTCCATGTCTTTATAGTCAACTGCGTCACTATATTTGGAAAGGGAAATAAAGTTGAGATCCTTGATTTTATTGACGTTGAGCTTTTGTGCGATTTCGTTTTTCACTTCGTCGTCGTATTTGGCAGCGTCGATAAGGTGCGCTTTTACGGCATCGTCCGTTCTGCGTATTTGTCCGCTATTGGCAAGTGCGCGCAAAGTCGCCGTGTCAATATGCCGATTCGTAGAAACGCCTTCCAATATACGACTATACAAATCATTGAGCCAAACCGTTGTCTGCAACCTATTGGCGTCGGTCATCTGCGTTGCGCGAAAAGGTTCGGTCGCACTTTTAAATTTTCCGGCGTAGAATATTTCGGGCTGTATTTCCAATTTGTCCAAAAGTCCTTTGTAAAACATCAGGCTCACTGCTAGGCCTTTCCACTCCAAACCGCCCGCAGGGTGACAATATACTTTGTCCGCTTCGGACGCGACGAAATACGCTTTTTGAGAAATGACGTTGCCGTAGGCGATGACCGGTTTTTTGCTGGATTTGAATTTTTCGATAGCGTTTCTCAACTCCTCGCTATGCGCGAAAGAGTTGGCATTGTCGTCGGATTTGATGTACAGCATTTTTATAGTCGAGTCCGTCGCGGCGTATTCTATCATGCGAATCGCGTCGTATAGGCTAGGCGTTTCGCTCATGTCCATATTGGGAAAACCGCTGGTCCAGGACGCGCCGAAGCAGCTTTTGCTCGTTTCGTCAAAATAAGTATTGAGATTCAATACGAGAATGCCTTTGCTGCCGAGGTCGGGTTTGTCGTTTTTCGCGAGCATAGTGCTGATGCCCAACAACAATAAAAACGCAAGTCCTGTGAACACTACCAAAGCCAATAGGGACGCAAAAAATATTTTGAAAAAACCTTTCATTTTGTTACCGTTGTTTGTAATAATCCAAATCCTATGTACATTTTTGTTCCAACCACATAGATTCATAGTGGGCATAGAAAATACTATTGTTGATTTGAACAGTCTCGCATAGTATTTTCATCTTTGATGAAAATCTTGGTGTGCTTTATTTCCTTCTAGCTTTAAAAAAAACGATGTCCCTATGTGGTTTGTATTTTAAAATGTTTAAACAAGTTATCTGTTAAAGAGTGTAAAAATAACGATATTTGCGCCCTTTTTTGAAATAGTATATGAACAGAGCATATTTGTTGATAGGCGGCAATATGGGCGACCGAAAGGTCAATCTTCAACGGGCGTGCGACGAGATCGAACGTCGCTGCGGCGCGGTTTTGTCCCGATCTTCCTTATACGAAACGGCAGCCTGGGGCGTGGAAAACCAACCGGATTTTTACAATCAGGCATTGCTGTTGGAAACGGAAACCGCACCCGAATCGCTCATGCAGACGCTATTGGACATCGAAACTTTTATGGGGCGCGTGCGTACGGAACACATGGGGCCGCGCGTCATCGACATCGATATTCTTTTCGTGGAAGGGCAAATCATACAAACGGATATTTTGCAGTCGCCGCATCCGCGCATGGCGCAGCGACGATTTGTATTGGAACCTTTGGCGGAAATCGCGCCGGACGCTGTCGACCCGCTCACACACAAAACGGTCGCAACGCTTTTGGCGGAATGCAGCGATCCGTTGGAAGTGCATAAATTACAATAGGACTATAATAATGCAATATCGACTCATCACTGTAGAAGGCAATATCGGCGCAGGAAAAACCACGCTGTCAACTATCTTGGCGGAAAGACTCAACGCCAGATTGGTATTGGAGTCGTTTGCAAACAATCCTTTTCTGCCCAAATTTTACAAAGAGCCGGACCGATATGGTTTTCAGTTGGAGCTGTTTTTCATGGCGGAACGTTTTAAGCAACTGCAAGGTTTGCAAAACATGGAACTGTTTCAGCAAGTGACGGTTTCGGATTATATTTTTGTTAAAAGTTTGCTGTTTGCCAAAGTGACTTTGGACGAAGACGAATACCGTTTGTATCAGCGACTTTTTTATACGATAAATCAGCAGTTGATGCAGCCCGATATATTGATTTACTTACATGCGCCAATTACGCGTTTGCAGGAAAATATCAAAAAGCGCAACCGTAGCTACGAACAATCCATTCCCGACGAATACCTCAAAAATATTGAGGATACGTACCTTACTTACATCAATCAGGACAATATCAAAACCTTGGTCGTGGACGCTTCCAACGCTGATTTTTTGAACAATGAAAACCACGTCCAAACCATACTGGACGCGCTGCAAAAGGACTATGAGCCGGGGCGATATTTTATCGAACTACCATAAAAAACTTACCTTTGCAGCTTCGAATCAATAAATAAGTTTTATGGAAGATGCATCGCCCGCCCGGGCTACGAATTCATTTTGGGACAAAAACCCTGTTTTAAAAAACAAAGAATTTCTCTCTTTTTTATGCGTTAGGGCGCTGTTGATTTTTTGCCTTAACATGCAGTCCACCACGATCTATTACTGGGTCTTCAATATTACCAACGACAAATTAAAACTTGGATACGTAGGGCTTGCGGAAGTGATTCCGGCGGTTTGCTGTTCCTTGTTTGCAGGCTACCTCGTCGACCTGAGCGAAAAAAGAAACTTGTTGCTCAAGGTTTTGTTCGGCTATATTTTCCTCGGCGTGGGTTTGTTTGTATTGACGCTGCCCGCGACGCAAGGGCGTTTGTCGATGCCGACCGTATTGCTATTGATTTACGCGTTTATCTTTTTGGGCGGCGTGATCCGTTCGTTTTTGGGACCGACGCTGTTTTCGTTGATGGGCTTGATCGTCCCACGCGAACAATATCCAAATGCCGTCAGCTGGAGCAGCATGGTCTGGCAGGTCGGTTCTGTATTGGGACCACTGTTCGCCGGCGTGATGATTGCCTGGAAAGGCGCGGAATCGGGCATGGGCGCTGTCGTCATTATGGAAATAATATTGCTTATTCCGGCGCTTATGATCGCAAAGAAACCGATTGTCAGAAGCAAAAAAGAACCGATTTTGCAAAGCCTTTCCGTCGGGTTGAAATTTGTGTTTAAAACGCCGATATTGCTGGGCGCGATGGCGCTCGATATGTTTTCGGTATTGTTTGGCGGCGCGGTCGCGTTGCTGCCTGTTTACCAAAAAGAAATTTTGCATGTAGACGAACGCGGTTTTGGTTTGTTGCGTGGTGCGCCGGGTATTGGCGCGTTGATCATGTTGGTCATATTGGCTTTCTTTCCGTTGAAAAAACATCCCGGAAAAAAACTTTTTGTCGCCGTATTTGGCTTTGGCGTGTCGATTATCCTGTTTGGGATTTCGCGCAATTTTATGCTGTCGTTTTTCATGTTGGTATTGTCGGGCATGTGCGACGCGATCAGTGTCGTGATCCGCGGTACGGTCATGCAACTCTATACGCCGGACGATATGCGCGGACGTGTATCGGCGGTCAATACGATGTTTATCAGTTCGTCCAACGAATTGGGCGACTTTGAAAGTGGCTTGATGGCGCATTGGTTGGGAACGGTTCGCGCGGTTGTCGTCGGCGGTTGTTTGACGTTGAGCGTGGTCATTTCGACGCTGTTTTTGTCCAAACCGCTGCGCGAATTTGAGTTGGAAGAAGGGAAGGAATACGAATAAGGGCTTTGGTAAAGATAAATAGTCTCTTGACTGGCGGCAAGGGTAAGCGAGGAACGAATGATCCTTGTGCCCAATATGTTTTTGCACACAAGGACCGCTTCGCTAATCCTTGCGCGAATGTACTTTTGAAATTCGGAAGAGCTTTGCCCGCTTCTTAACTAAAAGAAGCGAAATTTAGCCGAAAATGTACCCGCAGCCGATGCCGAACGGAGCGCAGCATTCGCCTTTAGAACGACTTGATTTTTGGTTACTTTTTATCAAGAAAAAGTAACAGAAGTAAATCTTTTTATACAAAAGAAGCGATGGAATTCACAATATGATTTCACGGTTAGTGCGGACGCGAACCACGGGAACGACGCTTTTTATATTGACTAATAGAAAACTGGCAAACAACAAAACATGAAAAATCGCGACAACATACAAAAAGATATTGACGCTATTCTGGAAGTGGAATATCTCGATATGCAGCAGCATTCGGAAGGGCTGAAAATACTGCGTTTGGACGACGAAACGCAGCAGGCCGTGGACGAAATCACGCAGCTCAATATAAGCGCAGCTACCTTGTCCGAAGAGGAATATTTACAAAAACGAGCCGCGTTCGAGGAAGAACATCCCAATTTTGGAAAGGCAACCGAAAAGGATTTTAAACAATCCATCCAAGATGCGCAACGACAAAAAGCGGCGTTGTTGCAGTTGCCGTTAACCACGGAAGAAGGAAAGGAACTGCGCGAACTGCACATCAAAAACCTGGATCTGGATATTCGCGTTTACGAATTCTTATTGGAGTCCGACGCGGTTTCCAAACAAGCGGAAATCGAGGCAATCGAAAACGAATCTTTTGAGGTTACGATGCGCATCACGGATTTTTTGGAGGAATATGGTTACTAAATGAAGCGTCTTTAACTGGCGCAAGGATAAGTGAGGTACGAATGGCCCTTGTGTGTGTTATGATGACCAACTGAAACTATAAAGAATAAAATCGCGTATTTTTCGTTTAGAAAATATAAAAATTCAAACTGTTTGTCTCCATTCACTATGCTTTTTAAGCTTCCGATACAGGCTGGCGTCATCCGAAAAATCTTCGTGACGCTGTTGGTTGTGTTTTCCGTATTGATTTCCCACGCACAAAATATTGGTTTTCTGGAAGGTCGGATTCTGGACAAAAACCAGAACCCTGTTGTCGGCGCGACCATTGCGCGCGTCGGACGCACGACGGGAGCAGTAAGCAACGATTCCGGTTATTTTGAATTGCAGATCCCTTCGGGAAGCATGGTCGCGGTGCAGTTTTCCGCGTTGAATTTCAAAACGGAAAAGAAACGTTACCTGCTCAATAAAAATCAGCATCGCCACATCGTCGTCGTATTGGACGCGGAAATCAAACGGCTCAACGACGTGCATGTGCAGGACAACCGCACACGTGCGCAGGTAGGCATGATTAGTGTCGATCCGGGCAAAAACAAAATCAATCCGTCGCCCGTCGGTGGCGTGGAAGGCCTTATCAAAACCTTGGTCGGCAGCAACAACGAGCTGACTTCCCAATACAACGTGCGTGGTGGCAACTACGACGAAAATCTCGTGTACGTCAACGATTACGAAATTTATCGACCTTTTCTGATTCAGAATGCGCAGGCAGAAGGTTTGAGTTTTATCAACGCCGACTTGGCAGAAAACGTGCGGTTTTCCTTGGGTGGTTTTCAGGCGAAATACGGCGACAAGATGAGTTCGGTATTGGACGTGACCTATCGACATCCCGACTCGGCGGGCGGTTCGGCTTATATTGGAATGTTGGAGCAAGGTTTGCATCTCGAAGGCGCAACCAAGAACAAAAAGTTGACGTATCTGTTCGGCATTCGAAACCGTACCAACCGCAATATCGTCAGCAGCCAGGCGACGGACGGCAACTATATTCCTTCTTCGTCCGATGTGCAGGGTTTGTTTACCTACGATATGGGAAAAAATTGGCGTTTGGAATTGTTGGGCAACTACAACCGTGCAAAATTTACTTTTTTTCCAAAAAATCTACAGTTGACGACTTCGGTGCTGTCGCCTTTGTACACGGCGGACATCAACGCCAATTTTGAATTTGAAGGAAGCGAAAAAGACCAATACACGACCAATTTTCTTGGTTTGACGGCGATCAAGCAAGTCAGCAAAAACGTGCAGCTGAAATGGTTGTTTTCGCATTATGGCGACCGCGAGTCGCAACATAGCGACATCGCTTCGACGTACAATTTAAATGCAGGTGACAACAATGGTGCTTCTTCCATATTGGGCGAAGGTGCCAATATCAACTATGCGCGCAACAACCTGAAAATTGATCTTTGGACCGTGCAGCACAAAGGTTCTTGGCGCGTGGACAAACATTTTATCCAGTGGGGCTTGTTGCTGGAAAGACAATTTATCAATAGCAAAATAAACCAATGGTCCTATTTGGATTCGGCGGGCTATTCTTTGCCCAATACCAATAGCGGACAATTGAACTTGAACGATTTAATATTGGACAATTCGCAGTTTTCCTTGACGCGCACAACCGGATTTATTCAGGACAATATACAGTTGGGCGAAAAAACGGTTTTCACGATTCAGCCTGGCATTCGTTACAATTACAATACGCTGAACAAGGAATTTTTGGTTTCGCCGCGCGTTTCTTTTTCGTTCCAACCAAAAGAATGGAAAAAAGACATCGTGTTCAATGGTGCGGTCGGGAGGTATGACCAGCCGCCATTTTACCGTGAAATGTTGATGTACGACGGCACGCTCAACAAGAACCTGAAAGCACAAAAAAGTTGGCAGGCGAGTGCGGGCGCGGACTATAATTTTCATATTGGGCAAAGGCCTGCGAAACTTACCGGCGAGGCATATTACAAAAATATGAAGGACGTCGATCCGTACGATATTGACAATGTGCGTATCCGTTATTATGGCAACAACAACGCAAAAGCGTACACTTACGGCGCGGAAGCGCGCCTTTTTGCAGATCTTGTCAAAGACGCGGAAAGCTGGATCAGTATTGGTTACATGAAATCCATGGAAAAAATCGACGGGCTGGACTATACGCAATACCTGAACGCGGCGGGCGAAATCATCACGTCCAATACGCAGGACAAAATTCCGGTCGGTAGCAAAACGGTTCCGGTTGGTTGGCTGCGTCGCCCGACGGATCGCCGCGTGATGATTGGACTGTTTTTTCAGGACCACCTGACGACCAACAAAAACAACAAAGTTTACCTCAACACGATTTACGGCAGCAATCTTCCCTACAATGTGCCGGGAAGTACGCAATACCGAAATAGCCTGCAAATCGATCCTTATGTGCGTGTCGATATTGGATTCAGTACGTTGCTGTACGACAGGAGCAAGCCGGCACGAAGCCATAATCCTTTTGGCGCGTTCAAAAATATCTGGGGAAGCGTCGAGGTTTTCAACTTGATCGACCGCGACAACGTGATCAGTTACACATTGATAAAGGATTACCACAACAATATTTATCCGCTTCCAAACCGTCTGACGCCACGACTATTGAATTTTAAGATTGTCGCGACTTGGTAATGAAAGCGTAAAGCAGAAAGCTTTTCTTGCTTTTAGCTTTGTGCTTTCGGCTTTTAGCTTTTTATCTATCTTCGCTCTCCAAATTCATAAATACAAACAGTTTGATCGCAACCATTTACAAGTCGACGGGGAGTTGGTATATTGCCAAAGGGGAAAACGGTGTTTTCTACAATGCGCGCGTCAAGGGAAAATTCAAAATAGACGGCTTGACGACCACCAATCCTATTGCCGTCGGCGACCTGGTTGACATCGAACTGGAAGGCAGCGAGGAAAATGTCGCGACGATTGCACATATCCACGACCGCAAAAACTATATTGTCCGCTCTTCGGCGCACAACCGAAACCAACGCCATATTGTTGCTGCCAATCTTGATCAAGCATTGTTGTTTGTCGGTTTGCGTGACCCGAAAACCTCCACGGGATTTATCGACCGTTTTTTGGCGGCGGCGGAAGCTTGGCACGTCGCGGTCAATATCGTCGTGAACAAATCCGACACTTTTCACCAACAGGAATGGGATATTTTTGAAAAAATAAAAATGGTCTACGAAGCGTTAGGATACGGTGTTTTTGCGTTGAGTCTGGAAACGAAAGACGGTTTGGATGCGGTAATGGCGACACTTTCGGAAAAAACGACGCTGATAAGTGGTCAGAGCGGTATTGGAAAATCGACTTTCATCAACGGTGTATTGCCCGATGAAAATATCCGTACGCAGGAAGTCAGCGCGTGGAGCGGCAAAGGTCTGCATACGACGACATTTGCGCAGATGTACGATCTCAAAAGCGGAAACAGCCGCATCATCGACACGCCGGGAATCCGCGAATTTGGGATTACCAACGATATTGAACCGGCGGAATTGTCGCATTATTTTCCCGAAATGCGTGCGCGTCTGCACGATTGCCGTTTCAACAATTGCCTGCATGTAAACGAACCGGGCTGCGCGATCAAAGACGCCGTTGAAAATTCGGAAATCGCTTTGGATCGCTACATGAGTTATCTGAACATATTGGATAGCCTGCCGAAGAAGAACTATTGAATTAACTAGGCGGCCGCTGCTTTGTAGGCAATGACTATTGGATTGTCAAGTTTACTTTTCGTCCAAGTCCAAACTCAATAAGTTTGTACAATGTCGACAATTGAATGTCGCTATGTCCGTTTTCGATTCTCGATATAAAACTTTTTTTGCGCCGATTTTTCTGCTAGTTGTTCTTGGGTTAATTGAGCTTGTTTACGTTCTTCCTTAATAAGTTCGCCAATTGCAAATCTCTAATAGGTTCCATCGTGCAACGTTAACGAATTGTGGAACAAACAAGGAAAGGTAAAAATTATGACTTTACATAACTAGGATATTGCAAAAATTAGAATATCAATACAGTAAAAATTATCACACTCCCTCCACTTCATCGTCCGAAAAAGTATTTTCCGGAAGGCTCACGTCGGCGATTTCCTCGTCGCGGTTATCGTTCCATTCGATGATGAAATTGTTGCGGCCGTCGCCGACCAATATTGTCATAAAACGCATCTGTGCGAGTTCCAATAAGGACAGGAACATGAACAGCGCGTGGATGCGGTTTTCGCAGGCGGAAAAGACTTTTTCGAAGGAAACCGTGTGCTGCGTCTTGATTTCGGACAGGAGGTTTTCGCGCGTGCCTTCCATCGTGTAGTTGTACTTGATGACGGTGTGGACAGGACGGTTGTTTTTTTCCTGGAGGCGCTGCATCACCCTTTCGAAAGTCTTCATAAGACGGAACAGCGTCAAGGTTTGTATTTCCGTTCCTTCCGCCGCCTGTTCGCCGATGCCGAGCAGCTCTTTTTGGATATTGCCGCGCTTTTGCATGAGCAGGCGCAGGGCTTCCTTTTCGGCAAGTTCGACGGCGGCTTGTTTGTATTTTTTGTATTCCAATAGTTTGTCGATCAGCTCCTGGCGCGGGTCGACCTCGTTGCCGTCTGCGTCGACCTCTTTCCTAGGCAAAAGCATTTTGGCCTTGATGCGCATCAAAGTTGCGATAAAGAGGATGAACTCGCTGCTCAGTTCGATATTGAGCTGTTCCTGGTTGTGTACATAATCCAAAAAATCCGTCGTGATCTTGTTGATCGGGATATTGTAGATGTCCAGTTCGTCCCTTTCGATGAAGAACAACAAAAGGTCGAACGGTCCTTCGAACTGCGGAAGCTTTATTTGGTAATTGATCGTACTCACTATTGCAATATAAAAAAGGTAAATGTCAAAATTAAAAAATCCCGAAAAGCTTCGGGATTTTACAAAAATACTATAAAAGGAAAACTTATTTGTTTTTCAGCTCGTCGCGGATCTGCATCAACAGCTGGTCGGTAGAAGACGGACCTGGAGCCGGTGCTTCTTCCTGTTTCTTTTTCATTTTGTTGATACCTTTTATCAGAATGAAAACGCAGAATGCCAATAGAAGGAAGTTGATGGCAACAGTGATGAAGTTACCGTACGCGAAAATGACTGCATTGGCAACTTTTCTCGCTTCCTCAAGGGATGTTCCTGCCGCGATAGGCGCATCTCCTTGTTTGAGTACTACGTATAGGTTGCTAAAATCGGGTTTGCCGATGATGGCCGCAATGATTGGCATCAATAAGTCGTTGACGATGCTGTCGACAATTTTTCCAAAAGCGCCACCGATAATCACACCGACAGCCAAATCCATCACGTTTCCTTTGATGGCAAACTCTTTAAATTCTTTTACAAAACCCATTTTCGAATAGTTTTTATGTGATAGTTGATAGGATAACGTTACAAAGGTAAGGAAGTGTGTGGCACATTAGATATTTTTTATCTCGGGATATTGCAGGTGAAGCGATTTGAGCGCATCCCTGACTTTAGACGCAACGATGTATTCTTTGTACCAGTTTTTGTCGGCAGGGACGATTGTCCATTCCGGATCGTTGCAGTTGTTGAATGCATCTTCGTACGCTTTGCGGTACTCGTCCCAATAGACGGATTCCTTGAAATCGCCGCCACTGTATTTCCATTTCTTTTCGGGATTGTCGAGACGTTCGTTCAGGCGTTTGAGTTGTTCTTCATGCGAAACATGCAGGTAAAATTTCAATACGATTGTATTGTTGTTCGTCAATAATTTCTCGAAATGGTTGATGGCTTCCATCCGCTTTTTGGCAGTAGCGTCGTCGATGTTTTTGTGTACGCGGGTCACCAATATGTCTTCGTATTGGGAACGGTTGAAAATCTTGATGATGCCCTTTTCCGGTGCCTCGGCATGTATGCGCCAAAGAAAATCATGCGAACGTTCCAGCTCGGTGGGAACTTTGAAGGAGTGTACTTCCACGCCCTGCGGGTTGACTTCGGAGAATACGTTTTTGATCGTTCCGTCCTTGCCGCTTGCGTCCATTCCCTGCAATATGACCAATAGCGCATATTGGGAAGATGCATACAGAAGGTTTTGCAAAGAAGAGATCTCTTGCGTGATTTTTCCCAGTTCCGCTTTTATCTTGTCTTTTTTGGCAGATTTTGGCGGTGCGGTGCTGATTTCGTTCAGTTTTATGTTAGCCATGATTCTATTTTTCTTTCCGTAAAATACAAAAAAGAGACCAATATTAGAGCCTGTTTAAAATTCATTCGTTAAATAATCGTACGGAGATTTCTCGCTCGTGCCTCATTCGAAATGACGTTGTGTTTCGGAAAAGCTTAAAACTTCATCGTTATTTCGACCAACGGGAGAAATCTCATTTTTATTCATATAAGCTTTTTTATGCTTTTTAAGAAGACTCTTGGTGAGGTATTTTTATATTGGACAAAAAAACACCTTCCCGTTTATTTGAATTGTGTAACTTTAACCTATGGAAAGCAAAGAAAACCTGCAATCGTTTTACCGCCGTATTTGTTACGAAACGAACGAAGTCATCACGCAGGAAATACCACATGTCAATGTTTTCGCACGTGATTCATGCCAAGGAAAAGCGCCTTATTCCCGTCGGGACTATTGCAAAGTGACGTTGATGAGAGGGACAGGATTGGTAGAATATGCAGACAAAAGATTCAGGGTTGATCGCCCCGCGATTTTGTTTTCGACACCCAAAGTGCCTTATTTGTGGATTCCGGATGAAGGCGCACAATTGGGGTGGTTTTGCATTTTCAACGAAGCATTTGCCCGGCAGCAGGACGAGCTGCTGAGTAAGCTGCCCATGTTTCAGGTCGGGACGGACAAGCTTTTTTATCTGGACGAAAAAACAGAAAACGAAGTGGCATTTTTCTTTGAAAAAATGATGGAGGAAAACGCGGAAAACTATTCGTACAAACAAGACCTGCTGCGCAGTTACCTGCATCTGATCATCCACAAGGTTTTGAAAATGGAGCCTGCCGCAGCGCACGGCACGCAGCACAACGCGTCCGAAAGGATTGCTTCTTTGTTTTTGGAATTGCTGGAACGGCAATTTCCGATCGACTCGCAGCACAACCAACTCAAGTTAAAATCTGCGAAGGCTTTCGCAGACCAACTTTCGGTACATACCAATCATCTGAACCGCGCCGTGAAAGACGTGACGGGAGAAACGACCACGACGCATATTGCCAAACGGATCGTATTGGAAGCCAACGACCTGCTGCGGCACAGCAACTGGCCTATATCCGAAATCGCCTATTGTCTGGGATTTGAATACCCGACTTATTTCAACAATTTTTACAAAAAACATACAGGTGTGACGCCGCGTGATGTGCGACAAGCCAAATTCGTTTCGTAGTAAAAAGGATTTCATTGTTTGAAATTTATAATTATTCGTTTGAATAGTTGAAATTTGGAATGCATCGTTGCAATAGCTTTGTGACAACAAAACATAAAGCAATATGAACCGAAGACGTCTTCTTAAAAATACCGTGTTGGCTGGTTTGGGAATGTCGCTCCCGACGATAAAAATGCAGGCGCGGACAGCTTATTCCATTGAAAACACAGCTAGTGGTGGTTTCAAAAAGTTGAAACTTGGCGATTTGAACCTTACTATATTGACGGATGGCCATTTGCCGCAAGCGCCGATCCAGCCTGTATTGGCGCCCAACGCTCCCAAAGCCGAACTGGAAAAAATCCTTACGGACAATTTCCGTTCCGTCGAAAGGGTCGATATGGCGGTGAACGTGCTATTGGTGGAAGCCGGTAACCGAAAGATTCTATTGGACACCGGTGCCGGCGTGAGCAAGATGATGCCTACGGCAGGGCATTTGCGACAGAGCCTTCGCTTGGTCAATATAGATCCCAAAAGCATTACCGACATCATCGTTTCGCACGCACATCCCGACCATATTGGCGGTTTGCTGGACGAACAGGGAAATACCAATTTTCCCAATGCGGTGCTCCATATTTCCAAAATAGAATTTGATTTTTGGATGCGTGCGACGATGGACGATTTCAAGGAATGCGGTTTGTATCAGCTCGCGCCGGAAGCCATGAAAACAGTCGTTCCGCAAATGAAAGACATTTTGCTGAAACTAAAGTCCAATATACGTTTCATCGATTTGGCGCAGCCGCTTTTGGATATTTTTCATTTTCAGCTAGAGCCGGGACACACACCGGGAATGACCTTGACGCGCATCAGCAGCGGTGGGGAGCAATTGGCGTATTTCGCGGATTTGCTGCACCACGATTTGCTGCAATTTGCACATCCGGAATGGACGTACGCCGGAGATACGTTGCCGGCGCTGGCAGTTACGTCGCGCCATTATATATTGGAACAGTTGTCTTCGTCCAAAATGTTGGCGTTTTCTTCCCATTTGCCATGGCCGGGTTTGGGTCATGTAGCGAAGGACGGCAACGGTTTCAAGTGGATTCCCGAAATATTTATGATGCCATAATTTTTTTCAAAAAATAAAAAAATCTCAAAATGAAATACAGAAAAGTAGGCAAAACAGGTGAACAAGTTTCGGCTGTTGGATTGGGTTGTATGGGGATGAGTTTCGCGTATGGACCTTCGGATGATACGCAGAGTATTGCGACCTTGCATAAGGCGTTGGATCTGGGTGTTAATTTCTGGGATACGGCGGATGTGTACGGCAATGGCATCAACGAAAGCTTGATTTCCAATGTATTGGTTCCGAACCGTGACAAGATTTTTATCGCGACAAAATTTGGTTTCAGATTCCAAAATGATGATGCAGCACCGAGCAATTCCAATGGTACTTATATTGACGGTTCGCCTAAATGGATCAAAACAGCGGTAGAAAAAAGTCTGAAAAGGTTGAAAACGGACGTAATCGACTTGTATTACGCGCACCGTATTGACCCCAATGTTCCGGTGGAAGAAACCGTCGGGGCAATGGCAGATTTGGTAAAAGAAGGAAAAGTAAAATATATTGGATTGAGTGAAGCATCGCCGGCATCTATCCGAAAAGCTTACGCTGTGCATCCAATAGCGGCATTGCAAAATGAATATTCTCTTTTGACCCGTGATATTGAAAAAGACGTTTTGCAGACAACTAGGGAATTGGGGATTAGTTTGGTTGCTTTTTCTCCACTGTCAAGAGGGTTGGTGACCAATGCGCTGAATGTAGATCAATTGTCAAAAGATGATTTTAGGAAAATGTTGCCCCGTTACCAAGGTGACAACCTCAAAAACAACAACGATCTCTCAAGTGCTTTCGCCGTATTTGCCAACGAAAAAAAAGTAAGCCCAGCGCAGTTGGCTCTGGCATGGTTGCTACATCAGGGTGAAGACATCATCCCAATACCCGGCACTAGGAGCGAGCAGCGTTTGGAAGAAAATAGCGGAGCTGTCAAGGTCGAACTTTCACAGCAAGACATGGATACTATTGAGGCGATTTTGGAAAAATATCCCAATACAGGTGCGCGTTATGGCGAAGCGCAAATGAAGATCGTGAACCATTAGTCGAGGTCGTTTCCTTAACGCCTGCGTAGTTGTTGGTGTTTTCACCAACATCTTGGGATACGGTATTGAATCATTGGCATTATTTTTTACATAAAAGAAAAAGCGATCCAATATTGGATCGCTTTTCTCTTGCCGGTGGACTGAATTGTAAAATTAAACGGTCATCATCTCTTTTTCCTTGATGGAAAGGTGCTTGTCGACTGTGGCGATGTATTTGTCGGTAAGATCCTGTACTTTTTTTTCGATGTCTTTGGCGACGTCTTCGCTCAGGCCGTCTTTCTGCATTTTTTTCACGTCGTCCATCGTGTTGCGGCGCGCGTTGCGTATAGTGACTTTGGCTTGTTCGCCTTCGTTGGATGCTTTTTTGAACAGTTCCTTGCGGCGTTCCTCCGTCAACGGCGGCATGAACAGACGGATCTGTACACCGTCGTTTTGCGGCGTGATGCCGATATTGGCCATCATGATGCCGCGCTCGATAGGAGCGAGCATGTTTCTTTCCCAGGGTTGGATGCTGAGGGTGCGCGCGTCCAATACCGTGATATTGGCGACCTGGCTGATCGGCGTCGGCGCGCCGTAGTATTCGATACGGACACCGTCCAATATGGTTGGGCTGGCTTTGCCGGCACGGATTCTGTTCAGTTCCACGTCCAGATGGTCGATTGCTTTCTGCATACCGCTTTCGGCGTCCATCATTACTAGTTCTAACTCTTCTGACATACTGTTTGGTTAATAAGGCTAATCAAAAGTTGAAGTCAAATTAATTTAAAAGCTAAATTCCAATTGAATTCAAACGAATGCAAACCTACTTTAATTTATGGATTTTTCAAGTATTCGCAAAATGATAAGACGGAAAATTGCAAAAAGCGATTAGTTTTCGTAGGTTTGTCATGACTTTTTGGGAAAAAGGTATGGTTTTGTCTAACGGCAAACCTTTTATTGTTAAAAAAATTAATACTGTATACAAAATATTCAAGATGGCAAACATTGAAGAATTGCAACAACTGTCTACTCAGATACGCAGGGATATCGTAAGAATGGTTCATGGTGCAAACAGCGGACATCCAGGTGGGTCGCTTGGCTGTGCCGATTTTTTCACGGCGTTGTATTTCGACGTGATGAAACGCAAACCTGGATTTGACATGGACGGAAAAGACGAAGATCTTTTCTTCTTGTCCAACGGTCATATTTCGCCTGTTTTCTACAGCGCGTTGGCAAGGGCAGGTTATTTTCCTGTAGCTGAACTGGGAACGTTCAGAAAACTGGATTCCCGTCTGCAAGGACACCCAACTACGCACGAGCACCTTCCGGGTATCCGTATTGCGAGTGGTTCTTTGGGACAAGGCATGAGCGTTGCGATCGGTGCTGCTTTGGCAAAAAGACACAATGGCGACCACAATATCGTTTACTCTTTGTGCGGTGACGGAGAGTTGAACGAAGGGCAAAACTGGGAAGCGATCATGGCTGCCCCTAATTTTGGTTTGAACAACTTCATCGCGACGATCGACTGGAATGGACAACAGATCGATGGACCTACAAAAGAAGTAATGGATCTGGGTGATCTTGAAGCGAAATTCAAAGCTTTCAAATGGCAGACGCTTATTGTGGAAGAAGGTAACAATATTGCGGCAATCATAGAAGCATTGGGTGAAGCGAAAAAAATGTTGTCCAACAACAAACCTGTTGCGATATTGATGAAAACGCAGATGGGTTACGGCGTTGACTACATGGTAGGCACGCACGCTTGGCACGGTAAAGCGCCTAACGACGAACAGTTGGCAAGTGCATTGAACCAGTTGAACAATACTGGCGCATTTCAGGACTATTAATCGAAATGTCCAATATAAAAAAATCCCCGAAGTTTTTGCTTCGGGGATTTTTTGTTGAAATGGTTTAACGTTTTTAAACCTAAGCTGAAGACTTTGTGCTTTATATAAAATGACGAGATTGCTCGCAATAACGATGAACTTCTAAGTTTTTTCTAAAGTTCAAAAGCATTGTTTACAAGAAGAAACGACGTCTTACAGCATCGCACATAAATCATCATCATAATTCACAAATCCCCTAGGAAACAGGTTCCAAGTATTGCGCGTAAGCGTAACCTTCTTCGCCGTCATTGTCTTTTACCAACCACCATTGGTCGTTGGCTTTGCTTAAAAGCGTAATTATTGCACCGTGTGCTGCTTTTCCGACGATTGGTTGATCGGTGCCGGGACCTTTTCGGATATTGAGATTGGATTCCTGCGTGACGACTTTGACTTGTCCGCCAGCGACGCCGCTGCCGACGTTGACATCCAAAATCAAATCACCCGAACGGTAATCTGGATCGATTGTATTGTAGGTTGCCCACAACTGGTTTTTCACGTCAGCGGAAGGTGCCTCACCAGAAATATATAAAACGTTGTCTTGCTCTTTAACATTCAGGTTGCTCACGCCAGCGGAAGTCGCTTGGCTGATGACCTGTTGGTATTTGTCTTGTAGTGCCATTATGGTTGATTTTGGGGAATTATTGAATGGTTAGTTTGTTCTCGATTTTTTTAGGTTTGGAAGCCGCGATGTTTTGCATCAATTTAGGTAAATCGGCGCGTTTGATGTTTCCAGTCAATGTGACGATTCCGTCTTTTACATCCGCTTTTACATCCGCAAAATCTTTCGTAGCGTCTTTTACCGCTGTCGTCAGTGCGTCGTCAGCGTTGATTGTTGGCGCATTGGATGTGATTGCAGGAGCCGCCGGCATATTGACCGAGATGTTGTTGGCGACGGATTCTACGCCTTTTACACCTTTCGCGTCGGTTTCGGCTGTTGCTTTTGCCGCGTCAGAGTCGGTTGTTCCGGCCAAGGTGACGGCAGCTTTTTGTACATCGACGGTCACTGCGTCTAAGCCTTGTTCGGTTTTAAGTTTTGTTTCGATTTCGGACTTGATTTTGGCATCGTTGGGCTTGCAGGAAACCATTCCTAATGTCACGACGGTGGCCATCAGCATGGGTGCTTTTAGAATGTTCATGGTTTTTTCTGGTTTTGTGTTAAAGATTAGTTTTAAACAGATTACTAAGTTATCGTTTTTAAAACAATAGACAATAATATTTTAGAGCGAAAATCTTGCCATTTTTTAGGGTCAATAACAAAGGAGGCGACTTTAGCTAAAAGCCGCCTCCTTTGTCCAATCGGAATGTTTGTTAGATCGGAATGTTTGTTAGAAAGGTGCGGTATTCAGATGTACGTCAACCAATACGCCGTCCTTTGGCTGTAAATTATAGTGGAAATCCCGTTTTGCCTTGAACCGTATTTGGAACAAAGTTTCCGAACCTTCGAGCGGTTCCTGATCGCCAATATTGACAAAGGTCGGGTAGAGTGCTTTTTGTCCGTTGCTGTGCAAGCGGTCGTCCGTCATGTTTTCCATCGCATTCATGTGGAGCAACTTTACACCTTCGTATTCCAATTCCTGTGTATTGTAGGGAAGTGCAAAACTCAACCCATTCACGGCTTTTAAATTGTTGCCTTTTACGGTAAGGATTATTTCCTCGCCTTTTTTATAGTCCGTTTTATCAGAAACTATTTCTAGTTTTCCTGCAACGGTGTCTTTTCGGGAAAGATCCGCGCCGCCGTCCAGACGTGCCGCCACATTTGAAATATCATAGGCGTCGATCAGGTCGTTTTTGTTGATGTCGCCTTTGCTGACATAACCTTCGAAATCACCGTCGCCCTTACGCAGACCCGTATAGTTGATATATGAAGTCAAGTCGTTGATATCGATCTGATGGTCGTTGTTGATATCGCCAGGGATATAACTTTCGGTTCCAGGAACTTTGAAAACGTATAGTTCGCGTCCTGAACCATAGCCGCCAACACCGTCTTTAATGACTATTTTCAGATAACGTGCCGTTGGATGATTAGCAAAATCAAATGTTTTAGTATTACCATTATTTGCCCAAACAAAATCGTCGGCTTTTGTCCATTCTTTTTTGTCGGAACTATAATAAATAGTGCCTTTCAGTAAAATGCCATTGCCGGCTTCGCGTGGGAGATATTGGATTTTGTCCAATTGATTAAACGAATGCAGATCTAAAACGACATTAAATGGAACAGCTTTCTGTCCATATTTCGTATGCCACATATTGGATTCGTCAAAATCAAATAGTCGAGCAATACGTTGTCCTGATTGGGTTTCTGCAGAACAATCGGCCGTGATTCCTTGTAGTGCAAATTCTAGTGGATTGTTTTTTGTTTTTGCAGAAAGTGAAGCCCAGTCGGAACGTCCGGTTTTATTGACTGCGCGCACTTTGAATTGATAATTGGTTTGCGGCGTCAAATCTTCAAATGCTAAATAATTATCCTGAATCGTATTATATAGTTGTCCGTTAAAATTGATTTCGTAATAGTCTGCGCGATCTACTTTGTCCCAATTTGGCGTTAAGGAATTCGCCTGTATATTGGAATCGGCAACGGCGAAATGTGTTGGCGTGCTTAGTTTTCCTGTAGATTTTAAATACGTATTGATAGGAGAAAATTTAAAATCTTTTATAGTTAAAATTAGTGTTGTGTTTATAGTATTGGACGATGCCGTCTTGACGAATAGCTGCGGATTTTTAGTGATTTTTATTTTTTCAAAATCGCTTCCTTTTGTCGCAAACTGATTCATATTGGGCATAGCATCGTAGAAATAAACATTCTGACTATTTTCAAAATCTGCTTTTGTTTTTGCTTCACGCAGACCGACTATACTATTGTTTTTCTTTAAAATAATGTTGGTTGGTTTTTGCGTAACATTAATCCTAAATTCTGTTGCTTTTGCTTTTTCAAAACCATCAAAATTTCCTTTGGTCGGACGAATTGTTATAGTCGCGATATTGTTGTCGACACTAGATTCTATCAACGTTGTAGCGTTTTCGCCTTGTTTGTATTTTTCGGTTGTGCCGTCGTCGTCATATTGGACAAAAGAAGATTTTTCGAAAGGGTAGAACTCATAAATACGCAATTTTTTGTCAATGCTATTTACATTGTTGTTAGCGTTGGACATAGGAATGATGGCTCCATTTTTTACAAAAACGGGCAGTTTCCATATTGGCGTATTATAGTTGTTGACTATACAATTTCCTTCATATTTTTCGCCTGAAAAATAGTCGATCCATTGACCGTTCGGAAGATAAATTCCGTTGCGGATATCGTTGCCTTTTGCGTCAACTTTTGTTTCCTTGTATATTGGCGCGACTAGAAAATATGGACCGTACAAGTATTGGTATTGTGTCGATTTACCTAATGTATAGTCGTTTGCCTTGTCCAAAAACATCGCGCGCATAATCGGTAATCCGTTCGTGGCTTGCCGTGCAACACTATAAGAATAGGGTAGTAGTTGTGATTTAAGTTTTAGATAGTTTCGGTTGATGGAAGTCGCCGGTTCGCCCAATGCAAAAGGGTATTTTTCGTTCGCGCCCCAACCGTCCATATTGAGCTGCATTGGCGTAAATGTTTTCCACTGAAAATCGCGGATATTGACCTTGAAATTTTTTCCGCCAAAAATCCCGTCCATATCGGAAGTGATATTGGGCTGTCCGGACAATCCCGAACCAATATAAGTCGGAATATGAAAACGGATATATTCCCAAACGCCGCCCGTCTGGTCGCCGCTCCAAACGGTTGCGTAGCGTTGCGTTCCGGCCCAACCATCCAGTGAAATGATAAACGGTCGTGCATCGTTGCCGTATTTGGGCATGATGTGTCCAGCGTCCGAAACACCATGCAAACCAAAAGAATAACCCGGACCGACCCAAGCGACATCGGTTTTCAATACGCGGACGCCTGCGACGCCTACTTCTTTTTCAATATCGCGTTGCAACAGAGCGGACACGCCGTCTTTCGGATGCAGGTCGGACTGCGTCCACAAACCAATCTGTACGCCGTGCGCACGCGCATAGTCACCGAAGGATTGTAGGTTTTGGATATTGCTGTCCAGTGTCGATGTCTGTCCGTAACCTGCGCCGTAACCGTCATTTGGCAAAATCCAACCCAACGGCAAATCGTGTGCTGCATAACGATCCACGACTGCGCGTGCCGAAAACTGATAGTTGTTTTCTTCGCCGTTCAGGGATTCCTTGATGCCGCCGTTGTCTTTCTGGCTTTCTTTGTAGCGTTTGCCATCTTCAAACAAAATGCCCGCGCTGTCCTGTTTCCAATAGTCGCGGTTGTAAGCATTCAGATGACCTTCGTAAAAACCGAATTTGGGTAACAAAACAGGATTGCCCGTGAGCTGGTAAAAATCGTTCAACAACGCGACAGGTTGTGCGTCTACCATAAAAAATACGTCCAGATAACTTGTTTCGTGCGTTAGCGTGACCACGTTTTTTTCTTTTGCGCCAAAATCATATTGGCCTCTTTTGAATGTGTGCCACATCAAGCCGTAACCTTTGGTCGACCAATAAAAAGGTGCGGGAGACGCCACGCCGCCGTCGGTCCAGCTGTTCTGGTTTTCGATGGAGATGCTTTTTCCCTTATGGGAGAAACGACCGTTTTGCACACCGCCGCCGTAGAAATATTCGGATGGGCTTTCCTTGAGTCTTAACGTTGCGCTGCGTTTTTCGAAATGTGTAGCCGCGGACGATTCCAATACGGTTTGGTTGTTTTTTCGGTTGATGATTTTGAGAAACGTATTGGACTTGTCGATGAGCAAAACGAGCGCATTTGTCTGGATGGAAATCTGGTTGCCCGTCGTCGTCCATTTTATATTGGACAAGGCTTTGCGTGGATTTTCCACCAATATCTTTGCTGGCGGTTGTGCCGCCGGATCGCGGAAACTGCTGTCCTGCGCATCCTGCAACAGCCGAAATATATTGTCGCCGTAAAAATCCAGCAAAATATGTTGCTTATTGGAAAGCCTCAACTCGAGTGTCGTCGCGTTGAGTTGGGCCGTATTGGTCACGGATATTGGCTCTTCCGCATTGTTGGTTTGGGCACCAATATTGGAAGAAGAAAAGATTGTTAGCAGGAAAAAGCAAATGCCGCGAGCAATTGCTTTTGAGGATAAATGCGTCATAAACGTCGTTTTTTACTACTCAAAAAAGAAACAGTAAAAGTAAACGAGAATCGCGCACGATACAGCGTTTGTGGAAACGATTGTGTAGGAAATAAGGCAAAAGTAAAAAAGCAAAAAGCGGCGTTGCGAATGTTCTCCTAAACTTTGTCCCAAACGAACCGTTTTTTTAAATGTACCTTTGCGAAACTAAAGTCAATATTGGGTTTTGACTTTTTATTTTTGACTTTTCACGTTTCCGATTCATGAAATTCGAACAATATAGAATAGCGACCGAGCTCAAAAGAGCTTTGGACGAAATGGGTTTTAAAAAGCCGACTGACATTCAATATAAAGCCATCCGGCCTATATTGGACGGCACCGACGTATTGGCGGTGGCGCAGACCGGCACGGGCAAAACGGCGGCATTTGCCATTCCGGTTTTGCATAAATTAATGTACGTCAAGCATAAGCCCGACAAACGTCAGGCGAAATGTTTGGTCATGGTGCCCACACGTGAACTGGCTTTGCAGATTGCCAAAGTGTTCCGCACTCTGGGAAAATACACCAAGTTGAAAATTACGGCATTGGTGGGCGGCGTGGACCAAGAGCATCAAATCGAACAATTGGTCAACGGTACGGATGTTTTGATTGCGACGCCGGGACGGATGTTTGACCTTTTGCACCAGCAAAAACTGGATCTGAACAGAACGGAAATTCTGGTTTTGGACGAGGCCGATTTGATGTTGGACTATGGGTTTATAAAAGATATTCAGGACGTGATCAAGTTTTTGCCCGACTATAGGCAGACGCTTTTCTTCTCGGCGACGATCAATAGCGAAATCAAGGATATTGCTTACAGTATTGTACGAAATCCAATACGCATACAGGTTTCTCCGCAAGATCCGGTTTCCAAAAACATTACGCATTTTGTCGCTTTTGTGGAAATGGACGACAAACGTTTTTTTCTGGAACGTTTGGTGGCGGAACGCCCCGACGCGAAAATCTTGATTTTTGTTCGTACAAAAGTGCGCGCGGAAAGAGTTGCGGCGGCGATGGCGCGTGTCGGTATCCAAACGCTTACGATCCACAGCGAAAAAGAACAGTCTGACCGTGCCGAGATCATGCAAAAGTTTGGTTCGGGTGAGGTGAAATTGTTGATTACGACCGACCTCAATGCGCGCGGCGTCGATATTCCGAACGTCGATTATGTCGTGAACTACGACTTGCCCGACGAGGCCGAAAACTATGTGCATCGTGTGGGACGTACCGGTCGCGGCATGGCAAAAGGTATCGCGTATTCTTTCTGCGCCAAAGAGGAAAAACCTGTATTGGCAGAAATTGAAAACTATCTGGGAAAACCAATCAATATTCTGGAAATCGACAAGGAGACTTACGTGGAAACGGTTGTGCTTACCGAAGATACAAAGGACGACAACTGGAAGGCTTTGCTGAAAGACGCGGCGGCCCAGGGAGAGAAGAAGAAACGGAAAAAGAAAAAGTAATCCAATATAAAAACGAGCGATTGATGTTGCTCGTTTTTATATTAAATACATGATTCTTCGTATAAATTGTCTCTTTTATTTTTCTGCATTTTCTGATTCAAAATATCTTTTGGCGGTTTCTATCAGGATGTCCGATAGGTTGTATATGTCGTCAAGCGATTTTATTTCATTTTTCGTTTCTTTTTTGTCTGCGTCAAACGTGATGACGTATTTCTTTGAGCCGTCAAGTAGTAGCCGGCACAATGGTTTTCTGTTGTTGTCCGCATATAGGATAGCGAAATAGGACTGCGCATCTCGATAGGCGATTTTGTCAATAGGGATGAATTTTCTCAAAATAGATTTTACAATGAGAAAACCTTCTATTTCTTCCTCGGTCGTGATGATTTTGCTTTCGGGTTCGCCTGTGAGCGGCGCCATGTCGGTCGGAAGAATTGGCGCTGTTTCGTTTTCTTTACTTAATGCCGTTTTTAACCTATCAGTGATCGTATCATTGAAAAATTGACTGAACGATTTTTTAACCAATTCCGTAAACAAGTCTAGGATCTTTTGCGTTACGACGCCTTGATAAGTTTGCTTTGCGAAATGGCGCACAAAATCGGCTGATGGATTGGTCGTTTCTTCTCGAATGACGTTTCTCAACTCTCCCATATATTTGAGTTCGCTGGCCGTATTGACAATTTTTTCCGTATCAAAATAAGCTTTGTGAAATTTTTTTAATTCCTCGATTTGATTGTCTTTTATGTCCGCAATGTCAAACGAGAAAAAGGGTTTTTCGTCCATTTTGTTTGTCTCGACCAAGTCGGTATAAAATCGATATTCAATACCGTTTGTCAATATGGAAAACTTAGCTTTCGTAGTATGAAAATACCTGAACAGTTGGGACGCATTTTGAAAGTTTAGCGGTGCGCCGTGCCATTTGCATTCGATCAATATGATGGGTTCGCCGTCTTTTAACAAGGCGTAATCAATTTTTTCGCCTTGCTTGATGCCCAAGTCTGCCGTAAACTCGGGCACTACTTCGAATGGATTAAATACATCATAACCTAATTCCTTTATAAATGGCATTATAAAGGCGTTCTTGGTAGACTCTTCCGTAAGCACGTTATCTTTTAGTTTTGCGACTCTTTCACCTAGGGCCTTTATTTGGTCTTTAAAATCCATGTGTTGATTTTTTAAGAATTTATATGCCAAATGTAGTTCGTAGGATAGTCGTTTTTTTATGGAAAACCATAATCCTATATAGCGTAAACAAAAAAAACGAGCGATTGATGTCGCTCGTTTTCAATGCTTTGATATATTGGCTTAATACTCGTCTTCGTTAAAAAGGAAATCTTCCTGACTCGGATAGTCCGGCCATATATCCTCGATGCTTTCGTAGATCTCGCCTTCGTCTTCCAGTTCCTGAAGGTTTTCTACCACTTCAATAGGGGCTCCGGAACGGATCGCGAAATCGATCAACTCATCTTTGCTTGCAGGCCAAGGTGCATCTTCCAGATAGCTTGCTAATTCTAAGGTCCAAAACATACTTACCTGTTTAAATTTTCGGCAAAAGTAACGTTTATGTGCGAATAATGCAATATGAAAAAAAAGTGAAATTTTTGGATCGAATAAAAGTGGCTTTGGTTTGGGAGATTTTTTCCGCTGGTCGAAATGACGTTTAAAAATCTATCGTCATTTCGAGCACCGCGAGAAATCTCCTAAAATGTCAAGAACCCCGTTACTTTTTCATGACATCAAGCTCGTTTTGAAGGGCAAACATTGTGTCGCGCAGTCTTGCCGCTTCCATGAAATCCATGTCTTTGGCGGCTTTTTCCATTTTCTTCTTGGTTGTCGCGATTTCTTTTTCCATTTGCGGAATGGTTTTTTTCTTTTTTTGGTAAGGAACGCCTTCGTCGGCGACCATGGCGGTCGGTACGATGTCCTCATCGCCTTTGATAGCGAGTGTGCTTCTTTCGTCGTAACCTTTGATGTCCAATACGGAAGTCTGTGCGAAAACCTGCTCCTTGCTTTTGGTGACCGTTTTGGGGGTAATATTGTTTTTTTCGTTGAATGCGATCTGGATGGCGCGGCGGCGGTTGGTTTCGTCGATGGTTTTTTGCATACTTTCGGTCATTTTGTCTGCATAAAAAATAACCTTTCCGTCTGCGTTACGCGCCGCGCGTCCTGCGGTCTGTGTGAGAGATTTCTCGTTACGTAAAAAACCCTCCTTGTCTGCGTCCAATACTGCGACCAAAGTCACTTCCGGCAGGTCCAATCCCTCTCTCAACAAATTGACGCCCACCAATACATCAATCTCCCCTAAACGCAACTGGCGTAATATTTCCACGCGTTCGAGCGTATCAACGTCACTGTGGATGTATTTGGAATTGATGTTGATACGGTGCAGATATTTGTCCATTTCTTCTGCCATGCGCTTGGTCAGCGTCGTCACCAATACGCGTTCGTTCTTCTGGACGCGCTTGTCGATTTCATCCAAAAGATCGTCGATTTGGTTGGCACTTGGGCGCACTTCAATAGGCGGATCCAATAGGCCCGTTGGACGAACGACCTGTTCGACAATAATGCCTTCTGATTTTTCCAGTTCATAGTTGCCGGGCGTCGCACTTACAAAAACGGTTTGGTCCGTCAATGATTCAAATTCGTTGAAGCTCAGCGGACGGTTGTCAATCGCGCTCGGCAGACGGAAACCATATTCTACCAAAGTCAGTTTTCGGCTACGGTCGCCACCGTACATTCCCGCAATCTGAGGAATCGTCTGGTGGCTTTCGTCAATCATGATGAGAAAATCTTTGGGAAAATAATCCAATAAACAGAATGGCCTTGTCCCCGGTGCGCGACGGTCAAAGAAACGTGAATAGTTTTCAATACCGTTGCAATAACCAAGTTCGCGTATCATTTCAAGGTCATATTCAGTTCTTTCCTTGATGCGTTGCGCCTCAAGCGGGCGATCCGTACTATTGAAATAGTCCACTTGCGCCATCATTTCGTCCTGAATTTCCTCGATGATCTGCTGCATCATGTCTTTGGGCGCGAGGTAGAGATTGGCCGGGAAAATGGCTGCATCGTCAAGTTTTGCCATGCGTTTGTTGGTCACGATGTCAATCGTCTCAATATCCTCGATCTCGTCCCCGAAAAAACTGATGCGGTAGCCATAATCCACGTAAGGCAAATTGATGTCGATCGTGTCCCCCTTCACCCGAAAAGTGCCGCGTTTAAAGTCGATCTGCGTACGCGAATACAAGGAATTGACCAGCGAATGCAAAAATCCCTGCCGGGAAAGCACTTGTCCTTTTTTGATGCGGACAATACCGTTCTCAAATTCGGTGGGGTTTCCGATACCGTAAATGCAGCTCACGCTCGCCACGACGACAATATCGCGGCGGCCCGTCAATAGTTCCGCCGTCGCCTGCAAACGCAATTTGTCCAATTCCTCGTTAATACTCAGGTCTTTTTCAATATAGGTATTGCTGACGGGCATGTATGCTTCCGGCTGGTAATAGTCGTAATAACTGACGTAATAGCCTACCGCATTTTCTGGGAAAAACTGTTTGAACTCGCCGTAAAGCTGCGCTACCAAGGTCTTGTTGTGCGTCAATATGAGCGTCGGACGTTGCAGGTTTTGGATGACGTTTGCCATCGTGAACGTCTTACCCGAACCCGTCACGCCCAATAGGGTCTGGTATTTGTCGCCGTTTTGGATGCCTTCGGTGAGTTGTTGGATAGCTTTGGGCTGATCGCCTGCCGGTTTATATTCGGAGTTTAATTTGAATTGCATACAATGGCAAGTTACAAAGTAAAAGCAGAAAAGCTTAAAGCCTAACGCGGAAAGCTTAACGCAAGATTCGATGTTTGTTTTTCGGAAATCAATACGCCCCTACGAAGGATGTACAAGTCATAATTTATAAAATCATCATTCGCACGCTTTTTGTTTTTGCCTTTTTACCTTAACACATCGTACTTTTGCGTTTAGTTTAAAATTAGAAAGTAGTGAAGGCGTATTCGTTGATGGACGGGATATTTAGCGTAGACAGTACAAAGAAATTTGTCCCTTTTGACCCGGAAAAAGAAGATTTTTCTAGTTTGCCGCATGGCAGCCAAGTATTGGGCATTTCGCCTTTTTTGGTCGTGACTTCCTCCGAAATTGTATTGCTCGACGGCGGTTTGGGTACAAAAAACGCGGAAGGGCAATCCGTATTGCTGCAAAACATGGCGGTACTTGGCTACAATCCGGAAGATATTTCGATGGTCATATTGTCCCATTTGCACAAAGACCATATTGGCGGACTGGGAACTTTGGACGAAAAAGACAACTATCGATTTTATTTTCCCAATGCCAAACTTTTTTTCCAGAAAAAAGAAATGGAATACGCGCTAGGCGCCAATACGGCATCTTTCAACAAAAACATATTGACGGGTTTGGCCCATCTGCCCAACACGCAGCTATTGGACGGCGACGGCGACCTTACGGACGATATTTCATATTTCGTTACGGGCGGCCACACGCCGTATCACCAGGCGATCAATCTGGAAGATTCGGACCGAAAAATATTTTTTGGTGCAGATGTTGCGCCGCTGCTGTTTCAGATGAAACACAATATTGTGGGCAAATATGACTACGACGGCAGAAGGGCGGCGGCTTGCCGCAAAGAATGGTGGTTACAGGGACAGGAGGAAAACTGGGAATTCTTGTTTTACCACGATTACAAACATCCGATTTTGGATATATAAAACCAAGGCCGGGCAATAGTTGTTAGTAATTTTTTTAATTTTTATCACGAGAGCAAGTATCTTTGTTGAAGTATTTAGTTACCTATGACAGAATCTTTACAAACAGATCCGGACTTTTCCTTTTTGGGAAAAAAAATTATGGAAATCAATTCCGCTATCTTCAAGGCTGAGGCGGATCAGTTGCTGCTGCCCAACAATGTCATCTCGACGTTGCGGGTAGACGTGAAAGGCAATATCTGGTTTTTTACTTCTTGTCAGAAAAATGTAACGCCCATCTACAATACGGATTTTTATAGCCGTATGGATTATTTCAACAAGGAAAAAAGTACACGCATCACAGTTTTTGGGCCTGCGCAGATCGTTCCTGAGATGGAGGCGCCAGACTTTGTTTTCGGAAATGTGCCGCAATCGTTGGCGGAACGTCAGGTTTTGCTGATACGTTTCAAAATCGAAAAAGCGGAATGCTACAACCTCGGTCGTGACGAGGACGATCCTTGGCTGCAAAAACTGAAGGCGAACTTTCAATATTGGCTGTTCACCGGAAGTGGGGAAAGCCGTAAACTGACATTTGACCTTACCAAATAACTTGCTAAACGTTTATTTCTATATCTAATTGCTTTTGAGGATACAAACGAAGCAATTGGCTCAATTTGATAATGTATTTCGCACTAACTGATAAAATCGAAACTAAATAATGTAAATATGAAAAATTTAACAAGAACGGCAATGTTTGCTGCGATTATGCTTTTTGTATCATGCAAAAGAGATGTCTTTGAAAAGGCTGTCTCAATCAATGAGGATATTGCACATATTCAAGATTCTTTTTTCGTTGATCAAAATGCAGCTAAGCTAATTGCTGAGAATATAAATAGGAGTCAGCTAATTCAAAATAAAGTAATTACGACCAAAAATAAAACTGTCAGCAGCTTGTATTTAGTAAAGAAATCCGTAAGGAATGATGTTCCTCTTCTAGAAAAGGGTATTCCTTACTTTTATGTGTTTAATTATGCAGATGGAGGATTTGCTATAGTGTCTTCCAGTAAAAGAACTATGCCAGTGTTAGGATATTCGGAAAAAGGTTCTTTTGATAAGGATTCCGTTCCTTTGGGTGTTATTTTGTGGCTTGATTTAGAACGTTCTTCTGTTCAGAACTTACGTGATAGCCACACACAACCGAATGAAACTATATTAGAGACATGGGATGTTATGGGATGCCCGCCTCCTCCTTTATCTAAAGTTGCGACTAACAGCAATACTACATTATTGCCTTGTACTCCTAATGGAAGTCCTGTAGAGACAATAAAGGGGCCTTTGTTGTCCACCAAATGGGATCAAGGATGTGGTTATAATAATTATGCTCCAACTGTCTCAGACGGTCCTTGTGGTTATGCATATACTGGGTGTGTTGCTACTTCGGTTTCTCAAGTTATGAACTATTGGAAGTATCCCAATTCATATAATTGGACTTTAATGTCTAATGATTATGGTAGTAATGAATGTGCTAAGCTTATGCATGATGTTGGGGTGGCTGTTGATATGGACTATGGAGGATACAGTGTAGGAGGGTCGAGTGCATCCCATAGTAAAGTTCCCGGAGCACTAAAAAATACATTTCACTATTCATCAGCAACACATGGCGGTTTTAATTATAATACAATTGTCAGCAATATTTCTAATGGTATGCCAGTCATATTGGGGGGCTGTCAATCCAAAAACTCTGTATTGGGAATAACATATAAATATAATGAATGCCATTCTTGGGTATGTAATGGATATTGGAGAACTGAATACGGAACCTATAGCACATCTATGCTTTACATGAATTGGGGATGGAGTGGAGCGTACAATGGTTGGTATGCAGTAAACTCTTATCAAATAGCAGATGGATCAAACTTTCAATATGGATTAGATATGGTATATGACATTCATCCTTAGTACGAGCTTCTTATGAATTATTATAACTTTAAACGTATAAAAATGAAGTTCCCATTTTATAGTATCGCTGCTTATTTTATGTATATGATAATAACATGTAGCTGCAAAAAACAATCTCCAATCGTAGTATCGTCCTATGTTGATATTTCATACATGGATAACAACAATAGCGATTTGTTGGATTCGTTGAATAAAACATATTTTTCAGAACATGATATTAAAACATTTAATATCGTAGAAGGTAAGAAGGTAGAGATATATAATGGGTCCAGCTATCCAAGAAATTTTTTTCTTTATAAGAATGATGTTAAACGTAAGTATTATATGCGAGTCTTTATCGAGGAGGATAGCATGGTATTGCAATTAAATAGTCAAAAATATGATACGATTACAAGTCTCATTGAAAAAAATAGTGGTAGCAGGAGGGTGACGCAAATATGGTATAATGGTAAATTGATGTGGAAAATGGAAGATGGTTCTCCAATGTTCACAATTCAAGAATAATCTAAGAATAAAGAATGTCGTTCCAAAGATAAAAAAAAACCGTCGCTCGATAGCGGCGGTTCTTTTTATCTTTGGAGCATGTTCCAAAAAGGAATCACTGCCAAAAATATATTTATCCTCTTTGCGCTGCTCGTCGTTGTCGGCAGCGTGTTCTTTTCACGTTATTTGTCCAATCGTTTGGCGATTGTCGAAAAACGGAAAGTGGAAATATGGGCGCGTTCGCAATCGTATCTTTCAAAATCGAACGGCAACGACCAGGAAGCGTTGGCGCTGGGCATTTTCATATCGGCGTCCAACAACGACATTCCGATCATCGAAACGGACGAACACGACAAAACCACGGGAAATTTCAAAAACCTCGACAGCCAATCCGTCAAAAACGACACGCAATATTTACAACGAAAACTCGAAACTTTTCGTCGGGAAAACAAGCCAATAGTTGTTCAGATACAGGCTCATCCGTTGCTTGAAAACAAATACTATTATGGCGAAAGCCGTTTGCAGCGGCAGTTGCGCTATTTTCCGTTGGCGCAGTCGCTGGTATTGGTGTTGTTTTTCGTATTCATATTGATGGTGCAGCGCGCGCGTAACCGCAATACGCAAAACCTGTTGTGGGTCGGCATGGCGAAGGAAACCGCGCACCAATTGGGAACGCCGCTTTCGAGTTTGGAAGGTTGGGTCGAGCTTTTGAAAGAATATCCCGAAAATGCGGCGATCATTCCCGAGCTGCAAAAAGACCTGAACCGCTTGATGCTGATTTCGGACCGTTTTGGAAAAATTGGTAGCAGTCCGGTATTGGAACAAAAAGATATTGTGCCGCAGATCGACGAAATGGCGGCTTATATGCGTCGTCGTGCCGGAGGAAAGATCACGATTACTTGCCAATACGAACAGCCTAATTTTTATGTCAATATCTCGCCGCCGTTGTTTGATTGGGTAATCGAAAATCTGTTGAAAAATGCGCTCGACGCGATGAACGGAAAAGGCGCTATCCATCTTAGAGTCAAACAAGATGACAAAAACATTGTCATCGATATTGCCGACACGGGAAAAGGGATCGCGCACGACCAATTTGCCAAAGTGTTCGAACCGGGATTTACCACTAAAAAACGCGGCTGGGGTTTGGGGCTCGCTCTTACCAAACGTATCGTCGAGGAATACCATCAGGGAAAAATCTTCGTTCACGCCAGCGAGGTCGGAAAAGGGACAACGTTTAGGATTGTGCTGCGGAGAGTGGAGTAAGGAGGTATTATCAAATTTACATCATTGTTGAGATGATTTATTGATATTTAGTTTTCGATATAAAAACGAGCAACTTTCGCTGCTCGTTTTTATATTTTGTATCGTTCGAACCTTTTTATTGCAACAAGGTTTCTACGGTTATATTGCTTTTGATAGATGACATTTCGCGGATTGCCGTTGCAATAGATGTTGCATCATATTGGCAAAAAGCGTATAACTCTTTCAGTGTTCCGTGTTCGACGGTTTCGTCAGGAATGCCCAATATGCGAACGTCGGCTTTGTAGTTGTGTTCTGCCATAAATTCCAATATAGCACTACCAAATCCGCCTTTGACGGTGCCGTCTTCGACCGTGATGATTTTGGAATAGTTGGAAAAAACTTCGTGCAATAACGTTTCATCTAAAGGTTTGACAAAACGCATATCGTAGTGCCCAACGTTTAACCCTTCGTTGGCGACTTCGCGGATGGCTGCCGCGGCAAAATTGCCGGGATGA
>Ga0154006_1000055_pt1 | contig 43328 bp, 42 predicted proteins | sample TSFL090MetaG_FD_104747 | JGI IMG/M metagenome (GOLD analysis project Ga0154006, IMG submission 104747) | Attine ant fungus gardens microbial communities from Florida, USA - TSFL090 MetaG | ecosystem: Host-associated > Fungi > Mycelium > Unclassified | place: USA: Florida, Wakulla State Forest...
GAAAAAAGAGTTGGGCCTTTACCTGACAGTAGGTATTGGGGATAATCCTGCAATTGCAAAGATGGCGCTAGATTTAACTGCAAATCATGCGTTCAGTTTGATTGGTGAGTGGCACTTTGAAACTATCCCGGATGTCTTGTGGCCGATTAAACAACCGAGTGACGTATGGAGTATAGGCTGTCGGACTGGGAAGAAATTTCGTCGACTGGACAGTTTTTCCATGCAAGATTTGGCGTTGTTCGATCCGTATTGCTTACAGCAGAAGTTTGGCGTTCGTGGCGCAGGGCTGAGTGCGTTAGCGTGGGGTGTCGACCGTAGTAGTGTGCTTAGTCAACGGTATCGTATCAAAGAAGCTAGTATCTCTAATAGCCAGGTTTTACCGCGTGATTATAGTAATCTTCAGGAAATTGAAGTGGTTATCTGAGAGATTGGGGAATAGTTAGCATCACGCTTGCGTGCGAAGAATAAAATAGCTGGTAGTGTATCACGGTTTGTTGGATATTCGCACGTTAGTAGCCAAGAGAAACATCGTCACAGTTTCAACGTGCAGACAAAAATTAGGCCGACAAACAATTCTTACAAAATTAGCCAGGCGTTGACAAGGTTATACGAAGCGCACGTAGACAGTGGGATTATCCGACATATAGGTTTCAGACTACTTGTTGAGTGATCTTGGGTTAGATAAGCCAGACAAGCTTAATCAACCAATCAAAATCACGGATTTGACGTGGTTTTGGTGATTCTGGCGAACAGATGTTTCTAAAAGAAGTTTTAGAAACATACGGCTATACGGCCTTATCAGATTAACTGGTGAAAAGCGAGGTAGAAATCATGCCAGTAGAAAATGGCAAAATTTACACATGGTATGTTGCACAAGGTCATTTACAAAGCGTCACTTATTCAGATGAGTTGTACAACCTAACTATGACGCGATTAGCGGAACTACGAATTGAGCCAACAGTTATTAAATATTGACAACAAGCTACTGAAATGCCAGATGCGGTCAAGTAATTTATATTGGGAATACGCAACTTTGAGTCATTGTCAACTAGCGATTCGGATTATGTATTGTTACCAGAGGTTATCAATGACATTCCAACTGAGGTATTCATTCAACAAATGGAAGAATTTGATGACGGTATTACTGATGAATTAGCTGGTGAAACATTTGGTGTGAAGAATGGTGATGGTACATTTGCGGTTTATCACGTATTGGGGGGTGATGATGCATATTTTGTAGAAGAATACCCGAAATGAGATTGTAACGAAATTAGATATTGCGACAGGAAAGGGCGAGTATTCTGCATTCGATGATCCTGAATTATTATCAGATACGGATAAGATTGCATCAAATTTGATTAGTAAGGGTGTCATCACTACTGATGAATTAAACGGTCAGACACTGAGTGAATTTACAGAATTTGTTACCAAATCAATTGATTTTGATGAGCGTTTGAATGTATTTCATTCAACTTCGTTTGAATAAAATAACTCAAAAAATCCAGAATTATAAGGAACAAATTAGTTTAACTAATAGTCGTAAACATTTTGAGGATCTTCTCAAATATTTACGACTATTTTTTTATTGCAAGTTGTCAATAATTTATTTTTAAATCAAAAAACAACTAATGTTCGGATTTTGTATAAAGGTAAAACGTTTTAAAAATCTTTGTTCGTGTAAAACGTTGACTTTTTGTAAAATGGTGATTAAATGTTTATGTATTAAGTATTTCAAAAGGGGGAAAAATTAATGTCAAAAGAACGTTTTACGTCAAGGGTGGCTGTATTTGCAATTATTCGTCAAGGGGCCGAAATACTTTTGCAGAAGCGCGTTAATACTGGTTATAAGGACGGATTTTATGACTTAGGTGCTGCCGGTCATCTTGAAAAGAGTGAGTCGCTTCAAATGGCAATGCAACGTGAAATTCAGGAGGAACTGGGAATTGACGTTGCACTTGCGGATATTGAATTTTCTTCAATAGTTCACAAAAACGATACTGAAACAAACCTTGAATATATAAATACATATTTTGTTATTAAAAAATATGGTGGCGAACCTTCAATCATGGAGCCAGAAAAAAACGCTGAGTTGCAATGGGTAAATATAAATAATCTACCAAACAATTTAATTAACGATAGAAAGCTTGCATTAGAGAATATGGTTAATAATGTTCCGTACTCAGAGATGGGATGGAATCATGAATACAAAAAATAAATTCATTGCATTTATTGGTTTACCTGGAAGTGGGAAAAGTACAACTGCAAAAGAGTTAGCAAAACTTATGCATACTCAATATGTGTATAACGAGCCAGAAGAGAACGAATGGGACGAGTTAGTGACTCGTAGAGAATTCTATGGTCCGTTCAATGGTCTACTTTGGTTTAGAAACACTAGAGTCAAAGGATTACTGGAAGCTTATGATAAATTCAGGCAGGGGAACAATGTCATAATGGATTCCTATTATGACAAAGCTGTATACGAATATATTGGCAAACCAGGAATGGAATGGTTGTTAAATCCCGAAGATCAGTACTTCAATGTTGCAAAAGAAATTGCGAAAGCAGACTGGATAAACTTACCTAATGTTACAGACTTGATTGTACTGGAATTGGATAAAAAAGATTGGGTAAACTTTGTAATCGGACGTGGACGAGATCTGGATAAGTCATCTAATCTGATTAATACTTTTGAAACTCAAAAATACTTTATTGATGCTGCAAAAAAGCTTTCTAAGGAATTTGGAATCAATTTGATTATATATAAGCACGCAGATGAGCAGCCAGTACAGGTTGCAGCAAATATATTAAACCAGTTAGACGGAAGGAATTAAAAAAATGAAATCAGTGTTAAAGCTCTACAATAAAATCAGATATGGTGAACGATTAGTTGAAAGTGACTTGGTTGAACTAAAATCTGATACAGGAGTAAAGGATTACCAAAAATCTTCTTTGATTATCCAACTATTCTACTTATCGGATAAAAATTCCGCAGAGCAACAAATGTTTTCCTATCTTAAAGCGAATACGACTGGCCAAATTTTGAATGCTATACAAAGTGATAGGGAGTCAACACGTTGGGAAGATACTTTGTTATTTAACACGGCGCATGGCTTACCACTTGGACAAGAGTTAATTGATATATTTATTAAAGCGTATGTGGCAGACACGGTAGATCTTAATGTTGTTGCGGCTTGGTTAATGCTAGTAAACATTAAAGGGTTGTCAAAGGCGGACACGGTTTTAATGACTAAATCTATGATGCAGCCAGAGGATATTGTAGATTATCGTGAAAACTTTTCAAGTGATTATTTCTTTTTTCGCAGATATCCTACGGGAGGGTTATCAGAAAAAACGGCTTTAATTCTTCCAAGTTTACTAGCAGCAACCACTAAGTATTACAAAGTTAAGTCTAACTTTTTGGTAGCTAAATCTTTAGGATATACTGGCGGAACGATTGATAAATTGTCATCATTAGCAGGATTTTCGGCGCCTGAAGATCCTCAAAAAATAATCTCAATCCTAAATTCATTCGGCGTAGTAATGTCGGCCACTGGAAATACAATTGCATATGCTGATAAAAAAATGTATACATTTAGAAGTTTAACAGGCACTATCGAAAGCTTGCCACTTATCGTTTCAAGCATAGGAAGCAAGCAACTAAGCATTCCAAGCGATTATTTATTAATGGATATTCGCTATGGTAAAGGCGCATTTATGAAAAATAAACTGGCTGCAGATAAACTGGGGAAATATTTGAACGAGGTATTGCGCGACAACGGCCAAAACACTGATTTCTTACTAACAAATGCTGACGTTCCAACAGGGGCATCTGTTGGAAATATTTTAGAAATCTTGGAAGCAAGGGACTTAATGTCTGGTAATAACCATTCCATTTTTTCAGATGACGGAATCAAATTTCAAAGAGATATTATTTTAAAATTTTATGAAAATATGATGCAAATGTATTCGCCACGTCCAGCTGGGGAATGGGCTAAGTTCGGTAGCAGACTCCTATCCAGTGGCGAAACCTTAGAAAAGTTTTTCGAATTATTAGCGATTCATGGAGTGGAAATCAGTATAATTTCACAACTGAAGAATGACAGTTATTCTCTGATCGAAGATAAACACCGCTATAGTCTAACAAGCGATAAAAGTGGTTATCTCACTAAAATTGAATATGATAACATTGGTTATTTCATTAATTATGAGATTAATTATAATTCATTAACTTCATCGCCTCGATTAGATGGCGGTGGGATAATACTAAAAACCAAAGTTAATGATCACGTATCCGATGGTCAAATCTTAGCTGAAGTTATTTCCACTGAAAAACTATCCAACGAACAACTTGACGACTTAAAAACATATTTTAAGATAACTAAGGCCGAGTATGCAGAAAAGTAGATTGGGGTACATATATAGTCTTTTATCTGTATTAATTATGTCAATAACACCAATACTAAATAAGCTGGTAGTGGGAAATTATAGTCCATTAGTTACAGTATTTTATTTTTCATTGGCATCTACTATTTTTACAGGAATTGGGCTTACAAAAAATTCGTCTTTCACGGTCAATCATCGGATAATCGAAATAAGCATTATAAATACAAGTGGTGTTATAGCTCAATTTTTTAGTTTGAGTCTGTTGTCGGCCGCCACATTTGCTTTTATAGGTCGATTTTACATTATATTTGCAGTTTTGCTAGCGTCGTTTATATTGAAAGAACGACTTAGAAAGAATGATATCTGGGCAATTGTTATAAGTGTAATGGGATCATTATTTGTTTCTGGTTCAAATCCAAATTTTAATAATTTTATTGGTATATTGTTGGCATTGTTGTATACATTTTTGTTTGCATTAGCCAGCAATTTAACAAAACAGCAGCTTAACCACACTAAACAGAACGTTATAAATTTTTATAACCAATTAACGGCAACAATTCTAACCGGGTTACTTAGTTTTATTACTGAACAATCCTTTTATATTGGTTACTTGGACTTAGGATTTATCATGCTATCTGCACTTGCAAGTGGGGTAATAGGGATGGCCTTTTACTATAAGGGAATGGCTGTTTTGAATATGGCAAAAGTTGGCATAGTAAGATCACTGAGTCCAGTCGTTATTTTGTTTTATTCAGTGTTAATTTTTCACACTAAAATCAATACACAGTTAATTGTGGGTGGATTATTAATTTTGGTTTCCATAGTGGTTATGAATTTTCAACCTAAAAACAAAAGAAAAGGGTAGAACCGTGAGAAAGTTTATATATGTATTGTTGTTCACAATCATTCAATCAATTATTTTATTTAATACACACCCTAATTATTTGACTCTTATTGGAACATTGGCAGGTGTGTTAAGTGTTACAACCCTGGTATTTAGAAATCCGATTACATTTATCTTTAGCATGATTTCAAATGGCGCCTTCCTAGTGATTGGCGTACAACATGGTGTGTTCTCAGAAATGATCCAGCAACCAATGTACTTTGTTTTGAGTATCATTGGATTAAATACATGGCTCTATAACCGAAAGAATCGGCTGGTTGATTTTTTGGCCTCTGCCAAGGTTAGAAATATTATTATAGTATCAGTAGTTTTTATTCTAGTTTGGGGTGTAATTAGTTATAACTTAGGAAGTAAAGTATTTGTCCGGGATGCCCTATTAGGTGGTATAGCGTTAGCGTCACAGTCACTCGAAATAGGTAAGAACCGTTTCTCATGGGTAGGTTGGATTCTTTTAAATACAATTTCAATTTCTACATGGATTAGTGTTGGAAATATCGCGATGGCTGCCATGTATACGTTGTACTTAATTAATAGTGTGTATGGATTAATTTATTGGAATTTTCGACTTCACGTACAGAATAGTAGGGTTTCTGAAAATATGGATTTTCCGAGGTAGGAATTCTTATTTCATTTTAGTAACGATATATCATTTCCATTGTTTACCGCCCGGAGGTTAGTATCTTCCGGGCTTTTTGTCGAGTTTAGTCACTTCTATTTTTTACGCTTACCATGACATTATCAACGGGATTAAGTAGTCCGTTTTATTATGGCCGTGTAGCTGTTGGTGTGGGTGATGATTTACGACTTGAAGGTGTTAATATAAACTTACCGATGAGTGATAATAGCGTCGTAGCGCGCTTGTATCAGTGTTATACAATTGAGCATACTTAACAATATAACCATTAATATACGTAATGGTATGTTGTGGGTGTACTTATGAATATACGCAACAGTATAACGGTAAGTATGGTGTCAGTTATACTTTGCGTATAACTTAACGTATTATCAGTGTGTTACTGTGAATTATCTGGGCGTTTGAATAGATGTTTGCTATACTAGAAAAACAGGTTAAAGGCGGTGGCTAATCTCTCTGAAAGGGGTTGATGCCTATGAGCATATGTTCGTAGACTTCAAAAACTGACGAAAGGAGGATTAGCTGATAATGTCTGTTCACGATGCGCTATCTTTGATGTTAGCGTTTGGTGGCTTCTTGTTGGCTTTGTTGACAATCACAACGACAAGAAGTAAGGACACAAAAAAACCGCCCAAACTTTGAACGGTAGGCGGTTTTAATTTATATTGAAATCAAGCCATCGTCGAGACAACCTGGCCCCGTGTTCGCGCACGGGGTTTTTGTTTATGCGTTTATTATAGCACGGCAGGCATAAATAAAAAAACGATCAGGTGCATAATTTGCAACTGATCGTCTTCATGGTGTTGGATACGTCACCATGAGTAATGAGTAGGAATCCTAAGTCTAGTTCAATAAATGGGAATACTCAATAACAAGGACTCGCTTTAACCTATACCAATCTTAGTTTACATAATTCTTGTTATACGGAGTTGCTGATTTGGCGGGCGTTTATGCGTGGTCTAATTTTTTGGAATTTCACAAACTATCTTTCAGGTGATTTTCACAAAGGTAGACCATTCGCAATCCACCAAATTTCACAATCTATACCAATTGGAAAATCAGGTACAAGGGTAAGTAAAATAATGGCGACAAAGCAATTGCGGATACCAACGTTTTTGTCAGGCCAATCGTTTTTCCGAAGAATACTTTGGTGGTCAGAATTTTTAAAGTTGATAAAAAATTGCCGATGATCAAGTCATTAAGATGATTTGTGTTAAGTGTATCATGATTACTTACCTACCTACCTTTACCATTATCAAGCCTTCTTGTAAAAGTTGTTGCCGCACATCAGTTGGATTAGCAGGCACAGCGTGACGGTGCAAATATTCTGCTGACGCTACAAGTGCAAACAGGTTAATGAGTTTTGGATAGCGAGTTGTCATTTGATACCTCCTAAATTAGTGCGTGATAATGATGGTAAACAACGTGACAAGAATTGAACCGAGTACCACTGATGGTAAGACTTCATCCACAACTGGAAATTGTTGTACTATACAACGGTAAAACGCCTTGCTGATACCGATGATAAAAATTGCGCCGAACAGGAATCCTTGTATGAGTAAACTAATAAGCTGCATTAAGATCATGCCAGCTAACCGAAACACTTGTCGAACCAACCAAATAATTGGACGCAAGACTAAGCCAATCAATAAGCCGATTGTGTACCCGATAGGGTTTAAGATGAAAAACATAAGTGTGTACTCCTTTCATGAGTATGTATCCTTCCATTGCTGGAAGGCCTGATTGTGATTGATATAATGAGTTACTAAGAAGATGGGTTGCCCGCAAAGATTTATAACAGGTAGTCTTTGTGAACAACTAATGTGCAACAATCAGATCGCGATCTTTTGGGCGGCCACATTCCATATATGTATACCCGAAGGTTAGTCGTGCAGTGGCGATGCGCTTGCCTGCCAGTTCGCAAGAACTGTTGGCACAAGGGCTTGTAATCCACTCAGGAAATCTGTGTTTGCCATCTTAGGTTGGAACCGAAGGGCAACTTGTGCCGCGATATAGTTTTCAAAGTAACGCGCCATTTCTTCATCAACCGTAGTTAAAGAAAAGTTCGTTACCGTAGGTAGGTCAGTCCCGCTAACTGACAAAGCAACTGTTGTCTTAACTGTTAGAATCTGTAAATCGTAAGTCGTAGTTGGTGATTCAATTTGTACCTTAATCATGGTGAACCTCATTCCTTTAAAAACTTTTTCTTAAAGCTCGTCAGGCTTGATTTCCTAACGTTTATTTCATTTTGACAGGAAGGCGATTATATAGGCGGTGGATAATAACAAGGGCGGCGTAGCCGTTTATTTACCCTTGTTATTATCCCTAGTGCTACTTAGTGCGGTAGCACTTAGTAGTCACTGGCTATATTATTGTGTGGATGGCAAAAAGGAATGTTAGGTAAGCGGGGCTGATTTGAGCGATAGCGAAATGGATTTGCTCCCCGTTTACGGGGCCGGGGGTATTAAGGGAGCCCCGCTTGCGGGGTCTGGGGCATGCAGGGAAAGGCGCAGCGCGCCTGATCCCTGCATTAAATTTTGCTCCAATCTCCACTCCAATCAGGGGTCTCAATCATAAATGACGTGGTTTGCAAATCGTCAGCGGTTAAAACAATCTTTTCATCTTGATAAAACTTGCGTGCGAAGTCATCAATGGGCATGTCGTCCTTGACTTCAACCTCAATTTCTTTCGTCAAGATTTCTTCGTATGTGATTTTGACTTTCAAGATTTATTCTCCTTGTTCCGTGTTGTTTTCCATGCGGTACAAGACACCATTTTTTAACACGTCATTGAAAGTGTCATGTGCTAGTGGGTCTAGCATGTGCGCTTTTTTATTTTGCGCTTTCATTTGTTCGTATTGGTCGGCGGTTACGCTCATTGCTTGGTACTGTTCGGCGGTCAAGGTGCTTGGCTTGGCGCCGGCATCAAGCAATAACAGGGCTTGATAGAACAAGCGGGGGCTTTCTTTTTCAAGTCCAGCCAGCATGTTGTAAATCGTATCAACCAATTTCACGCTTACATTAGCTTCCAACATTTCGGCATAGTCGGTCGAAAGGGCGTCCTTATAATGCTTAGCAGGGACTTTCGTTTCTTTGTAAGAATACGTGATGTCGGCGATTGCTTGCGCCATTTTTGGCAGGGTTAGCTTGGTAAAATCATCAAAATAAGTTCGTGGCATGGTTATTCTCCTTGTGATAGGCGTAATGTGATGTGTTCGTTATTATCTATGCAGTTTTGAATGTAAATGAGCAGTTGTTTTGCTTCATCATTCCATAGGTTAAGTTCTTGAAAATCATCAAATGAGTTATCTGAAACTTTAATTTCCCCAAACCCTTGGGGGTTATCAGGCGTCCAACTAAAAATAGAAAGTGTTTGTGCCATTGTTACCACCATTCGCTGTACGTTACTGTTTCCAATACGCCTTTGTTCATTGCCACCAAGATACGTTCTAATACGTCGTGCGTGCCCGCGAGGGTTTCGAAATAGTAGTCGTCATAGTCGGTAGAACCAAAGAAAAAACCGGCTTGTGTTGGCAAAATATAAGGGGCTCGTTTTGGGTTAAGTAATACCGATTGAATGTCATTGCGTAATTGAATGATGTCCGCTTTCTCCAAAACGACTTCAACTTCTTCGTTAGGGTTTAATGAAGCACGCCGGACAAACCACGCACGCAGTTGATTTGCTTTGCGCCACTGCAAAATTGTTTGCCGTTCATCACCTGCGCCCATTGTTAGATACATATCTAGTCCCATGTTTATTTCTCCTGTTTCATGTAAGTTGTATTATGTGAAAAATCGTCCTGACGTTACCTTAGATAATAACGGCTTGCAATTTGTACAATGTCGCTGATGTGTAGCGCCTTTGTTAACCGACTGTGTGTTGGTCGCCAATACGATACTGTGGTGATGGCATGTTCGGGCTTGCCGTCCGCACTCATTTGCCACAACTTGATTGCCCGCCGTCCTTTTTTGTCGGCGTCCGTATCAGCGATTAGGGCAGTCCCGTTGCCTAGTAAAAAAGGAGTTTGTCCCTGTGTAACCACGAATTTTGTGGCACGTTCAAAAAGCCTATCTTTCATATTTTTTTGTGTCTCTCCTTAGATATAGTGTTCACACCGATTTTTTTATCTGCCAGCTACTACCTGTTGTAGCTGGCTTTTGTCGTTGTGACGGGAAATTTTTAGCCGGTGTCGGGACTAAAACAAGGGCGGCTTTGCCGTGCATTTTACCCTTGTTTTTGGACTAGTGCCTCTTAGCCGAATGGCTTAGAAGTCACTGATACCTGCTATAAATGATAGGCACATAAGGCACAAGCCGGATACATCAGGTAGCAGGCGATAGCCTGATAGGAGACCCCCGTTTACGGGGCCTGGGGCCAGTAGCATATTTAAAAAATGCTTGTACTGATCTAAAAAACATTTTTAAAAGTGTAGTGGGACAAATCTCCATCTGCTTTTTCTCATCAGTTACACTGTGTTTGTAAATGATAGAAATGAGCTATTTTGGAGGAAAAACACATGGTATCAAAGAAGTTAGCAACCCGTTTGGAAAAGAAGCGTGAAGAATTAGACGGCATGAAAGCGAAGGTAGTGGTGTTGCAAAAGGAAGTCGCCACACTTGAACAGGAAGCCCAAGTTGAATTGATCGAACAACTACAAAAGAAGTTGGGAACGGATGACTTGTTAGCAGTTGAACGGTTTATTTCAGAAGTCAATCCGGTGGCGAAGCCAACTGAAACAGCAGAACCCGTTGCGGAACCGGCGGCATACCAAGGTCCAGTTGAGACGCAGCAAGGTGGAGGGTTCTAAACATGGCAGTTGATTTTGACGCAATGCGTGCGTTGCCGATTCAAGGCTATTTAGATTACAAGGGTATTGACTATACTGTTGAACACAATAATTTGCGATTAGTCGAGCATGACAGCTTGATCGTAAACCTTGATAAAAACCAGTTTTACTGGAATTCACGTCAGAAGTCGGGTGATTTAGGTAACTTCATTGAAGCCTATGATGATATTAGTTCAAAAGAAGCCTGGGTTAAGTGGGCTGAGTATGGCCGATACTATAACGGACAAGATACCACCGTAAAGCAAAAGTATGCGGAACGGCCAAAGAATGATTATAAGTTTGATTTTGCGAAGTGGCGGACAGCCGATACCACCCGTAACTCACAAGAATACTTGGTGAACGAACGAGGGTTGGATCCAAACTTTGTTTCAAATCTTGCACAAGCCGGTTTTATTATGCAAGGCAAGCCCCGAAAAGACCGTGAAACTGGGGAATGGCAAAAGCCGGCGCTTTTGTTCCCGTGGTATGACGAAAATGGTAAAGTTGTCGGACTCGATCAACAAGGAACGTCAGTTGATTTTGGCAAATTTGGTAAGCGTGGGACCGAAAAGAAGGTTGCGGCTGGTGCTGACACACGATATGGGTACAACTTCCGTACCGGAAACGGTGCCGACGAATTGATTGTGTTTGAAGCGCCGATTGATGCACTCTCGTTTGCACAAATGCGATTTAACGGTATTAAGAATAAGAACGTGACGTTATTGTCACTATCTGGAACCGATCATCAAAAGGTCTTAGCTGAACTAGACCGGATGAATAAAGCAAACGGCCATTTGCCAAAGCAACTTATTATGGCAACAGACGCTGACTTGGCTGGTTACAAGGCGGCTGATGTGTTTGACACCTTGCAGTTTGAGGGTATGACAAACTTGCGGGCAGTTCCAAAGGATGGCAAAGACTGGAACGATCAACTGAAATCAGGCAAAAATGATTTTGAGTTAATTTCAATGGCAGATAACCACGAGCGGTTGACAGCTTTACAAGCCTTTGCTGACAAAGCGCAGTCAACGAAGTTGACCGACAACAAGGTCATTAAGGATGAGAAGCGGGTCGCGGTTGCTGGGTCTGGCCGAGCTAAAACGCGCTTTGATCGCGAACATGATCGTAATGAACGTAAGAAACAGCATCGTGTTGAAAACGAAAAAATCATCAAGGATGCGCTGAATCGCACCGCGGCGTATAAGAATGACCCCGTTGAAATACAACGCTATTTAGATTTTGTGGCGAACGGACAAAATTATTCACCACGAAACACCATGTTGATTTATGGGCAACGAAAAGATGCCACAATCGTTATGGGCTATAAGCAATTCGCTGAGCGCGGTATTCAAGTCAACAAGGGTGAAAAGGGCATGAAGATTTTCGGAGCCCCAACGCAGTTACAAAGTATTGTCGATGAAAACGGCCAAAAAATTTATTGGCGTGATGCCACACCGGAGCAACGCCAAGCCGCTAAGGATGGTAGCCTTGAAACTCGTAAAACGTTGCATTATCCGATTGAAACCGTGTTTGACATTAAACAAACCAATGCCACGGTAGATCAATTACCAAAGTTATTGCCTAATCGTCCAGTGAACTTGCAAACGGAAGTCTCACCTGAACAGCTAGATCGGATTTATCAAACGTTGAAGGATTACGCAGAGAATCAACAAAAGGTGCGTGTCATTGATGATGCCCCTGAGTCAGTACAATTCTTAGCCTCAAATAAGCCGATGACAAGTAATGGCGTGGCAAAAGGAGCTTTGGTCATTGATAAGAAAAATCCCGACAATGCCTCGATTGTGTTACGACATGATTTGCCTGTAACAGATCGCATTTCAACGTTGGCCCACGAAATGGGGCACGCATCCTTGCATCGGAACACCAAAACCGACTCACACCCAACCCACATTAAGGAATTGCAGGCAGAACTTACCAGCTATGTTGTGCTGAAAAATATGGGTATTGAGCCGGGCGATGGTAGTGAACGCTACATGAGCGAATGGACGGATGGTTTGAAAAAAATAGCTGATTATCCTGACAAAGACCATACGATATTGGCAGATGTGACGAAAGCGAGTACAGCAATCACTTCTTTTTTGTCTGATAAGCTCTCAAATGGCGAAGCCATTCAGTATGAGCAACGCGTAGACCGGTCGCAACAAGCTGCTAAGAAAGCGGAACAACAAACTTTGCAAGATCAAGCTAATGAAACACAAGGGAGAACACGTTAATGAAAACAGTTATCGGATATTTGGTACAAGTTATTCGTGGAAATGGCTTGTATATGTTCGCGTTCGATACGCGTACTGCAGATGGTGGCATGTTGATGTTGCCAATCACAATGGAGGAATACCACGCACTATTCCCAGCGGGTGAACCGCCACTTAACGATTGCTATGAAGTTCAGTTTGAACAACATGATGACATGATCCATGTCACTAATATGTTCAATCTAGCAGCTGAGGTAGTACCAGCAGAACTGGTACCAACTCTAACCATGACGAAGGATTTTGATAAGACGGGAGAAGTATTTATGGATATACAAAAGCATGAAGCTGCCTTGCAGTCACGATTAGAAGAAATTCGGAAAGACGAAACGCTCATGGCCGACCTGGAAACCGCGTTAGCAACTGAACAAGCCAAGCGTGCCGCTAACATTAAGGAACGTCAATCAGGAAAAGGAATTGAAGCCTTGTTTACGGTAGAAGAGGTCGCAAACTTCAGTCAACCTGATGCAGTACCAGTGCCCGGCTTTGATTTATCCAACATGGCCGAGGACAGTAAGCCAACGTTGTCACAACAAGGAGATGAAGGAGGTAACTAATGACGACAACACCATACCTAGACCGGTTTACAACTGATCTAAGTCAGCTGGTGCGTAATCATCCTGAACGGTATGGCGCGTTTGGTCGCGATATTGAATTGGGACGCTTAGTACGCATCTTAAATCAAAATAAGAAAAACAGTGCCGCAATTATTGGTGAAGCAGGTGTTGGTAAAACCGCGCTAGTTGAAGAACTAGTCAAGCGTATCCATGTTAATGATCCGATTTTGCATGACACACTGTTAGGGCGCCAGGTGGTCTCACTTGAGTTGTCCGCACTGATGGAGGTCACCGACGGTGGCTCATTCGCATCAAACTTGCACCACGTTATTGACGAGGTGAAGGCCAATCCGAAAATCCTATTGTTCATTGATGAAATGCACGAGTTGATTGGAACTGGTAGTACCGGGCAGTCAGGTATGGATGCTGCTAATATCTTGAAGCCGGCCATTGGCCGTGGTGAAATTCAAGTGATTGGGGCCACGACTAACGCAGAGTTTAGGCAATATATTGAGTCTGATAATGCGATGGAACGGCGTTTTGATAAAGTCATTTTAGATGAATTTACACCTGCCCAAACAAAAGCCACACTTGCCCGAGTAGCAACCACCTTAACGGCTGTTTCGGGTGTGACGGTTTCTGATGAAGCACTTGATGCAGTTATTCACTTTTCAGACCGATACATTACCACGCACTTCTTCCCTGAAAAGGCGATTACGCTGCTTGATAATGCAATGGTTGAAGCTAGGTTGGCTGGAAAGAGTGAATTGAGCATGAATGAGGTGGCCGCTATTATTCATGAACGGTACCACGTCCCAATGTCTGTGTTGACTGAGCATGATGACGACCGTTTATTCCAACTATTTGAACGAATGCAACACCAGGTTATCGGACAAGACGCCGCCTTACGTAAGATTGTCGATAGTATCCGCGTGCGTTCAGCTGGTTTAGGTGACATGAGCAAACCCTTATCATTCCTATTAGCTGGGACTCCTGGTGTCGGTAAGACTGAGACAGCCAAGGCTCTGGCAGAAAACTATTTCGGTGACGAACGACAACTCATTCGTTTTGATATGTCTGAGTTCAAGTTTGCCAAGCAATCCATGGCCCGCTTTGCGGAACGTGTCGCTGAGGCAGTTAAGTTCCATCCATATTCTGTTTTGCTACTTGATGAAATCGAAAAGGCTGATCCAATGGTGTTGGACTTGCTACTACAAATTCTAGATGACGGCCGATTAACAAACGAACGCGGCCAAACCATTAATTTTAAGGACTTGATTGTAGTGATGACAACTAATATTGGGCACCAATTCATTATCGAACGGGCTGCTAAAAGTGAGGCCTATCGCAATGACGCGAACAGCCAAGTTGCCTTTGAGAAAAATTTTGAGAATGCCTTGTTGGGAGCTGATTTACGACAAGAGTTCATCAGTCGTATCGGGGCTATTATCATCTATGAACCGCTTGAAATACTGGATGTAAAACGCATTATCAAATTGAAACTCAGTCACTTAGATAAGCAAGCAGCCCGTCAGGGCTACCATCTCATCTATGATGAAAATGACGTAGCTCGTCTTATTCCGGACTTTGAAAACGGGCGAGAAATAGTGAACGACAGTTCAGTTAAGAGTTCACCACTTGTCGATTTTCTTGTAGATAAAGGGTATCGCAAAGCACAAGGTGTTCGGCCGTTGGATGATAGCATTATGGAATACGTTGAGGCTCGGATAGCCGATGCAATTCTAACTGAACGACGCACGGGTATAAAGAATGGTAGTTCATTTATCTTCCGGGCCTGGGGCAATCCGCCCGACCGAACTCACCCGCACGGCGACCGGCGTGCCGTGGTCTCACAAGCTGACCTAGCTATTGATGAGGTGGTCTGATGAAAAGAGAGAAAAAACTGAACAAGCCTAAATCCAAAGGCGAAGTTAGGCGACTGATTAAGAGCATCGTGAGTGGTAAGTTCGCTAAACAAGTTAAAAAACATTTTGGTTTTACAACATCCGGTACGCTGGGTAAAACCCGCTATGAGCAGGAACGCGCATATGAAAAGCAAAGCTATATTCGCCTGAGAGGACGCTTTTGGTATCAGTTCGTCATTTTCGCATTGTATGTCTTGGGTGGAATAACACTAGCGTTAGTGGTTGGGACATTTGCTAACGCCATTTGGTATATCCTCCGAGTTGGACTATTAGGTAGTGGATTATCCTTGTTGGGTGTTACACCAAAGGAAACGTTTAGTTGGGACTACCTTCGTCAGTACGCTGAGTTTTCTTTGTCTGGTGGGGTCTTACAAGGTACCTCTTGGGTGGTTTGGTTAGTCATGATTATCGCGTTTGGGTTGATTCTACGGTTAGGTATTCGCAACTGGTACGATTGGGTGCAAAAGTTTAACAGTCGTACCACGAACCAAAATCGGTGGGCTTCACTACGTGAAGTTGATCGGACCTATGTCATGGTGCCCGACCGTAACAAGTTCTACAAGGGTGAGTCAGGTTTTCCGATTACGCACATTTCAGGCTATTCCTTAATGTTTATGCAGTTACATCCGTTATTATGGCTGTGGCAAATGCTTAAAGGGCTACTGGGTCTTAATCGTGAAACATTTTACCCAGGTTACCAAAAACTGCGTAACAAGTTGATGACGTACAAATGGACGGAACGTTGGTTCAAGGATCAAGTCTCAGTTAGTGGTGGATTCAGTGGGTTCTATTGGATTGACACCACTCCAACGCACGCCATCACTACTGGGGCAACCCGTTCTGGTAAGGATGAACGCCGCGGGTATCCGTTGATTGACACGTTACGTCGGGCAGAAATTAAACCCAACATTATTGACACTGACGCCAAGAATGAAGATGCAAAAATGTCGTACACTGCATTGCGTGAAGCCGGTTATATCGTTGAGCTATTAAATATAGCGGATACGGACTGGTCGGAGTCGTGGAACCCGTTTCAGGTGGCATTGGATTACATCATGGATGGTGAACTGGATAAGGCCCGTGACGAAGCAATGGTTATTGTACAAATTATCGGATCTTCTGGTTCGGGTGAAGGTGGTAATGATATTTGGGATAAGACTGCCGAGGATACACAACTGTCAATCATCTTAATTCTCTTGTGGTTAGCGATGGAAAATGATGATGAGACCTTAGCCACCCCAGCCGGGGTGCCACAATTCATTAACTCTATGAATGAATTCAATGACCCGGAAGACAAAAATATGGACGGGTTGACCCAATATTTCAACATGTTGCGCCAATTAGACCCAATCCCACCAATTATCAATGAAGCCATCTTGAAGGCTGGTTCATACCTGGGGGCGACTGGTGATACAAAATCATCCGTTATGTTTACCTTGCAAAGCCGGTCAAGTTTGTTTGCCAGTGAAACGGTGGCTCGTTTAACCTCACGGTCAACGATTAAAATTTCAGATTATGGCTTCCCACGCATGATGAAGGTGACGGTGCCAACGGATTATGCCGGGGAAACCGCTAAGGTTAATTTGTATAATCGGGCCACTGACAAAATGATTGAAGAGGATTCCGTAAAGGTGAGTCGTTCAGGTGTCATTCAATATCCATTCCATGCGTTCTTCCCGGATGAGTGGTTGATACGTATTACATTTTCGGATACGCATAATGCGGTGCATCTACGCAATTCATGGATTGAAATACCTGGTGAACAACGGGTGCAACGCAACTTAGACCGGACGATTAAGGTTGACCCTTATAGTAAGAAGGCCTTGAAGAAGAATATCACGTTGAAAATGACCGCTGATTTAGTTGGTGGAACGAAGCCAATTGTGAAGTTGCGATATTCAGAAGCGCCACACGCCATGTTCATCGTCACGCCACAAAGTAATGATAACTATGCGGCGATTGCCTCACTATTTTTGGGACAAGTATTTTCTGTTAATACACAAATTGCCTCAGACATTACCCGTCGTAAGATGGATCGCCGGATTATCTATAAGTTGAATGAGTTTTCAATGTTCCCACGTATTCCGGGGTTTGACAACTTCTTAACGCGTGGACTGACCTACGGTCACATTGTCGATATGTATGTGCAAGATGATGTACAGGTAACAAAGCATTATTCAGAGTCTGAGGCCAGCGAAATCATGAACAACATGTTAACGCAATTCCACATTCTCTCAAAGGACGCCGGTACAAATGAGGCGGTTTCTAAGCGACTCGGTGAGATTGAAATTCAAAAGGAACTGGTGAACTCACAGATGGGGTCACAGCAACAAGACCGCGGTAACCGCCAGCTCTCGATTGAAAAAGTGCCACTGATGGCACCAAAGGAACTCGAGGAGTTGAACGATGGTGAAATGATTGTCTTACGTACCGCAAAGCGTGCTGATAAGAAGTGGCGCCGCATTCGGGCGTTGCCGATCTTCGATAATGGGCCAACCATTATGCCAAATCGTCGTGATATGATCGCAGATAAATTCCGGTTGGACTACTATACGACGGACTTGCACATTAAAAACAATACGAAACATTTGAAGTATGAGGATATTTTCCAAGACTACAAGCCGTATTTTAAGGCGTTGTCGAAGCGAGTTTCACCGGACGATGCGGCAGAAGAAACGGCAGATGTATCACACAAAGACACTAAAATGGCAATGCAAAATATGACGACATTGTTCGGTGACAGTGACGATCCGGAACCAGTTAAGACAGTGACTATGAATGCGTCATTCACAGACTTACCTGTCGCTTCTAACGAAGCGGGTATCCAACTACCACAAGGTTCACAACCGCAAATTCCACAAGCATCCCAACCGCAAATTCAAGAATCACAAGTTTCAATGGATGAGCAAGCAGTGTGGAAAAAGCAAGTGCAAGCTAATAAGTACGACACGTTCTCTGATGAGATGAATGATGTCGACGCAATCACGCTGCAAAAGGCACTCGTAACCTTCCTGAGCGCGCAGCAATTAACGAACACGGTGAAGGACACGTTGCAAAAAGCGCAACAACACACGCTTATTACCACGGTGCCAAAGATATACAGTAATCAAATGGTGTTGGAGTGGTTCAACAATGACGCAGAAATGGCTTATAGCTTTAAGCAATCACTTCAAACAATCTTACCTACGGTAGCAACCAACACGACTGGTGGAGGTGGTGATTTACCGTTCTAAAATAAAAAGGAGTAATAAAATTATGTTGATGGGTTTCATGACGTTGCCAACTGGCGCGCCAACCAATGCGTTTTATGAGTCATGGGCGGACTATTTACAACCGTACCCGACGATTTTCTTAAAGACCGCAGCGATATTTGGGCATTGGATTGCCGTGTTGTTCTATAATCTCGGATCAGCAGTGTTAGACGCGTGGCATGGCGCTTGGTCGCTCGCCGATTTTAGCAAATTGTTTACGTCGAAACACGCCGACACCATGACTGGCTTTCAGTTGACACAATATATTGGACTATTTTTCATGCTTGGCTTGATTATCATGTCAATCATGATGGCTATTCAGATTATGCAATTCACAATGACCTCTGGACGCCGTGGTAAGGAATGGCCTGCTGGTATTGTGACTGCGTTGATTGTTATTTGGATGGTGCCAATGTTGATTTCCGGGGGAACTTCGGTAGCGAAGGCTATGAATAACAGAATACTGGGATCAGAGACGCAGCAAAACGTGCTTACTAAGATTTGGCGTAGTAATACGGTTGATCTAACGAAGCTCGCAAATGCGAACTTTGACGTCCATGGTGGCAATCCTAACCAGTACAGTCCTATTACGAACAACTCGTCTAACGACGTTGTAAAAACTACAATATTCACGGATATTTTGGATGATGAAAATCAAAAGAAACTCATTCCTAATAGTAATAATCGCAGTATATTCACAAAGAAATATGGCAGTAAGTCAGCGGTTAATTTGGATAAAGGCACATTCCTAACGAAATCTGCCGCTGCCGAGGTTTACCCTCGTGTGAAAACGAACTGGTTTGGAATCATCGCCGCTGAGTTGGTATTTGCGGTCGTTGGCTTCCTAGCAATCACGGAATTGATCGTTCGTTTCTATCGTTTGGCCTACTATTCTTTGACGTTGTTGGTGTTTGCTTTCCGGGATATGGAAGGCAAGAAGGCCATGCAAATTTTACACGTCATGGAAGGGTCAATTGTTGGTATCGCTATTTTACCGGTGAATTTATTAATGTTCTTCGGCTTTACACAATGGGGCATGAACACCATTGGCAAACTAAACTTAGGTTGGGCGCCTTACACAGTCCTTGTTATTGCGTTGATGCTCGCGGCAATGAAGGGTCTCATGGGTGGATTTGCCTTGATTGATGACTGGACGGGTGTGCCAACTGGTTCAGGCGCTACCATGACTGGGTTGGTAGGAGCAGCTGCCACCGCAAACGGGGTAGCTCGTGGAGCAGTGGCAGGAGGTAAGACCATTGGTAGAACCGCTACTACTGCCGCTGTTAGTTTGAAGGATAGAATTGCACAAGCTGGTGAAGGGGCGGCTAAGATGCGTGAGGCGGTCAACAATGCAGGTAACACGACTGGACTCATGCCGAATCGACCAATGCCACAAGGGGTTGCAGCCTTGTCGAACAGTAATAGCGCACCACAGGCGTCAAACAAGGCGCATGGCCTGACACCGGAAGCACCAAAGTTGACTGCAACGGAAAAGGTATCTGGCGAAGCAGTACCATTCCAGGAAAGTGTTGGTCATTCAGGAGAAAATGTACCCGCTGGCAGTGTGGAACCACGAACTCAGGGTACGTCGACAGCACCAATGGGTTCATCAGCGCCACAAGAGTCACCTTATTCATCGATCCAACCAGTTGGACAAGAAACAAGAGGTGACGACGTACAGCCTCAGCAAGGTGAGTCTAACGCGCTGGTGCCACCAGTTGGTAGTCATATAGAAACGCCCGCTAACGAGGCTGAGAAGCACGATAACGAGGTGGAAATGCACAATAATACGGTGCCTTTGGTTCCCTTGGGTAAGAAATCTGGTTCAATGGATCTAGCAGAAACAAATCGTCAACCAACAGAACCAGGCCATAATCAGTCGCAAGGAACGGTAAATGTGCAACAGCAAGGGTTTGATTTGACTAACGCAACAAAAGCGCCGCAATCGCAAGCTACGGTTAATAGCTCAAGTTCAGACCCTAATAGTAGCATTGCGCCTGTGCCTGTACGACCAGGGGAAAGCCAAGAAGTAACTGGTGAAACAAATGTGGCAAAACCGGGCCACCAAGGTTTGAAAAACCAGAGCTACGGTCAGGACCAAGAATTGAAAGATAAGAGTAACGTTCAGGGACAGCCACAATCAATTACAACAGTACAAACTGGCACGAATGCTGTGAAGAGTGCTAGTCCTGCTAACGCGCCAGTGAATAGTAATGCTCCTGCAAGAAATGCAGCACAAGGTAGCCGACAACCAACAGAACTGGTGGTTGAGGCGGAGCCAACACAGCCAAAAACGGAACAGGTGACTGAGGCAACGCCAGCAAGGGCAAACTCTGATGACAGTGACCCTATGGCGCAAGCTATGGCACGAGCAAAGCGTACTGCACACGTCACACCTGCCGGCCCAGCAGCAAAATCCCAAGCGGGTAGAAAGGCGACACATCGAGAATAATCTAAAGAAAGGCACCGTTAGTGGTGCCTTTTTGATATAATTCTATTGTGCAAAAAATAAGTAGGAGTTGTAAGAATATGAGTAAGAAGGTTATAGGCTACATTGTGACGCTAGTGGTGCTGGCAGTTGCAGTGACAGGGGGCGTGTATTACGCTGTTGTACAACATAACAAGCCACTCACGCAGGAACAGTTTGCGAAGTTGCCCATCGAAGAACAATTTAAAAAAGCACCTGCCGGGCACTATGTACATTTACGTAAGAATGACCCAACGCTTTATCGTACGACTTGGGATAAGAGCAACTTTAAAAGTTATTTAGATCAAACTTTTGGTAAGGCAAAGTTGCATTCTGATGGGACGACTGATGAAAAATCTAAGCTTGGTACTAACCACATGTTCGATGATTCAAAATTGGTTGACAGTGAAAAAGGTTATGGCGAAATTGGACAAATATTCTTTGCGTTCCGGGATAATGCAAAGATGTATAAGGAAGTAGAGTACGATGATAACCTAGCTTACAACTGGTACTTTGATAACCCGAAAGCTGCACAAAAGGATGCTGATGTTTCCGCTAATGTCACACAAATTTACCGATAAAGAATAACGTATAACTATTAGTATGATTGAAATTATACTGATAGTTATACTTACAAACATACTCCACCGTATACTCCACTGTATACTACGCAGTATACGCAAGCGTATAATTAAAAGTATATGTAACGGTATATTGTTGCGTATATGCAAACGAAAAGCCCCGCGGGTTCAGTCCTGCGGGGCTTTTTAGTTTACTTGTTTTGGTCGTTGCTTTGCTCGATAATGGCTTCAAATATATCAACCGCAAACGCTGATAAGCCGGTATATCCATGCTTCTTTGCAATCTTGGTCAAGTCCTTTTTCATGCTTGGTGTCATGGTGATAGAAACACTTTGCTTCCGCTCAGTTTTGGTAGCCTTCTTATCAAGGTCAAGATTAGCAACTAGCTGTTTGGCCTTATCCTTGCGAATAGGATTGTCCTTAAAGGCTTGCTCCATTTGTGCTTCACTTTCAGGGTCTAGGTAATCGTTTTTTGAATTAAATGACATGGTTTGTCTCCTAAATGTTTGTATTATTCTTGTTTTATTCGTGTAGGATACGATCGGTCATGTTGCTAAATTGTGCATCCAAATGGTCTTTGTATCCTTTGTAGTTGCGCAGTTTTTCATCTGACATATCCACAACGGCTTGCTTTAAGCTAAGAGCTTTCTTCATCACTTCATGGAAGTTAATCAGACCAATGACGTTATCCATCTCTGATAACACTTCACGGAAGATACGGCTTTCAGAGGTGTTGTGTTGAATTTTATTCCCGACAAAGTAAACGTGAGCATCTATATCGCTTTCACCGGTACGTGGGTCGATACTATCTTCGCGGTACTCAGCCATACGCAATTCAAATTGTGTCTTTAATTGTTGGAAGCCGTACTCACTTGGTTCTAGTGGCACAATCACTGCGTCACTAACAGCGATCATATTTTTAGTTAATAACCCAAATTCAGGGTGTGTGTCAATCATGATGAAGTCGTAAGACTTGATGGTGGTAGCGTTCTTGCGCATCCATTCCATCAAGACATATTCACGATACATTTTGTTTTGAATTAGGCCCTCAACTTGATCTAAGTTAGGTGAAGCTGGTAACAAGTCGATATGGTCTGCGACGTGTCGGATTTCAGGCGTGCCACCACGGAAAACATCCAGTAAAGTGTGTTCGTTAGTGATGCACTTGAACGTTGAACTGAGGTTGGCTTGAAAGTCGCCATCAATCAACAAGACGTTATAGTTATTTTGCGCTAACCATGCCGCATAGTTGAACAAAATCGTTGTCTTACCAACGCCACCTTTTGAGCCAGTAAAAGTCATAATCTTCATAGTTATAGTCCTCGTTTTCATAACTGTTTAGGTATCTGTCAAAATGAAATAAACGTTAGTTAATCATTGGACGTAACTGTCATCTAATTAATATAAATATTGTAACACCGGCATTTGTTGAATGGTATACGTATCAGTATGCTTTAACATATACTTAACATTATACGCATAAGCATAACTTAAATTATACGTTTGAATATAATAATAGGTATACGCATAGTTATACCAGTAAACATACTCATAACTATAATAATGAGTATGCTACAGCGTATACGCATAGGCATACTGTTAAGTGTAATCAACAGCATACGTAAACGTATAATTAGTTTTTTCTACTGTATAACGAAGTTATAACTAGCCATTTGCATTCAGAGAAAAAGGAATATTAGTCTGAGTCTAGTCAAAATGACTAGGCTTTTTTGTGCTCAAACGCGTAGTGGGACAAATCTACATCTGGGTTTAGGAATGTTCTATCATAACGGTATTCATTAAATGAAGCGACAAACCAATAAAGGAGAAAAAATATGCGGCAATATAATTACAAAGAATTTCCACCGGGCAATAATATCTGGAAGAAATCAGCGCGTTTCCTGTTTTTGAACTTTGAGCGAATGATCGCGCTTGGTATTTACTTCATCGTGACTTACATTGCATTATCGGCGGCTTTTTCCTATCAATTAACGTTTTCAAAAATTTTGTTTGTGGGGATCATGATAGCAGCAGCGATTTATTCAATATTACCGGCGCCTAGTAACCCAAACAGTATTTTATTTTTTGAAGTATTTGGCCGTGGTTTGAAAGTTTTTAAGTCACAAAGTCTTCGCAGCACGCTGAAAACAGATCCAATCGAAACGGAGGATAACTAACTTATGGGGTTTAAGAAGCAACGAGAACCATTGTTCTCAAATGTAAAACTTGCGGAACTTTCACGACCAAAGGTCGATGCCTTGGCGCTTTTTCCATATAAGCGCTTTGAAGGTGATGACAATCTGCTGGCCTTGGTGGATGAGACAGGGGCCGATGCTGGCTATATGGATATGTTAACGATTATTGGTAAAGATTTGGATTTCGTTTACGGTGCAAACTCTGAGGGAGCGTCGGCAATCATTCGGGACTATCATCTTTTGCTCAATACCTATACGACAGATTTCGATATTGTCATTACTCAAATGCCGGCCGAAACGGCAACGCAACAACGGGCATGGGTGGCGCAACGCGATAGAATTGCTGCCGAAATCGCCGTGGAACGTGACCCGCGTAAGTACAAGTTATTACAAGTGCGTTATCAGCTTGTTGAACGCCAACTCGCTGCCTTGCGACGTGTGGCTGATAAAGTAAAGCACCAGGCATACACGGTGTTCATTTATGGTGACTCAGTAGCAGAAACGCGACTTAATCGTGATATTTTCATGAGTTCTGGTGGACGTGCGATGACCACCAAAAAGATGTCATTAGAAAAGAAAAAGCTGATGTTGTCGATCCTTGAAGACCCAACACAACAATTAAACCAATAGTAGGAAGGTAAAGGAAATGAAGCGAAGTGAAGCGGCAAAAATTCGTGCCAAAGGTTACGACTTAGACTTGTTACGCGAGGTGCAAAATCCAGGGCCAGTTATTTATCATTCTGACTTTATTCATTTTGGCAATGGGGTATCTACAATCGTCACGATTTATGATTATCCGCGTGAAGTACAACAACAAATGGGGTTCCGACGGTTATTAGATACGGATAATTCCATTACGATCATGAAGATTGGGACAGAAAACCGCGTCAAGGTTGAGAAAGCCTTGCAGTCAGCGGCTAATGCAAACAACGCGATTGTCATGGATAAGTGGCAAAACGATCAACGTAAGTTGATTGCGACTAATGATTATGCCCAAAACATGAGCGATTTAAATGATGCTTTGAATGGACAAGAGATTTATAAACGGTTGTATGTGCGCATTATGCTTACGGCGCGAACGATTGAAGACTTACGCCGTAAACTAGATGACTTTAAGCAACGTTTGAGTAACTTTAAGTCAATGGTCTACGCTGGCGAAATGCCTAATCACAAGCGTCAATTTTTCGTACCAGCTTCGAAGGTGCAAAACCTTGCCCTTAAAGACAAGGGCTTCCCAATGAAGGCGTACGCGTTGGCGGGAACCTATGCGTTCAACCAAACTTACCTGAGCGATCCGCGTGGGGCGGATTTGGCAACGACGTTCCAATATGGTGAAGTCACCTTTGACCCAAGCCACACGGACGGCAAGCATCGGACTACTGCCTACAACTTAGTTGTAGCTGATTCTGGTTCTGGTAAGTCAACGTGGGTTCACCAACAAATTGATCCATTGTTTACGCGTGGTGACACGATTTGGCTATTTGATCGTACCCGTCGTTATTTCCCACACGTTCAACAATTAGGCGGCACCATCTTAACAATGGATGGTAGCCAAAATCGCGTTAATATCTTACACGTCTACGGGACAGTGTTAGATGAACATGGCAATATCGATGTTATTAGTTCATTCCTGCAACACTTAGAAAAAGTGAAGACGTATTATGCCACACTTAACCCCGAAGCGGGTGTTGGAGAACTAAATCTCTTTATGGATGAGTTGCGTCGTTTCTACATTGAAGACCAAGAAATGTGGTCGTACTCGCCGGAAGACCACCCCGAAGAGTTGCGAGTGATTGGTCTGGCGTCGGATGCGTACCCAACACTTGAAACATTTATTGGTTATCTGGAAGCACGTTTGTTGAATACACGCGACTTTACACCACAAAATCGCACGCGATTAGACAATATCGTGATGATTTTAAAAAACTTGCTTAATCAGTATGGCTCACAGGTCAACGGTCACACTAATGTGCAGGACTTGTCGGGCGAACAACTAATATTGTTTGATACGGCTGGTATGGCCGAGTGGGACCCGAAAGTTTACGCGGCGCAATATTTTAGTATTATGTCGTTGATGAACGCGTATGTTGTTATTAACGGGTATCACCAATTACAACGTGAACGCCGTGGTGAATTTACCAAAGCAACATTAGCCAACGGAACCGCGGCACCTAAGTATTTCTGGTGGATACAAGATGAGGCGGACGATGTGATTAACTATACGAACCCGTTAGGGGTGTCATTTGCCGACAAGATGATGCAACAACAGCGTAAGAATTACTTTGGCTTGTTTATGATTTTCCCTGGCTTGAAGAATGTTTTGCCTACGGGCCAACAACAAGACAGTGAAGCAGCACGTGCGATGGAAGACTTTTTCAATCGTTTCCAAAATCATCACATTGGGCGCTTGCCCGAGGATGATAAAAATCGTTATGCAAGCGTCACGAGTCAATCGGATGCCACGCCGGAACAATTGAATACATTGCCGATGTTGCAAGTCGGACAATTCTTGTTGATTTTACGTGGTTTCCAGTCAATTTTCATCACTGCGCATCGTCCATCTAACGATGAATTACGACTTTATGGTGGAGGTATCTAATGAAACAGCAAAAAAAAGAGAAGGTGCATGGGGCCAAGCGTAATTGGGCCAAGGGGCGCATTGAACACTACAAGCCGTCAACAATTCGAGCTGAGGCTGAACAAGATTATTTGAACTACAAAGAGACGGGGCGCTTGCGCCAACGTTCACCTGATGTGGGGAAGAAAACCCTAAAAGCCGTGGTGATTGTGGCAGTGGTGACGTTGGTATTAATGATTAGTTCAATACTCGTTGAGATATTGGGGTAAGTATGATGGATGAAGAGCAAACAAACACTTCAAAATCAATGGCAAAAACCGGGCAACAAGCAACGGATATTTTGAAAGTAATATGGCGCTGGGGGCATTATTTAGTCCCACTTATCCTATTCCTAGTTGGTGTCATGTTCCTGGTGATGTTATTCATCGGTCTAATGGCCGGTGGGCAAGATGAAGATTGTTATGCGACGGATAACACGCAAACGGATAGACCCGGCGGTGCGATTGGTGGAGACTGGAAAAATAATAATTCCGGTACACACAAGGCCATGCAGTACGCCGCCGAACAATTCAAAAATAATTTACACATGAGCGGGGACAACATTGCAGCCGCCCTAGCGATTGGTTTGCGTGAAAGCGGGTTCAACCCGGCAGCGGTCAACCCAAGTGGTGCTGTAAAAGGTATCTGGCAATGGGGGTCCGGTGGGATTAACGGTAATCGTTATGGCACAACGCCTGACACAGTAGAAGGCCAAGTGGCATTAGCGATAACGGAATTAAGGACGACGCACATGGCGACATTAACGCACATGAGTAACGCTGATTTGTCTGCCTCGTTAGAGGCATGGGATGTCTATTTTGAAGGTCTGACGGTGGGTGATCCACAACGCAAAGTCGCACAAACTACTGCCACGGCCAATGAGGTTAAAAAGGTTTTTGATTTGAATTTTTCGGGTAGCACATCGACAGGGGCTGGTGGTGATGCTGGCAATGCTTTAGATGGTTCTAACTCAGATACCAGCAGTTGTGCGTCAACAACGGGCACGGCATCTGGTTTGCCAGTAAAAGGGCGTTATAACATTACCGGTGGGTATCCTGATTACGCCGGTGCAACTGGTGCCGAACACTATGGCACTGATTTTCAAACCGTTGGCGCCCAGGAAACGGGTGAAGCCTCGAATGTTTATTCTGTCAGCGATGGTACGGTTGTAGCCAAAACGAGCGATTCGATTGGCGGTAATTATGTGGTGATTAAAAATGTCGATGGTACGTATGCCTATTACGGGCACGCACCAACACAGGAGGCAATTGTTGTCAATATGGGCGATAAAGTAAAGCGCGGCCAACATATTTCTCACCAAGGACAAACTGGATTGGCAACGGGGGTTCACGTGCATTTTGCAGTTAATCAAAAGCAGAACTCATTTGCGCCGCGTTCAGATGGCTTGATCAGCCCGGGTGACTATCTAACGGCGTTACCAAAGCAAGCTATTCCGGGTAAGGGCCTTGTTGCACCGGCTGGGCCATTTACGACCTCAGAGTCAGGTTCAGACGATAACACAGACAAAAAATAATCTTGTAATTCTGGATGCGAGCCATTAGATGTGACACATGGTAGGAGAAGTAGGAACATGAATTTGAAACAATTTTGGCGTGATATTTTGATATTACTAGCCGCCTTAGCGACGGCAATTGGTGGCTACACGGTGTGGGACAACCATACGTATCATGATACTAGCCATGCAAAGGTTAGTTTACAACAAGCAGCAAAAGATGGTGGCGACACCGTGCTCATATTCCATAAGACCGGGTGTGCGGACTGTAGTAAGGTGGTAACGGATGTTAATGCTGGGATTGATAACAATTTGACAACGCGATTTGTGGTGGATGACACTAAGAATTCTGACCTCTACAAGGATTATCAAGTAACAGAGGTGCCAACATTTATCCGGTTCCTCAATGGTAAAGAAATTGAACGCTACTCTGGGACTGATAAGCAAGCCATTAGTGACTTTCTAAGTAGCCAGACAAAGCAATAGTTAGGGGAAACGCATGAAACAGCAAACAGTATGGGTGACGACTATTTTTAGCCTGCTGGTCCTTTTTCTAGGCACAGCGATTGTCTATGAGATTAAGGCGACACAGGAATTAAAGGCAGCTGAACAGTCTCTGCACCTGAACCAGCAAGAGTTAGCAGCTGCAAAGACGATTAAGGTTGACGAAACATTGGTGGATAAACCTGTTTATCAAGCCCGCACGTCAGAATTTTTTAAGCGGGCGGAGAAGATGGCAACCTCAACAGAGAGTCAACTGACAAAACGATCAAGTACGGACGAAACGTATGGGACACCGGAAGCGTATGGAGCGGTTCAAAGTTTAGCCGGCATTGCAAGTTCACTGACAGTCAAGGATTTACGCCTCACGTTTAACGAACAAAGTGACGGTTCAGTTGTCGGGGCTGGCGCCCTGACAATTGATACGGCCGCCCAGGCGGATGACAGCACAGGTAAACTCATGCATGACACTTCGGATTATACGGTGCTAGTGACGTTAGACAAGGTGCAAAGTAAGTGGCGCGTTAGCGAGTTGAAATTAGGACAAGTAACACCGGGGGAAAATGCAAATGATACGATCTACTAAATTAGTGCTTTTCTTATCGTTAGTTGGCCTGGCTACTCTTATTGGTGGTGGTCTTGTGCTACATGATGGGGCTGTGAAAGCGCGCCAAGCTGACACGTTACGGATGGAAGAGAAAGTTATCAAAACCAAAGGGTCGGCTACTGCTTTTCAACGGACACGACCGGTTTATAGTGCGGCAGAGACGGCGATTGATAAGTTCATGACGAGGTTCTTAACGTTTAGCGATCAGAAAGAATTTGATGCACGGCGGGACGCAGTTAAGTCCTTGGTAACGGAGGATGTGTATAACGACAAACTGTTATTCAAGGTTGATAAGTATCACAAGATCACACAACTGACGTTGCAAGGAACGTATGTAAAGTCTGATGTGATTCCAACAAAACTCGTTGATAATAAGCTGACAGCCACAGTTTATGCCACGCAAACCCTCAACTTTAAGGATAAGCAGGGCAAGGACGCTGTAAAAGTCTTTCAAATAACGTATGACGGCAATGCGGGTAAATTAACCAAAGTAACCGCAACCGGAAACTATCAGATCAACACTGATAGTTCAGTATTCTAATCGCACAATAAAATCCCCCGTCACAGCATTTGTGATGAGGGATTTTTTATGTATTCAAACGAGTAGTGGGACAAATCTCCATCTCCCTTTTTAAATTGTTTATGATAAGCGGGCACTAAGGATAGTGACGAAAAGAGGAGGCAAATTAAACGATGACAACTTTGCGAAGAAATGCCGAGTTTAAGTTGACCGGCAAAGTAACCGAAATTTACATGGACGAAGGTGCGTCACATGCCTTTGGACGCAATATAACGTGGAAAGAAGGATACATGCAACTGCATGTTGGGTGGCTACCAGGTATTGAGATGCCACCTTATGACGGTCAGATGTATGATGCAAGAGTCAGAATTAGATTCGAGGACGTTTATGACAATAACATAGCGCAGAAACATTTGTTTGGTGCTGTAACCAGTGAAAATTTCGAACACCTTATTGGTGAGTTTGTGACCGTCACGGGACATATTCTCATTATTTCTACAGGTGAAAAAAATGAAGTTGAACTCTTTGCGGATAATTTTGATGTCCTGTGAGTCAGTAGGTATAAAGTAATGATGACAATAATAAAAACGCCGGGAGGTTTATGCAAAATCCGGCGTCGAGTATTACAACGTGTATGAGGTGAATAAATGGTACAGATATTACAAAACAACTGGGTACATATAGTGGGGTGCGTAGTCTCCGCAGATTTAGATATGGCCGACAATCAGATTGTTGGGAAACTAAGACTTAATTTTGGGGAAGACTACGAAATGAACGCTTCCTACGTCTTAATTTGTTTTGAAGACAAAAAAAGTCTCTCTTCCCCAACTTTTCAGACTTTTGGCGAATTTGATGTTCATAATTTTGAAAAGTTAATCGGTAAAGCTGTTGAGATCACTGGATTTATGAAATTTAATCCGACAAAGTTAAACCAACCCACTATCATATTTATCGCACAATCACTTGTAACGCTTTGACTTTTAGCTTTGTTCGGGTAGGTCCATTAAGTTAATTGTTTTTTGCTTCAAAGGATCCTGTGTAAAGTGAATCGTAAAAATACTTTGTTCCAGATTATGTAATGCCTCGTATCCGAACTGCTCAATAATTTTGTTTTTCTGACTTTTTCCTATACGTTGTCTTTTATTCGTTATCCGGTCAACAGCACGGCGATGGAGGCTCATGGGATAAATGTTTAAATCAGTTCCCTTTCGTGCCTGCCTTTTGTTGTTGTTTGATACTTGACTTACTTTATTAATAACCTTGGTTCGATCGATTTGCAGAAGTGTTTGAAACGATATATTCTCCATGTGTTTAATCCAAGATTGTAGGAAAGGGACAAGTGAATTATTCGTTTGCAGGGTGGAATATACGTTATAAAAAGATTGTGATGGCCAGTATCCGTTCATCCGATACTTACCATTTTCTTCTGATATTACGACGCTTTTTAGAGATTCGGTCGTGTTCGAAGAATCTGTGACAATCAAATAAATATTTACAAAATCCTTATCTTGTTCTGGGTTATTCGTTATATATGTCTCAATTAACCCGCCATGATATTTATGAGAATCTAATAAACTAACCTGTCTACCGCTAACGAGAGACAAGATGTGAGTATAGGCGTCAGTAAAATCCATAATAAAAACTCCAAGCCACTCTATGCGTGAATTGGAGCACATTAAAAATATTGAGAATAGTGTGAAATTTTGCTATAATTTCAACCATAGTCAAGTGGCTTCAACTCTTTGTGTTTCTGACTGCGAAATCAAAAAAACAACACACAGAGTTTATTATTTTAATAAGCAAAGTCTATCATGAACGAATTTTTTGTTCAAGATGACACAAAAAGGGCCGGGTAACGTTATGTTACCCGGCCCTTTTTGTGTGTTCAAACGAGTAGTGGGACAAATCTCCATCTACCTTTTTAAATTGTTTATGATAAGCGGGCACTAAGGATAGTGACGAAAAGAGGAGGTAAATTAAACGATGACAACTGTTATTTTGGCTGAAAAGCCAAGTCAAGCTAAGACTTACGTTGAGGCCTTTACGCAAATCTCACGCAAAGATGGGTATTATGCAGTAAATGATTCGCTCTTGGATGGCGACGCTATCATTACATACGGTTTCGGTCATCTAGTGGAACTAGCTGCACCGGCTGCTTATGGTGAACAATATGCCAAGTGGGACTTAGCCCAATTGCCTTTATTTCCCGCTACGTATCAATTTGTAGTGTCGGACGATAAAAAGAAGCAATTTAATATCGTGACGCGGTTACTTGAAAAAGCCGAAACGATTATTGTCGCAACGGATAGTGACCGTGAGGGCGAGAACATTGCCTGGTCGATCATGACACAAAGCGGTATCGACATTAAAAGTAAGACCTTGAAGCGCTTGTGGGTGAACTCACTTGAAATGGACGCGATCCGTGATGGGTTCGCAAACTTACGTGATGGTTGGGACTACTACCCGTACTATAAAGAAGCTCAAACCCGTCAAATTAGTGATTGGTTAGTGGGTATGAACGCCAGCCCATTGTATTCTTTGTCGTTACGGAACAAGGGTTTGCGCGGGGTTTACTCAATCGGTCGCGTCCAAACACCGACGTTGTACTTGGTGTATCAGCGCGATTTGGAAATTAAAAATTTCAAGCCTACACCGTATGTTGAATTACTAGCAGCTATTACGGCCAGTAATGCAGCCCCCTTTAAGGGACGACTTGAACCGTACCAAAAGTTTATGACAACGGACGAACTGGGTAACTTCATGCGTGCTAATCAAATTGGGGTGGGTCCACAAACAGGTACGATCGCCGATGTACAAAAAGAAAGCAAGCACAGCGCAAGTCCACGACTGTTCTCACTGTCTAGTTTGCAAAGTGAGATCAATAAGCTGTATCACGCCAGTGCAAGCGAAATTTTAGCCGCTGTGCAATCGCTCTATGAGGCGAAGCTACTCACGTATCCCCGTACAGATAGCAACTTTATTACTGAACAAGAGTTCAGTTATCTAGTTACTAATCTTACGAAATATCAAACGCTATTGCCAGACGGGGTAACTCTCAGGCCGGTTGAAGCCAACAAGCGGTATGTCAACGGTGCAAAGGTGCAGGAACACCACGCTATTATCGTCACAAAGACGGTGCCAACGGCGGATAAGCTGAAGAGTTTGTCTGAGCTGGAACAACAAGTATATGATTTGGTACTCAAAACCACAATGGCAATGTTTGCGGGGGATTATGAGTACGAAGAGACCAGTATCTTAACGCGTGTTGGGCAAGCAATGTTCAAGACAACCGGACGGGTACCGGGCAATCTTGGTTGGAAACAGTTGTTTATGGATGTATCTGATTCAAGTTCAGAAAATGCAGATGAGGACATATTATTGCCACCAGTGACGATCGGACAAGTCGTTCAGGTTACGATTACCCCTGTACAAAAACAAACTAAGCCACCAGTGCCGTATACCGAAGGTACATTGATTACTGCTATGAAAACAGCGGGTAAGACGGTTGCGGATGAAGCCTCGCAAGATATTCTCAAAGAAACTGAGGGTATTGGGACTGAGGCAACGCGTGCGAACGTTTTGGAATCGTTGAAAAGTCACGGGTACTTGGTTGTTGAGAAGAATAAGTTACACGTCTCAATGCAGGGCATCACCCTTTGCCAGGCAGTTGCCTTACAACCACTCTTAACGAGTGCGGAGATGACTGCAACGTGGGAAAAAGCGCTGAAAGAGATTGGTATGCAGAAGCGGACTCAAGCTGATTTTTTGCAACAAATTAAACGTTTTATTCAAAAGTTGGTGAATGAAGTACCAGCGCAGTTGGCAACAGATGCCAAGGTGCAACGTCAGATTAACGCCCAAGTGGCCGCACAAGCCACAGCCGATGCAGCTGCAAAACTGGGGACATGTCCGAAGTGTCACATGGGCCAAATTGTAGCACGCAGTAATTTCTATGGTTGCGATCAATACAAAACCAGCGGATGTGATTTTTCATTGCCAAAGCAATGGAGCGGTAAGGCGCTCACACAAACAGCCGTGAAGGACTTGATTACAACGGGCCGCACTAAGCCAATTGACGGCTTCACCAGTAAAAAGACAGGGAAGAAGTTTAAGGCAGTATTGGTGCTTAAAGACGGCAAATTAAGTTTTGAGTTTAAGAAGTAACTCGTCACTTTTCGACACAACAAAAGGGCCACCCGAAGGTAGCCCTTGTTGTTATGAAAGAGAGTTCTTACATAATACTACTTGAGAAACATGTTCATGAGTTATGAGCATTGTTAATTTTATCACAATACTTTTAAAAAGACAAAAAATGCCCCTAAATGATCCAGCGCGAGGAACCATAGGAGCAATGTAAGAATAGGAGTACCCGATTTATAAGACTAGCTAATATCCATTTCGGCTACCCGTGAATTGTATCACATGAAAATAGCCGATGCAAATGCGGCAGTAGGGGGGCAAAAAACGGATTGGAAAACAATTTGAAATTTGCAGTGGGACAAATCTCCATCTGCCTTTTGTAATTGTTTATGATATGCGTGCACTAGTAATAGTGATAATAAATTTAGGAGGACAGCTCATATGAATGCTGTTAATTTTGTTGCAAAGCGCCCGTTGGCGCAAAAGATGTTGGTCGGTGCCGGAAGCGCCATTTTTGGAGCAAGTCAAGTTGTGGTTGCTAACGCGGCTGCCTTGGAAGAAACAGCGAAGTCAACTGGTTCGAAGGTCATTACGTTCCTTATTATGCTGACAGTGGTACTAGGAGCTATTGGTGCGGCATTGGGTATTGCCATGATGGCATCTGGTAACCAAATGCTTCACGCCGCCGGAACCAAGAAACTCATGATTGGTTTGGCGTCAATTGTTGGTATTTTGGTGCTGGGATTAGGTGTTACTTGGATTGTGCAAACAGTTACTGGTGCCGGTGGTGGCTTTAGCTGGTCATGGCCTTTCTAAGCCTAACAAATTGTAACTGACAGCCAAATTTAGATAGGAGCAAAAACATGAGTTGGAAGTTTTTAAAGCGTGATCCATCAAATGAAATGGGGGCATATTTTGTAGAAATTCAGAATGATGAAATAGATTTTGACAACGCCCTTATTGCAGAGATTGTTAAGGACTTGGGTGGGTTGGAGACATGGCCACGACTAACCTTGCAAGAATTCAAAGATTTTACCGAGCAACTGCGGGTCAAGATGGCCCTTGGCTCGGGGGAAATTGTTGAAATTGGTGATGTCACTTACTTAATGGTTAATCCGGATACACACAAGGTTCAGGATACCGGACTAAGCTGGGATGGGGCCGCCGTGCCACCTAATATGCAAAACTTTGTAATTTCTTCTATTGAACAGGTCTTGAATGATCCCGATATTCGAGTGGATGAGCAAATTGGTTATACAATGCTACAAAATGCGATGGTGCAACTGATTAGTGCAGCGGAAACCCTGACGGATTTAGATGCTGGAGATATGCCCGTGTTGCCAGATGAGGAAGCCTATACGACTGCATTAGAAGGCAATCAAACGCTGCATGTTACGCCACGTAAGTTAACTGATGGGCCACAGGTTACAACGGCCTCAGAACAGCCTGATGTATCAGAGGAATCTGATGTTTCTATTCCAACGCCTGAGTCATTAAAAGCGCCCGAACCACCTGCACCGTCAGTACCAATGGTTTCGGTGCCTACGGTACCGGGTACGTCAACGATCCCACAAGCACCAAAGACTGACACTGAGAGTCAACTATCCGCACCGGCAGCACCAAAGACACGGGTTTCCCGTGAGCCAAAGCGAGCTGACACATTGACAGACAAAATCCAACAATTCAAGGTGACTGCGCCATCATTTGCAGTGGATGAACACCTACTAACGGGCGTCATTAATCCAGAAGATGATGGTTATGTTGATGTCATGGTTGCCCGGCAAAAGGCAGCCGCAAATCAGATGATGGCACGAACCGCCGAAGATTTAACAGCCGCCACGCACCAAGAGTTATTGGCCGCTGCGTCAAAGGCCACTCTCAATACTGAGGCAATCGACAAGTTGTTGTCAGATGATTGGCAAGCGCCATTATCAAACAAAATTGCCCATAAACAACAGCAGGCATTTGCCAATCGTTTGGCAGAAACCAAGAAGAACTTGACTGCGGTTTATGATGAAAATGTTTCGCGCGAAAAACAACGTCATGAAAACACTTTATCTGAATTGCAACGTCAATTCGACGCCGATATGGACAAGATGACTGTTCAAAATGAGTTAGACCGCGATCGGTCAATTCAAGCCGAGACGGCCCAAGCCATTGCACAACAATCCCTGTACATTGATAAGGAAGTTGCGACGCTCCGCCAACAGGCCGAAGACGTTGCCACACACAAAATCATCGATGACATGGTGAAGCGACAAACACAAGTTGAGCGTGTTCTTGCAGATACGTTCGATAATATGTCAGCCGACATTGAGCAAGACCGGCAACAATTCTTGGTAGAGCACGAACGTGCACTAGAGAAACGTCAAACCGCGGATGAGGCATCTGCTAAGAAGAAGCAAGCCGAAATCGCAAACCACGACTTACAGCAATTAGAGTCCAGCAAGCATTCTCTCGAAGCTGAGCGAGTGAACTTGCAAGAGAAGGTAGTGAAATTGCAGGCCGAGTCCGCTAAATGGCAAGCTCAAGCAGAGGGAACGCAAAGTGATTTAGAGCGGTTAACTGCCCGGGTGACTGAATTAACGCAAGGCGAACAACAAACGGCCTTAATCGCAGCGTTAGCTGGTTCACGCCAACCTGAGCAGGCACCAACGGCACCCGTTGTACCAGCATCCAAGTCTAGTTTCCTAAAAGGCGCTTTGGTGAGTGCCGTCGTTATGTTAGGAATTGGCGGGATTGGCTATGGTACTCTTCACGCTTTGAACACGCAGGCGAAGGCAGAAGCAAGCGTGAAGGCCGCAGAGTCAAGTTACAATGCCAAAGCGGTCTCACTCCAAAAGCAAGTGAAGAAAGCTAGTCAATCATCAGCGAAAGCTGATACAGAAAGTTCAGACACTAGCGCATCAAGTGAAACACCAGCAAATAAGCAAGACTTTGGCGCACTGGATGCCGATGTGACAAAGGGATCATTAAAAACGTATTACCAAACGTTCAATAATCGCGACTTAGAAACTGAGGAGCGAACGTTGGCCGTTGGTAAATTACTGATTTCAGCGAAGCAACTTGACGATGCGAAGCAATTAGCAGACGCCAACGATGGACATAGTAATCAATTACTAGCGCTAATCAGCAAGCAATAGATTGCGGGGGTGGGAAATCATGAGCTTTCATGTGACTAGCCCAGAAAAGCAACACCCGGCGACGGTGTTGTTTCGTGAACGGACACCTAAACGATCAAGGCGGCATCAATTTGATTTGTATACCGTTGGCCTTTGGGTGGTTGTTATGATCGTAAGTTACTTACTGGTTAGGGAAATTGTATAAAGGAAAGGTTAATAATGGGGTTTAGAGTCGTAAATGAGCCACCGAAGCCCCCCGTTAAAGCGCGGAAGCGCGCCCGTCGGGCTGATGGCAAGGTTAAAAAGATACTGTTCATAAGCGCTGGTGTACTGGCGCTGGGTGCTGCCGGCCTTGGTGGTGCAACCGCTTATAATCATGTTTCGGTGAAGTCTGCATCTGCCAGCGCGCAAAAAGTGGCGCTAAACAAGCCGGCGAACGTTGCCTCAATGGAAACAATCGCAGCGCAAGCAAGCAAACTAGACTATGGCAGCAACAATCATGGTATTCCGAGTGCAAAGCAACTAGAAGCCTATCAAAATTTGCCTGAAAAGGTGTATGGTCGCGGGTTTATCGCTGTGCCAAAGCAACAGGGCGTGACCCAACCGATTACCTCCTTAGCGATTAATGAGGGTGTCAGTGACAAGGTATTAGCAGTTGGTGCTGGCACGCCCCGTGCGGGTGAAATGATGGGAGACGGTAATTTTTCAGTGGCCGCACACAACTTTGGTAATGATGAGACGTATTTCAGTCCGATGCAACGCAATGTGGACGTAAACGCCAAACCGAAGGCGTATGTAACGGATGGTAAGCGATTATTCACTTATCAATTCAATAAGACAAGCGATGATGTTTCAGGTCGTACAGTTGTTAATTATCGACAAGGATCCGTTTTAGATGACTCAGTTGGTAAGGGCAAGGCAATTCTAACTTTGATTACTTGTGACGAGCCTGGATTGTTTACGTTGCATCCAGAAAATCGTCTATTACTTCGATCTCACTTAGTATCAAGTGAACCAATTAGTCAGGCAACAGACGCCGAAAAGGCATTATTCCCACAAATTTTTAACACTTAAAAAAGAGGTAGATCATGAATAAGAGAAATTTTAAGCAGTATTCAGCAATGACGGCAATCACGCTCACCCTTGCTGCAACCGGTGTACAAGGTATTACGAATGTTTTCGCTGAAACGTCTGATGATACTGTGACACAATCACCCATTAGTGGCAACCCAGGCAAAGGCCTTACTGTGACGCCTGATAGCAGTGATTTAGATGAAGCCGCAGGCGCAGCTAAGAAAGCTGGTGTGGAGGTAACTGAACAGGATACCGTGACAAAAACTGTGTCAGCCAGCGAAGCTGCGCAAGCAAAAAAAGATGCTGAAACCAGTTACACAAAGCAGGTAGCGGAACTAAAAGCTAAGACGGAACAACAAATAAAGCAAGACGCGGCCTATAACAAGAGCAACGATGCTTATAATGCGGCCATGAATAAACATCAAAATGAGACTCCAGTCATTTCTGGTGAAAAATCTGGTGTGGCCATGAAAGTCTACGGAGATTACGACGAAGCTAATCGTGGCTCATATGCTTACTACGACAAATTTGAGTCGACAATTGATATGAGTAAGGTTAAAAACGCCGTAATCTTGAAACAAGCTGGGTGGCTATCAGACTCCAAACTGACGATTGAAAAGGCAAGTGATAAGAAATTCTATACAAAAGCTGACGTTGACAAGGTAAATCCTAATTATGCGGCAATCGATACCGACACTTATATCCGCAATCCAAAGCAAGGCGATATTTATCGGTTATCAAATGCCGGTATTGACAGCATCACATCGGCAAAATATGATCTCATTATTTCTCCAACGGCAACTTTTCCGTCTACCCCTGCTTCGTTCCTAGGATTTAAACAAGGAGCCAAGCAGTCACTTGTAGTCGATGTTGCTGGATCAGCCTCATCGCGGATGACTTATTATTTTGTACCGCATGGTGCAGCTGCAAACCCCACCAACGCTAAAACAGTGGCAATGACTTTCGTGACAAGTGATATTGATGGCAATCAAGGTGGCGAAACTAATATGGGAAACATTGGGGTTTTGAACCCTAAAGGTTCGGGTGTCTATGCAACACAACCTAATTCGCAAGGGATTGTAACCTATTACGATACTGTTGGAGAAACATTAGAAGATAGTTCAGCGACACCGCGTGGAACTTTGGGCATGTTCAGTGTAGGCAACACATTTAACTGGGATTTTCACCAAAATCATGCTAACAAGTCAATGGGAGGCGTTACCGATGGTCAGTATCGCTATAACTTATTGGGAACAGGTGGCACTTTGAATGCGGCAATTAAGCCAGATAAGCCAACACCTTTGACTTCCACCTTGCAAAAGACCAAAATTATTGTGAAGCCAAATGTGCAAAAGGATGTGGATGCTGGTGCCAATAAAACCAACATTAAGGGAACGGCCAATGGACAGTCCTTCATGGCTGGTGACAAGATAACCTATGCCATGAAGGCTTCAGATTTGCCGGCAGGACGTGATGAGTATAAGACACTTGCTTACACCGATCAATTGCCGGATGGCTTTAAATTTGACAAGGCCAGTGCCATTGATGCAAATGGAACTGATGTCTCAAAACAACTAGATTTGATTGAAAAAGATGGCGTCTTTACAGCCACTTTTAAACCTGAGTATGTTGCGCAAATCAATAAGGATAAGGCTAAGAGTACCTCTTTGCCAACCATCATTGTTTCTGGTACGACGGACAAGGATCATACGACACTAAAGAACGTCTTTGATTTCGTAGTTGACGGGGACTCTTACGAGTCTAATGAAGTAACGAACGAAGTCGCTGATATTACCGCACATAAGAACGTTGAAGCCGGTGTCAAAGATACCGTAACCGGTAATAGTATTGACGGTAAGTCAGTGGCGAAGGGTCAAGTTTTGACGTATGAATTGACAACTGATGACTTACCAGCTAACCGTGCAACTGATGTTAAGTCATTTGTTTGGCGTGATAAGCTGCCGAAATATGTCGACCTTAAGAGTTATAAGATTGTGGACGCTAATGGTGAGGATGTGACTGATTCTTACGAAAATAAGGGCGATGGTAAGCGTAATTTGAACTTAGTTCGCAAATCGACAGCCGATATGAATGCGGATAAGACGCAAGTCTTCAAGAACGATACTGTCTTCATTACGGTGGTTGCCAATGAAGATGGTGTTAATTTCAAAAACCAAGCTACCAATATCATTAACGGGGGTGATCGGGAGACCAATGAAGTTACCAATCAAACGCCTAGTTATCACCCTGAGAAGCAGGATGTTAATGATAAGGGCGAGGACATTGACGGCAAGGACGTTAAACCTGGCGACACCATTCATTACAAGGTTGTTGGTGATTTGTCAGATATGACAAATATGGCGATTACTCCAGATATGTTGAAACAAGAATTATTTTCAATTTCAGATGATTATGATGAAAACAAGCTGAGCGTCACGCCGGAAATTCAGCAGAATTTGTCCGTCCAGCTAAAAAAGTCAGTAACTTCTGACCTAAATAAGGACTCAGAGGACCAATCTAACAAGGATGACGACGATACTTCTGGAACAACAGACAACCCTCAGACTGAAGATGATACGACTAATGAAGTTTCACAATCTGAAACTGATGAGTCTGAATCTGACACGTCAGATATGGAAGTTCAACCAACGGACGGTACAATCTTCATTGGCAAGGGAACCGCTGATGAGTTTGACATGAATGACGTTACGGTTGACTGGGATAGTAAGAATGGCCGTTGGAAGTTAACGCCTAAGGATAATGTTGAATTCTTACAGAAGTACGCCGGAAATAAGTTGATTATTACCTTTAGTCCACAAGTCAAGAAGGGCGCAACAGGTGTTGTTCGAAACACAGCCATCCAAACGACGTTCGGAAATGAACAAGAGACTAACACAGTCAAAAATCCAATTACAGATGAAACTGTTGTGACAACAACTGAAAAGGATCGTCAGGAAATTACGCACGAAAAGAACGTGCATAACAAGACAACAATTGACACGACTAGTAAGGAGTCATCGTCAGTAAAGAAAGTATCCGCAAAGGAGCAGGCGGTAGAAACGGCACCTGAAAAACAGCTGCCAACCACTGGTTCAAACGGGCCATTACAACGCATTGTGAACTGGTTCATGGGACTAGCAAAGTAGCTTAATTGCGGCATAACTGAATAACTATTTATTGAATGATAGCGCCAGATTTCGCTTGTTAAAGCAAAAACTTGCTTTAACTTATAAGGCAGTTGTGGCTAAAATCTAGGTTTGTAGGAGAAAAAATTATGAACTGGGTACCACAATTGCTGGCCATTTAAAATGGCGATCTTACCACACCAGAGGTGGTGCAATACGCGCGATATTTGTGGAAGAATATAGTCAGTGATCCATATTTACTTGATGATGGCAGATCATTTTCAAATATCGAGTTTTTAATCCATCACATACATGTCGGGCGTGAATACTTAACGTCTTTAATGGATGTGGCGGACGCAAACAATGAACGTTATCTTGAAGTCCGGGGGCATTTCCTCAGCTTAAATACAAATTCTGATTACCAAAAATTTTGACCACGATTTTAATTTTAAAGACTAACCAAAAGGGACGGTACCTTGCCGTCTCTTTTTTGCGCCATAAAAAAGGGCTCTCAGAGCCTTGAAAGTTGGGTTCAGACCCGTATTTGGTCACCAGCAATATCGTACGAAGCTGTCAGCGAGTAAAAAAGGTGTATTCTTATTAGTTATAAGTTAACAATTACGGAGGATACAGGAATATGCGCGCTTATACGCGTTTGACAACGCAAGAACGCTATTACATCTATTTATGGTATTACGAACAGAAGGTGAGCTTACGCCAAATCGCCATTAGGTTAGGACGCACGCCGCGCACTGTCTATAATGAGGTGAAGTATAACCGACGGCGACCTGACGTGTCGATTGATAAAATTCCGTATGACCTTGAGTATGCGGATTGGGCAGCCGCAGAACGCCGTAGTGCCAAAAAGCGTGGTTTAATTCAAGCCAAGCCTGCCACGCTTACGCGTGTACGAAAAGCAGTTGAGGATAAGCATTGGTCTATTCCGATGATTGCACACGGCATGAAGGACACCCCCTGTGAAACCACGCTGTATCGCTATTTAAAGCGTGAAATACCAGCGTTACGTTCTTATGTGAAGCAGAAGCGCCGTACGCCGAAAACGCCGTTATCAGAAGTTATGAAGTCCAACCGAGAATCCGATTATGTCAAAGAACATTCTATTGATAAACGACCAGAGGCCATCAATCGCCGCCTGAACTATGGGCATTGGGAAATGGACTGCATTGACTCACCGAAAGGTGTGGCGGCCAGTTTATTGGTCTTAGCCGAACGCAAGACCCGTTATACAGAGATGATCAAAATCACGAACAAACACAGTGATCAACTGGTAAAAGCGTTAAAGCAATTCCTGAACCGGCAAAAAGGTAATGTCATGTCCATCACAACTGACAGGGGACATGAGTTCACTAATTTTGATGTGGCCTCATTCCTCAAAGGCCAAAATATTGACGTGTATTACACCCACGCCTATTCGCCATCCGAAAAGGGCATGATCGAGCGTATTAACCGCGATATACGCGCGTATTTCCCTAAGAAAACGTCGTTTGCGAGCGTGACACCAGCGCAAATCGATGCGGCCAGAGACCATATCAATCACTACCCGCGACGTGTTTTGAGATGGACGAGTGCGCTGCGAAACTATCAAACCTGGATGTCAAATAAAGAACGACGCGGCATGCGTCAAAAACCAATACACGGGTTAGCTTAATTCCACAAAAACGGACACGATATTGTAATGTTGACCGACATTCGGGAACGGGTGCCGGTTTATTTAAGTAGCGATAAAACCAGATGTAACAGGGGTTTGAAACGATCATCATCGAAAAAACGCGCTTACAAAAGCATTCATAAAAGGGGGAGTTTTGTCATCAAATTGTAAAAAATGCCAAAACGTTGCTACGAAGGGGTTTGTGGGGTGTTTCGCAAAGAAAAAAACGTCAAGTGTATACTTGAATATTGACAAGTGCCTAGGTTGCGTTAGTTTACATAATATTTTAGGTTGAAATGCAAAATGTTAATATACCGGCCTTTGGCTAGATTATAGGGGCTTGACAAGCTACTTGCATATTGTACGTTCCGGCGTATAATAATAAGAGCTGGAAAAGTTCATTTTAAGAGATGGGGGTGATGACTATCGCAACACGTATTCCAGAACA
>Ga0154006_1000056_pt1 | contig 42878 bp, 41 predicted proteins | sample TSFL090MetaG_FD_104747 | JGI IMG/M metagenome (GOLD analysis project Ga0154006, IMG submission 104747) | Attine ant fungus gardens microbial communities from Florida, USA - TSFL090 MetaG | ecosystem: Host-associated > Fungi > Mycelium > Unclassified | place: USA: Florida, Wakulla State Forest...
CGCGATGGCGACCGAGCATCTCGGCATCGGTATCACCGCGTCGACGACGTTCGAGCATCCGTACACGTTCGCGCGCCGGCTGTCGACGGCCGACCATCACACCAAGGGCCGGCTCGCGTGGAATATCGTCACGTCGTACCTGGAAAGCGGTGCGAAGAACGTCGGCGACCACGGGCTGCGCACGCACGACGACCGCTATGCGGTCGCGGCCGAATACGTCGAGGTGCTGTACAAGCTGTTCGAGGGAAGCTGGGAAGACGGCGCGGTCGTGCGCGATCGCGACGGTCGCGTGTTCACGCATCCGGAGAAGGTGCACGAGATCGGTCACAAGGGCCGCTTCTTCGACGTGCCCGGCTATCACCTGTGCGAGCCGTCGCCGCAGCGCACGCCGGTGCTGTTCCAGGCCGGCGCGTCCGGCCCCGGCAAGGCATTCGCCGCACAGCACGCCGAATGCGTGTTCGTCGCCGCGCCGACCCGCCCGCAGCTCGCGCGCTATGTCGCCGACGTGCGCGCGCAAGCGGCAGCCGCGGGCCGCGACCCGCACGACGTGCTGATCTACAACCTCGTCACGGTGATCGTCGACGAGACCGACGAGAAGGCGCAGGCGAAGTTCGACGAGTATCGCCGTTATGTCTCGTACGACGGCTCGCTCGTGTTCATGTCCGGCTGGACCGGCATCGACTTCGGCCAGTACGCGCCGACCGATCCGGTCAGGCGCGTCGAGACGAATGCGATCGTTTCGGCCGTCGAACATCTGGCCGGCGGCGATACCGCGTGGACGATCGAGGCACTGGCCGCGTGGGGCGGCATCGGCGGGATGGGGCCGGTGTTCGTCGGCTCCGCGCAGACCGTCGCGGACATCCTGCAGGAATGGGTCGCCGCGACCGACGTCGACGGCTTCAATCTCGCGTATGCGGTTGCGCACGAAACCTTCGAGGACATCGTGCGCCATCTCGTGCCCGAGTTGCAGCGGCGCGGCGTCTATCCGACCGAATACGCACCGGGCACGCTGCGCGAAAAGCTGTTCGGCGGCTCGGCGACATTGCCGGCCACGCATCCGGCCGCACGGTTTCGCGACATCGAGCAGGTCAAGCGCGCTGCCGAACAGGTGGCCGACTACGCGTGACGGTCATGCGGCCGGCCGGCTCGCGTGCGGGTCGGCCGGCATCCCCGGCGGGCGGCTGCGCGTCCGCGCGTCAAAGCCACGTCCCGCCCTGCCGCTCGTTCGGTTCGTCAGCAAGCGCGTCGAAATCGTGAATCCAGTCCAGGTGATGCAGCACGCTGTCGCGCTCGCCCAGACGCGCATTGCGCGCCTGCGCGGCCGGCCCGTCGGGCAGATGCAGCACGTCGGCCGCGGAGATCGACGCGTACTGCACCTTGCGCGTGCGGCCGCGCCGCAGCCGCTCGTACGCTTCCTGCGCTTCGCGCCAGTTGCCCGGCCCGGCCTTCGCCAGTTGCGCGGCCAGCACCACGGCATCCTCGATCGACTGATTCGCGCCCTGCCCGTGATGCGGCACCAGCGCATGCGCGGCATCGCCGATCAGCGTCACGCGCCCGCGGCTCCAGCGACCGAGCGGCGGCCGGTGAAACAGCCCCCAGCGCTGGCTGACCGGCACCGCGGTGATCATCTGCACCACCGCCGGATGCCAGTCCCCGAACAGCCGCAGCTGCTCGCCCTCTTGCGCCGGCATCACCCAGTCGCGCGACGGCCACGGCGACGGATGGCGCTCGACCAGCAGGAAGTTCTGGTCGCCGTTGTCACCGATCGGATAGTGCAGCAGATGGCCGTGCGGCCCGACCCAGAATTGAATGGTCTCGGGATCGGGCAGCAGGTCCATCCGCTCGGCCGGCACCACGCCGCGAAAGCCCGAACACCCCGAATACAGCACGTCGTCGTAGCCGAGCATCCAGCGCCGCGTGATCGAACGTGCGCCGTCCGCGCCGATCACGAGATCCGCTTCGACGCGCTCGCCGTTGTCGAACGACAGCGTCACACGGTCCGGATGCTGTGCGAGATCGACGAGCCGATGGCCGAGATGAATCTGCCCGGCGCCGACCGCCTTCGACAGGATCGCCTGGAGGTCCGCGCGGTGCACGCCCCAATACGAACCGCCGAACTGACGGCGATAGTCGGGCTCGCCGCGATGGTGGCCGATCACCGCGCCGTTGCGGCCGTCGCGATAGACGAGGCCCGGAATCTCCGCGCAGACCGCGTCGAAAGCCGGACGTAATCCCATCCGTTCGTAGAAGCGCGTCGCGTTGGCCGACAACGCGACCGCCGCGCCGACCTCGCGCAGCACGTCGGTCTGCTCGTACAGCTGCGCGTCGATGCCCTGCTCGCGCAATGCGAGCGCCAGCGTCAGGCCGCCGATGCCGGCACCGACGATCGCGATCCTCGGGTTCTTCTGCATGATGAACGTGTCTCCGCTATTGATTCAGATAGTGATGGGGTAAGGCCGCGGCGCGCGTGACCTGTCCGGCGCGCCTGTCGAATGCCGGCGCCGTACCGGTATTGTCAGCAGCGCACCTTCATCCCACAATAAAATGCTGGGAATCTGCCTCATCACCAAATGAAATGATCGGAGACGACGCGCAATCATGGAACTGAGCGAGATCGACCTCAACCTGCTGTTGCTGTTCCAGCGGCTGATGCAGGAGCGGCGCGTATCGAGCGTCGCCGAACAGATGAACATGAGCCAGCCGGGCGTCAGCAACGCGCTCGCGAAACTGCGCCGCCGGCTCGGCGATCCGCTGTTCGTGCGCGGGCCCGGCGGCGTGGTCCCGACGCCGTTCGCGTTACGGCTGGCCGAGCCGGTTGCGCACGCGCTGTCGACGCTGCATGCCGCGCTCAATCCCGAGACCGGTTTCGATCCGCTGCGCGCGTCGCGCACGATGACGATCGGGATGACCGATATCGGCGAAGTCGTGTTCCTGCCCGCGTTGCTCGAACACCTGTCGCGTGCGGCGCCGGGCATCGCGCTCAACACGGTGCGCAACACGAGCGTCAACCTCGGCGACGAGATGGCCGACGGCCGCGTCGATCTCGCGATCGGATTGCTGCCGCAACTGCAGGGCGGGTTCTATCAGCGCCGGCTGTTCGATCAGCGGTATGTGTGCCTGTTCCGGCGCGGCCATCCGCTCGAAGACGCGCCGCTGACCGTCGACGCATGGCGGGACGCCGAGCATCTGGTCGTCGTGTCGGCCGGCACCGGTCACGGACAGGTCGACGAATGGCTGAAGCGGCGCCGCGTCAAGCGCCGCGTGCGGCTGACGGTGCCGCATTTCATGAGTGTCGGGTACATCCTGCAGCGCACCGATCTGATCGCGACCGTACCCGAGCATCTTGCGTTGCAGCTCGCCGCACCGTTTTCGCTGGGCTGGCGGGCGTTGCCCGTCACGCTGCCGGGCGCGCCGATTCACATGCTGTGGCATACGCGCGTGAATCAGGACGAAGGCAACCGGTGGTTGCGGGAGGTCGTGATCAACCTGTTCGCGGAAGGCGAGGCGCGCGCACGGAAGGCCGCGCCGGCGCGCAAGAAATAACCGCTCACGCCGCAAAGCCCGGCGTGCGCGGTAGGATGTCGCTTCGATCCACGCATGGCGAGTCCGTCGAGCACTCGCCGCCGCTTTCCTTCCCCCCAACCCGCAGGGAATCAAGCCATGTCAGTCTCGCAGAAATTCGCCGCCGTCACGGGCGCCGGATCCGGCATCGGTCGTGCCGCGGCAATCGCACTCGCGAACGCCGGATTTACCGTCGCGCTCATCGGTCGCAAGGAAGCCGCGTTGGTCGAAACGAAAGAGGCGATCGTCGCCGCCCACGGCGACGCGCACGCGTTCCCGGCCGACGTCACCGACGAAGCGTCGGTCGAACGCGCGTTCGATCAGATTGCGCGGCAGTTCGGGCGGCTCGACGTACTCTTCAACAATGCCGGCCGCAACGCGCCGGCCGTTCCGCTCCACGAATACGACTTCGGCGTGTGGAACGACGTCGTCGCGACGAACCTGACGGGCGTCTTTCTGTGCGCGCGCGCCGCATGGCGCCTGATGAAGGCGCAAACGCCGCAGGGTGGCCGGATCATCAACAACGGCTCGATTTCCGCCTATACGCCGCGCCCGAACACGATCGCGTACACGGCCACCAAGCATGCGGTGGCCGGCATCACCAAGTCGCTCGCCCTCGACGGCCGCGCGTACAACATCGCGTGCAGCCAGATCGACATCGGCAACGCGGCGACGTCGCTCACCGACCGGATGACGGACGGCGTGCTGCAGGCCGACGGACGCATGGCGCCCGAGGCGCGGATGGACGTCACGCATGTCGCGAACGCGGTCGTCCAGATGGCGAACCTGCCGCTGGACACCAATATTCTGAACATGACGATCATGGCGACGACCATGCCGTTCGTCGGGCGCGGATAAACCGGCGCCCCGCGCGATTCAGCGATCGTGATAGATCGCGAGCCAGACACTCGGCTCGTCGGGATGCGTCCACGCGACGCGATGCCGGCAATGCGGTTCGATCAGGACGTAGTCGCCGGGACGCATGTCGTGCAGCACCGCATCCGCCTCGAACTCGAGCACCGCGGCTCCCGACAGCAGCGCGACCCATTCGGCGCGCGGATCGTCATACCAGAATCCGTCGGGACTCGTGTGCCCCATCGACACGATCCGCTCGACGTTCAGGCGCGATCCCGCGACGAGCAGGTCGACTCGCTCGTCGTCGCCGCGCGCTTGCTCGATGCTGAACAGGTTGCCGGTTTGAAGCTGCATGGTTCGACCCCGCGTCGGCCTTCACGTGACGGCCGTTGACGCCCACTGTAGCGCGGCGGGCGTCGTTGCGGCAAACCTGATGTGCGGCCCCGGCAAGCTCGACGATCAGGCGGCCGCCTCGTCGTCGATATCGCGCGCCGTCGGTTCGTGACGCACGATCAGCAGGAACACGATCGGCGTGGCCGCACTGACCGCGACGACCCGGAACATGTCCGTGCCGAGCCGAGCCTGCAGGATCGGCAGCACGAACAGCGCGAGCGCCTGGCCGATCCCGCACAGCGAGCGCCCGAAACCGACACCGGTGCCGCGGATCGATGCCGGATAGGACAGCGTCGGATAGATCATCATCTGCGCGCCGGGCCCGAAGCCTTCGGCAAACAACCACGTGCCGAGCATCAGCAGCACGAGGCCGACCGCGCAATCGCAGCTTTGAACGGTGCCACATGGATCCGGTACATCCGTCTCCGCTCGCAGTTTCCCGCTAACGCCGTCTAGCGACGAACTCATGTTTCTCTAATTTGCGACGTGTCGGAGTCACGGAAAGCCCCTGCAACAGCAGAAGCCAAAATCATACGGTTGTGGTTGATTGGCACGCGCGAGCGCTGTGTTCGAGGACGAAATACAGTATCTCCGGGCAGTATTGACATACCGGAAAGCATGCAAACCGATTCAGTGCGCGCAAGACCGACGCGCCAGACCTGGTCCGTATAGTGGCCCAAACACGGACTACTCCAGCTAATGCTGATCATCGTCGGCGACAGTTTCTCCATCATAGAAACATGCAGGATCGACCGGTCATTTTTCATAGCGAGATGCTCGTCAAAGGTCCGATGGAATTCATATGGTTGTCAGTTCGCACTGCTGAATGCAAGGCTTTCAACGCCGGCCCACCCTCACCCCTTGGATACTGAGAAATGGTTTTCATTTTTTACTCTGCATCTCTTACATTTCACGCCACGATCGTGCGAAGATTCTGTGCGATCGATGGCACAAATAGAAGAACCAAGATATCCGACTTTTGTGTGTACCAAGAGCATGAATCCAGACCTTCAAATTCAACTCGACCGGACGGCGAAGCTTCCCCTCGCCGAGCAAATCCGAATCAGCATTAGCAGAGCCATAGAATCGGGATTGCTTGCCCCGGGAACTCGTCTTCCGTCGTGGCAAGATCTCGCGGCGCAACTGGGTGTGGCGCGCGGTACTGTTCAGACCGCTTACGAGCACCTATCGGATGCGCAAATGATCGAGACCTTCGGTGCAAGAGGTACCCGGGTTGCCCCGCGGCCTAGCGTTAGCGCGACTCGGCCGGCAGTGCCGCCAGCGGGTCCATTCATGAAGTCCTATGACGAAATGAATGCGGGGCCAGCGATTTTTCAGCTGGGCGTTCCCGCATTCGAAGGTCTACCTGAGAAGCTCTTTTCTCGCTCTCGTTCATCGAACCTACTAAAGGCAGGATCGTTGTCGTCGTTGCTCTATCCTGATCCACGCGGCGAGCTGGAGTTGCGAACCGAAATCGCGGCCAACTTGGCGATCACGCGCAACTACCACTGCCATCCGGAGCAGGTCTTCGTCACTTCAGGGTACATCTCTGGGTTAGGCCTGGCACTCCGGGTGCTTGGCCTGGACGGTAGAAAAGCCTGGATGGAAGAGCCCGGTTTCATGGTCACGCGTAAAGGACTGGAACTTGCTCGCCTGACGATCGTGCCCGTGCCGGTCGATGCGGATGGTCTCAACGTCGACTACGGGATTGCACATGCACCTGACGCGGCATTGGTTGTCGTGACTCCCGGTCAACAGGCGCCGCTGGGTTCGACTCTCTCGCTAAGGCGGCGTCTTCAACTGCTCGACTGGGCCCGTTCAAACCATGCATGGATAATCGAAGACGACTATCTCGGCGAGCTCCAGCTGCAGGGCCGCCCCGCACCGGCGATGGCCGCCTTGGACGAAGGAAAACGAGTGATCCATATTGGCTCCTTCAGCAAAACCATCAGTCCTGCCCTGCGGCTCGGATTTGCCGTCGCGCCTGTCGAGTTGGTCGATGCCTTCTCGGAGGTCGCGGCGACGCTTGCTCCCGCGCCGTCACCGGTCATCCAGCTTGCGACATCCGACTTCATGCGGCGTGGCCACTACATCCGAAGGGTGCGCCGACTCAAGCGAATTTATTCCGCCCAGCGTGAAGCACTATGCGAACAGCTGCGCATGCGTCGCGCAGAATGGATTAATGCAGGCCTGTCCGTACTTCTCAGACTTCCGGAGGGCGCGCCGGATCGGCTGATCGTGAAGGAAGCGATGACCTTTCGCATTGCACCGTCTCCGCTTTCTGCCTGGTTTGCAAATCCATCGTGGACACGACCGGGTCTACTACTCAGTGTTGCGACCGCGCCTGAACAGCATGTCGCCGCGTCATGCCGCCAACTGTTCGAAATAATCGACAGATATTGCGGCGCCGCGCAGTAATGCGAAGGGTGACGAACGAAAATTAGATCTTGTTCGTCGCGCCACTACATCCGTCAGAATCCGGCCTTCTATCGAGAACTGCGCAGCTCCTTTTATTGCAGAAGAAGCTCATCACCGTGTATCAGTTCCGGGCGCCGAGCTTTGAACAGACGCGACGACTAGACAAAGCGACGCCGCAAGCAGAACGAGGTCCTTGAGAAGGAACTGACCGGGCAGTGCCGAAATGGCAGGGAAGCCACCCGCTGTCGCTTCGGCTACACCCGGCGTGCTCAAGAAGAAGGTCAGCGTGATCACATAGGTCGCGGTCGACATCACCGCTCCCAATGCTGAGAAGAAGGGTTGGAATGCTCCTACGATCAGCGCTGCGGCTGTGGACAGCTCCAGTACGCCGATCACGTAGCTTGCGCCTTGAACGCCGAAAAGCGTATTCAACCAGCTCATGATCGGACTGTTGACGATGAAAGGCGCGATCCCGTTGGCTTCGTAGGCAGTGAACTTCATACCGCCGAACCAAAGAAAGATGACGACCAGCGTCCATCGAAGCAGCGCAAGAAGCGAGAGCGACCCAACAGTCTTTTCAGCGATTTGCAGACGAATCGGATTTTCACGAGTGGTCATTTTTGAAACCCGGTTAAGGTGAGAACTGACTACGTTGAGGAGGACATACACGTGCTACCGGCCCAGCCGCCAGCCTCTAACGGCTTTATGTGTGAGCAGCGGGAACCGTACCGTTGGGACGCTTGAAGGCGCGCGTAATGATGGTGATCGTAATGGCCAGCGTGATGTCCGACAGGCTGGCCGAAGCCGCTACACCTGAAATGCTTAGTAGTTCGACGAAATTTATTTCGACAAAGTTTCGCAACGCAGCGAACGTATTTGCTATCCGTCCAGCGACAAAATTTCTGGCCCGCACGCCGCTTTCTGCGGCGACCGACTTGATGGCGGGAATGGCGATGCGATTCATGGCGTGACTCGTTCATCAGTGCGCTAGGATTCTCCACTTTAGAGCTCCCGAATACCGAATTCGAGACTACGTTTTCTCAATAAACTGCCCGAAAGGATCAAACGCCAAAGCGTGTCGTGCAGCACCGCCTGCGAGGGCTGTGCACTATTCGCCTTCGTTCGCGAGGCGCCGCCACTGCCCCGGTGTCATCCCCATCTTATCGGTGAATACGCGCCTGAATGCCGCGACGGATCGATAGCCGACGAATTCCGCCACGGCTTCGGTGCTCGTCGCTGGTTTCTTCAGTTCATTCGCGGCCAGCGTCATTCGAATATCAGTGAGCAGTTCAGTAGCGGAACGTCCGAGCTTGTCCTGGAAGTGCCGCATGAACGTCGCGCGCGACATGTTGCACAGGTCGGCCAGCTCGGGCAGGCTCCACGGTCGCGCCGGGTCGGAGAACATCGCCGAAATTGCCGGGGCCAGTCGCGGATGGCCGGCGAGCGCGAGCAACCCCGCAGGAGCTTGCCCCGCCTCGCTGGCCGCGCGCAGTACCAGTGTGAACAATGCAGACGTAAGCGCGTTGAGAATGGCGTATCCGCCCGGCTTTTCGCCGACCGACTCCATGCGCATCAGCCCGACCAAGCTCGCCAGCTGATTCGACGCCGAACTGATGTCGTCCTGGCCACCGCCGTCTACGGAGCGTACCGTCAGCATCGTCGGCAAGTACCCTCGAATGAGCCGATCATGCGGCGGTCCAATGAAAAACCGCCCGCACAGCATGTCCAAACGCTCGCCCGAACCATCGTTTTCACTGACTATCGATCCCGCGGATCCTTGGCGATTGAAGGTACGGCCAGGCACGCGGCCGCTGCCGTCGTGCAGCACATGTGACGCCCCGTGCGGTAACAGTACGATGTCCCCACTCACCAACTCCCTGACGGTCCCCGTCCCGGTGTCCTCGAGAACAGCGCGTCCTTCAAGTACGACGTGATACGGAATCTCGTGAGCTGCGGATTGGCCCCAAGCCACCTGCCATGGCGCGCCGTAGGCGCACCGCACCTCCACACGGCCGGTGACGGTGATCATTTGCAGGAAATGGCTCAGCCAGTCGATTTCGGACATGGGATATCGGAAACTGGAAGCGTCCATGCATTTTATTGCGGTTTCGTACCGATCATAAGCGCCACCGGGCCTCGTTGCCGGCCGAGTTGACGCGCGGCACTCGAACGGACCCCGAGCACATTGATCAGACGAATTGCTTGCGGTACTGAACGAAATCGGATCGCTCAGCGATGCGGTCGTAAAGCTTCATGGCATTTTCGTTGGTTCTATGTGTAAGCCAGTACACGCGCGGTACCTCGCGGAGTCTCGCGTCGGCATAGACATGCTCGACCAGTGTGCGGCCTATTCCACGGCCGCGCGCTCTGTCCACAATGAATAGATCCTGCAGATAGCAATAGTCCTGGGCCGTCCACGTCGATCGGTGATACAGCCAATGCACAAGTCCCAATGTCTGGTCGCCCGCCACCGCAAGCGCCGCATGCATAGGCTCCGACGGATCCAAGAAGCGCGCCCACGTCGAGCGCGTCGCGGGCTCCGGGATATCCACATCGTAAAAGCGCTGATAGCCTTTCCACAACGGATACCACGTGTCGAAATCGTCCCGAGCGACCGGCTTGATCTCGACTCGTCGCAGCGAAGCCGCTTGATCGTCCGACCGACCGATCCAGGCATCCAGGCCGACGAGGCCGAGGCGTGCGTCGCGTGATGGCACCAACGAGTCTTGCTCGAGCCGCCCGCCGAAATATCGAGCGTCCGGGTCCTTCACGACGTTGCGCCGGTCGCCGACGGCCTTTAAATAGCCAGCAACAATGTTGTCGAATGGCGCACGCTCCGGGCCACCTATCTCAATGATTCCGTTCCGTGGTGCAGCGAGCGCCACTTCCGCTACGAGGGCGGCAACGTCGTCGGCTGCGACCGGTTGAAGTAGCGCCGGCGGAACCCTGACGAGATCGCCGTCCGTATGCGCGTCGGCGATGCTGCGCAGGAACTCGTGGAATTGCGTCGATCGGACGATCGTATAGGGGATGCCAGATTCCTCGACCAGTTTCTCTTGGGCAACCTTCGCTCGGTAATAGCCTTGGTCGGGTACCCGGTCGGTGCCGACGACGGACAGCAGGACATGGTGCCGAACGCCTGCGGCTGCTTCCGCGGCGACCAGATTGCGGCCCGCGGTCCGGAAGAATTCAAGCACTGCCAGGGCATCGGACGAGCGTGCATCCGACACGTCGATCACCACATGTGCGCCGGCGACGGCTTCAACGAGGCCCGCGCCGGTAAACGCGTCGACGCCGCATTTGCGCGACACCGTGACCGCATCGTGTCCACTTCCACGCAAAACAGCTACCGTCTTCGCGCCAATCAGGCCGGTACCGCCGATCACGACGATCTTCATTATTTGCACCCCTTGGTCAGCGGCCGGACGCGACCGCTCGAATGGACGAGACATCAATTGCCGCGAGCGCCTGCTCCATTGCCAATGCGGCCTGGTCCGGCGATAGAAACGCGGTGCCCTGCACCGGGAGAAACTTCAGAGTGTTCAAACCGATGCAGCCGAACGCCGCCGACAGGTAGGGCGTCAGAAAATCGGGCTGATTCGCGCGCTCGCCGCTAAATATGCCGCCAGCGGCGATACCAATGAAGACGGGGCGATCCCGCAGCAACCCGACCTTCCCGGTCGGCGTCGACTTCATCGTCCTACCAACACGCAGTACGTGGTCGATCCACGCCTTGAAGACGGACGGAATAGTGAAGTTGTTCATCGGCGTACCGATGACGATCACATCGGCCGCCTCCACGTCCCGAATGAGTGTTTCCGACAACTCGAGTGAAGCCTTCGGCGGGTTCGCCAACGTCTCCGGTGTCGACAACGCCGTCGCATAGCCGGGCGTCGCGTGCGGCAGCGGCACGGCGCCGAAATCCCGGCGGTTGATGTTTGCGCCGGGCACCACCTCGAGAAGCTTCCGGACGACTGCAGTCGACAGTTGGCGGCTGTGGGATTCCGCACGCGGGCTGAAATCAATATGGAGGATGTTCATCGATCGATTCCAATCGTTCCATCAGGCCGCGGCCACTTGCAGCCCGCGTTGCACCGCCGGCCGTCCGAGACCCCGATCGAGCCATGCTTTCACGCGAACAAAGCGATCGAAGCCGACCAGCTCCCGCGCTTCGTAAAAGCCGATCAGATTGCGCACCCAGCCTAGCAGCGACATATCGGCGATGCTGTAATCGGCGCCCATCACCCAGTCACGCCCGGCCAGACGCGCGTCAAGCACGCCAAGCAGTCGCGCCGATTCCGTCGCGTAGCGGTTCAGTGGACGCTTGTCTTCGTACGCATTGCCGGCGAACTTGTTGAAGAAGCCGACCTGCCCGAACATCGGGCCGACACCGCCCATTTGCCACATCAGCCACTGGAGCGTCTCGTATCGCGCACTTGGATCGCTCGACAGGAACCGTCCGGTCTTGTCGGCGAGATAAATCAGGATCGCTCCAGATTCGAAAAGCGCGATAGGTCTACCGCTGGGCCCGTTCGGATCATAGATCGCGGGTATTTTACCGTTGGGGTTAAGCGAGACGAACGCCGGATCGCGATTCTCGTTGGCGAGGATATCGATGCGGTGCGCGTCATACTCCAGGCCCGTCTCTTCCAGCATGATGCCCACCTTTACGCCGTTGGGCGTCGGCAGCGAGAAGAGCTGAAGCCGATCGGGGTGCCGCGCCGGCCAGCGCGTGAAAGCGGGATGATTGAGTGTCACTTTCTTCTTCCTGCAAGTGCCGGGTCGAACGCGAGGCCCGGACACGTACCCGACGTACAGTCGTGGTCGTATCCGGGCGCTTCAGCGCTAGTCCCGCATCACATCAACGCGCCGCGAATGCGCCGAGATGCGACATGACAGTGGTCAGATCGAGCCCGCCGGCGGAACCGCGGGAAAGTCCTGTTCGGGATCGAACACGTTGTTGAAAAAGTTCGTCAGCGAATACATGGCGACTAGGGCAACGATCTCCATCACGTTCGCATCCGTGTAGCCTGCCTCGCGAACGGCTTTCAGATCGGCGTCGCCGACCTTTCCACGGGTTTCGATGACCTTCCGGGCGAACTGAACAGCGGCGTCGCGCTTCGGATCGGTCGCGTGGCCCTTGCGGGCGAGAATGATTTCGTCGGCCGGCAGCTTTGCCATGTGTTCAGCCGTCATGCTGTGAACCGTCAGGCAGTAGTTGCAGCCGTTCACTTCGGAGACGGCCAGCCCGATACTGTCACGTGTTTTCACGTCGAGCGCCTTGCTCAGCGCGCCGAGCAACGTGGCCCATGCATTGAATGCGATCGGGCTTTGCGCGAAACTCGCCATCATGTTCGGCGTGAATCCGATATTCTTGGTAAACGCAGCGAGCGTCGCCTTCGATTCGGCCGGCACCTGTTCCGGCGTGAGTACTGCAGTCCTTGCCATCTTAATCTCCGTGAATGACTGGTATCACTGATCGCGGAAAGCCCGTGCAGGCGCCGTCCGTCGGGTTGCTTCGTCCCTAGGTCCCGGGTCGAAATGGGTTTTCAAGCTGGAGGTACGCAGCGATTGACGCGCGCAGGAGCGCCCGCTTGATCGTCTAGTACAGTCGCCACCGTGGCGACCGCTTATACGAGGTCCAGCACTTCGGTCACCGGACGTCGCGGCTTCTGCGCCCAATTCCCAGGGCGTTCGGCGCCGATCGCAAGCAGCATCACTGGCACTTCGTCGTCGGCCAGCTCGAACTCCCGATGCACGGCGTCGGCATCGAAACCGATCATCGGCGTCGAACCGAGACCGAGCGACCGGGCCGCGTAGATCATTGCCGCCGCTCCGAACGTCGCAGTACGCACCGCCTCGTCGCGGCGTCGTTGCGGGTATTCCATGTAGAGATTGCGCGCGGGAATCTCCCATTCGGCCACCATCGATGCCGGCATCACGCCAGCGTCGACGAGGGGCGCGAGACGCTCGGGAATCACGCTGGTCTCGACCAGTTGACCGCAAACGATGAACGTAACGGCTGCGTCAGAGACCGCCGGCTGATTCCAGGCGATCGGGCTCAACCGCGCCTTCGCTTCACGCGTACGTACGGCGATGAAGCGCCAGTTCTGCAGATGAAAAGACGTCGGCGCGCTTGTTCCAATTTGCACGAGCTCCCGGATCTGGTCATCGCTCAGGGTCGCGTCCGGGTCGTAGTATTTCGCGGCGCTTCGGCTCAGGATGCATTCGATCACGGCGTTGGTCGTGGCAGTTCCGTTGCTCATGGTCACTCCTTAGGTGAGGAAATCGATTCAAGTACCCGGCCGCTTTCGCGCTATGCGATGGCGAGAATCCCGATACCTTTCATCGCACGGCTCTTTCAACGCCGCGCTAGGAGTCTCAACTTTAGAGTTCACGGATACCGATTTCGAGACTACGTTTGCTCAATAAAATGCTCGAAAGGATCAAACGCGGAAGGGGGCAATTCATTGCGTGCCAGGTTGCGTGGCGCAAGCCGTATCCCTTCCACGGAACCGATAATCTAGAAGATGATTGATGGAGAGGAGCCGGCCAAATTCCACTGAGCACGAGACGCGATCGCCCATCATCGTCGACCTATCCAGCCTTCGTTCAGACTGCACCCCGACGCGTAGGCGGATCATTCGACTTCGTCTGTCCGACGCCTCCACTGCCCAGGTGTCATCCCCATCTTGTCAGTGAACACTCGCCGGAATGCGGCGACCGACCGATACCCGATCGATTCGGCCACGGCCTCGGTGCTGACCGCCGGCTTCTTCAGCTCGTTCGCGGCGAGCGTCATCCGAATGTCGGTGAGCAGTTCCGTCGCCGAGCGCCCCAGGTTGTCGTGGAAGTGCCGCATGAAGGTCGCACGCGACATGTTGCATAGATCTGCGAGTTCCGGGAGGCTCCACGGTCGTGCCGGTTCGGCAAACATCGCCGAAATGGCCGGCGCAAGCCGCGGATGGCCAGCCAGCGCGAGCAGCCCCGCAGGCGCTTGCCCCGTCTCGCTTGCCGCACGCAACACCAATGTGAACAGCGCGGAAGTCAGAGCGTTCAGTATCGCGTGTCCGCCGGGCTTGGCACCGACCGACACCATTCGCATCAGATCGACAAGGCTTGCGAGCTGATGGGACGCGGAGCCGGTGTCGCTATCCCTGCCGCCGGCCACGTATTGCACGGTCAGCGTTGTGGGCAAGTAGTCGCGAATCAGCCGGTCATGTGGCGGTCTGATGAAAAGCCGCCCGCACAGCAAATCCAGACGCTCACCATGACTGTCATGTCCGCCTCGGAGCCGTTCGCTAGCTCCGTGCCGATTGCTGGGCTGGCGCCGCTGATGCCGGCTGCCGTCGTGCAGCACATGTGCGGATCCGTGTGGCAAAAGCACGATGTCTCCGCTGACGAGCTCCCTTATCGATCCAGTGCCGACATCCTCAAGGACAGCACGCCCTTTGAGCACGACGTGGTATGGAATCTCATGCGCAGCGGCTCGCGTCCACGCCAACTGCCACGGTGACCCGCTGCCGCAGCGCAGCTCCAGCTGACCGGTAATGGTAATCATCCGGAGCAGCTGGCTCAGTGAATCGACTTGGGACATAGGCTCTTGAAGTTCGAAAACACCGTGCACAGCAATGACGTCGACGGTGATCACCGTCACTGCGCTGGTATGTTGCTGGGTCTTGCGCCGACCGAACCGCCACCCGCATACCTACGCAAACATGGTTCATCCGCGGCTTTCCGGCACGGCACCGTGTAAGCAAGATGTACGTGGCGCCGGAGCCGTGATGCATAAGATCGAGTACATGCCCGAACCCGTGGACAAGACAGCATCCTCACCGGCAATGCGCTTCGCCTCCGTGTCATCGATGCAGCAGGATTCTCTCGGTCAATCGTGCGCGCGAGGATACTGATCGCGATTATTTGATCGGCATGGTCAGCTTCTTGTCACTACTGTCTACAACGAACACGGCCAGCAGTTTCGCGGGCTCGGTTTTGCTCGCATTCCTGCTGACCGAATGAGTCGCACCGGGTGGTTCCGACCAACTCTCACCGGCGTGGAACACGTGCACGTCACCGTCGTTCACCTTTGATTCGATCGCGCCCGACACCACGTACGCGTATATGAACGCGGACTTCGCGTGGAGGTGCGGGCTGGACGCTGCGCCCGGTGGGTACTCGACCTCCACTGCGACGAGCGACTTGCCCGGCAGATTCGGGATCGCCTGTTCAAAATTCGGCTTCACGATTTCGCTTGCCTCATGTGCGGCGGCGCCGGCCACCGCAAAAATGGCAGATGTCACGAAGACCGCAATCAGAATCGGACGGACGTTCATCGTCGGCTCCCCTGTGTTGGTGTTCGAATTCTGTACCTTCGATGGTACGAACTGAAGAACCAAGAATCCCGATTTCTGTGTGTACCAAGAACACTGTCGAATGAGTCGATCGAGCAGCTAATTGCGCCTTTCACGCGTTCACGAACCGATGCGCGGTACGTAGACTCGTTGCAGGCCATAACCGATATGTCGCTACAGTAAACGGGACACGATCATCAACTCCGGCCAGTCGACGAGGAGTTACGCAATGCGCACGACCTCTACGAATGTGGCCGTCATCGGTGCGAGGACTGCAGGACTCGCCGCTTATCGCGCGGCGCGGGCGGAGGGCGCTACCGCGGTCATCATCGAGGGCGGCCCGTATGGCACGACATGTGCCCGTGCTGGCTGCATGCCATCGAGCGTGGAAGCGTTGCCGGCGGAGGATCGACTTGCCGGTTACGCGCGCTTCATCGATGACGGCCTGCTGCAGGTCGGAGGCCACGCACAGGTACGCGCCGCGAGCGTCGTGATTGCCACAGGCTCCAAGCCGATCGTTCCGGAAGTTCTGAGTGGGCGCGGCGCGTACGATCTTCGGTGAAGAGTTTCATTTCGAACCACGCGGCGAAATGCTGGTGGCCACACGCGTAAACGACGGCGTGTCGCTTCGCTATCGCAGTGACTCGGTAACGCATGTCAGTGGCCGGCACTTTGTCCGCCGTCGACATGCAGGATCTCTCCGGTGATGAAAGGTGCGGAGTCTAGAAAAAGGATGGCCTCGGCAATATCGCTCGTTTCGCCCAGACGTCCAACAGGGTTGGCGGCGCCCAACGCTTCGTGGACTTCCGGTGCGTGCATCGGCGTTCTGATGTTGCCCGGCGCAACGGCATTCACCCGTACGCCCTTTCTCGCATACTCGATCGCCAGCGACCTCGTTGCGGCATTGATGCCGCCCTTCGTTAGCGCGGCCAACACGGAGTAAACGCCGCTGATTGCAACCTGGTCAATGCTCGCAGTGACACTCACAACATGACCGCTCGATCGCTTTTCCATTTCGGCGATTGCAAGCTGCGTGATGTGATAGAAACCGGCGATGTTTACGTTCATCACGGCTGCGTAGTCTTCGTCCGTGTGTTCGGTGAAAGGCTTTCCGATGTAGACGCCAGCATTGTTTACCAGCGTATCGATCCTCCCAAACCGCGCAATGCTTTCGGCAATCACACGTCGAGCCGTCGTTCGATCGCCTATGTCGCCGGCAATGCACAGAATGTTGCCGTCGTCAGATGGCTTGATCGTACGGGATGTTGCGACGATCCGATAATCGAGCTGACGAAACGCGTCGACGATTTTTGCGCCGATGCCTTGCGACGCACCCGTGACGAGAACAACCTTCTGCGATTTGTTCATGCTTTACCCACAAGAATTGGACAAAGGACCACGGTCGCGCTTCGCCGTGTTACCCCTTCATTTTTGATCATCGTCGGGTGTGAGCGGAAGAACCAAGATTGCATCGTTCCGTGCGTACCGAGAATGGACTTCAGCGCCTCCGGTTGCGCATCACGCGCCCGACCAACGACAGCAGCGCTGAAGATCTGTTGCGCCCTTCGGCGCTCTTGAACCGGAATCCCGTAGCGTTGATCTTTTTGAGCATTTCATTGAGCAAATCCAGTCTCGAACGCGTGATCCCGGAGAACTAAAGTGGAAGCACGTTAGCTGCGTGCGCAGCTGTCTTGCAAGGAGGCGATGTCAAGACATGGAACATCTTCCTGAGATCGGTGACAGAATCACCAACAAACTAGCACCGCCGGATCGGCGTGCAATCTGTAACTGGGTCGGCCGGGATGCCTTCGAACATTGGCGAAACCTGCAGAGCTGGATTGAGGTCTCCTACCCCGGCATGTTCGAGCCGGACTGGATTTACGGAGGAAAAAGGCGCGGTTGGTCCCTGCGGTACAAGAAGACAAGGGCACTCTGCACCTTGTTACCGGCATACAAGCAGTTTTCAGTTCTTGTGGTCCTTGGCAGAGCCGAGCGAGAAAAGTTCGAGGAGCGGCGTTATTCCTGGAGCCCGAAGTTGGTTCAGCTCTACGATGAAGCACGAGCTTATCCAGACGGGAAATGGGTGACTATTGAAATATCATCCGCGGATGATTGGCGCGAGGTGACGGAGCTAATAGGTATGAAGCGGCCTCCCGTCGAAATACCGGCGAAAAGTGCGTTCTCACGCAACATCCATCGAAGTTAAAACGTCTGGTTGTCTATGTGGTTTGAGGTCGGACGGAAATCGTGGAGGCCAACGGGTTAAGCAGCGATCTGATTCTGATAGAAACGCTGCGTGAACGCGACAGGCGATTGGTAGTTCAGACGCGCCTGCGTGCGCTCGGGCCGGCGAAACCCGCGCATCCGGCGCTCGCGTTCGCGCGTGGGTTGATGACCATTTTTCGCCCGGTTGTTGACCCGTGCGCTTGCCTTCACAAAGACATGCTTCACGTTGGCCAGTTCCGGGATATCGGCTTTGGCCGCAGGGTAGCTGCGCAACTGGTCGGTAACGATTTTCTTCGGCACCCCGACACCGGCCGCCAGCACGCGCTTGAAAAAGCGTTTTGCTGCGGCCTTGTCGCGCCGTTTCCGCAGCAGGGCGTCGAGTTCGATGCCGTGCTGGTCGACGGCTCACCACAGCACATAGGGCACACCACGAAGCGTCACGAACACCTCGTCCAGATGCCAGATGCTTCCCAACCGACGCTGGGCATTCTTGACGCGATACGCGAAGTGAGCGCCGAATTTCTCGGTCCACCGGCGGATCGATTCGTGGCTGACGACCACACCACGCTCGAACAACAACTCCTCGATATCACGCAAGCTGAGCTGGAACCGAAAGTACCAGCGAACCGCGTGGCTGATGACTGACGACGGGAAGCGATGACCGTGATACAGCGTTTTCGTCTTCTTCATCGGCATATCCTCCTGAACGCATCGCCAACGCGCCAACGCCCACGCACGCACCTGTTCAAGCCCCAAAATCTAACTTACTAGTAAATAAGGTATGATCACATGTCCCAACGAAATACGGTGAGAGAATAGACATGGCAAACCAGTCGGAAGACCACAAATCAGCGCGTGTGCTCGTGCCAGGCGAGTATGGATTCAACGATCTGCAGATCGACGACACCTACCAGACCAGCGGCGTGACCGTCACCGAAGCGCACGTGGTGGGATTTGCCGGCCTGTCCGGCGACCTGTTCGACGTCCACATGGATGACGAATTCGCGCAGGCAGCGGGTTTCCCCGGCCGGATAGCGCACGGGCTGCTGGGCTTGTCCCTCGCCGATGGCCTGAAAACGCGCTGCCCCGTCCGGCTCAAGGGAATCGCGACGTTGAGCTGGAACTGGTCGTTCCGCGCCCCCTTGCTCATTGGCGACCGGATCCATGTCGAAGTGCGGATTCACGCGAAACGCGTCACCAAGCGCAGCGATCGCGGCATCGTGACACTCGCCATGAAAGTCGTAAACACGCGCAAGGAAGTCGTGCAGGAAGGCGAAACGCTCCTGCTCGTGCAGGTGTGATCGGTGCCGCGTCGCGCACCTGGATGCGGTAGCATGCTGCGCGTGAACTCTGATCGGAAGGGGCGGCAGTCAAAGATGGTAAACAACACGGAAAGCGAACTCGGCGGCGAAACGCAAACGGCAACGCGGAAAAAGCGGGCTGCCAGGGCGCCTGCCGCTGCCCGCTCCGACATGCGCGAAAAGATCAAGCAGGTGGCGACGGAACTGCTGATCAGCCGCGGTTTCAACGGCACCAGCTACGGCGATATCGCGACCCGGCTGGGTGTCACGACCACCAATATCCACTACCACTTCGGCAACAAGCAGGCGCTGGTGGACGAGGTCGTGGCCGACTACGTGGCCGAGGCGCGAGGGCGGCACCTGCGCATCTGGCTCGATCAGACCACCACCTTGCAGGAGAAGCTGCAAAAGGTGGTCGAGTACAACTTCGAGCGTTACCGGCGCTTCAACCCGACCGATCACGGCACTCAGTCCTGGAGCCTGATTGGCAGGTTGCGGCTCGAGAGCGACGTGCTGAGCGAGAGCGCGCGCGACATGCTCGCATCGTTCACCTCCTCGATTCATGAAGGGATCCGGCTCGCCGTGGACACGGCCTGGCACAACGGCGAACTGCGAGACGACACACCGCGAGAGGATCTCGCGTTCCTGCTGATCAACATCGTGAACAGCTCGTCCGTCTTTACGCACGGCACCGGCGGCTTCGACAAATTGAAGCTGTTTTTCGATGCCTTCTCCCGCGTGATGTTGTCGGCCTACGCGCCGGACCCGAAAGCACGCCGTCGGACCAGATAATCCCGACGAGCATTCGACGCGCCCCTCGCGCGTCGGTCCTTACCGCCTCCCGCCCTTTCCCACCTCCCCCGCTATTTCTTCGCGTCGTCCGACGCGGGTCCGCCTGCGTCCACCTGCTTTCACCTATCGAGCAGGGTAAACACGCCCCTCTTTGTAAATTGACTTACTAGTAAATAAGTTTTAAGCTCGTTCCACTTACTTTTCTGGTGGAGTAGCGATGCAGGTATTGACAGCCGATCAGGCAACGGCCTTGATCCATGACGGCGATACGATCGTTATCGGTGGCTCGGGGTCGGGACATGCCATCCCGGAAGCGCTGATCGAAGCGGTGGAGCGGCGATTCTTGGCCACCGCGGCGCCGCGGTCGATCACGTCGCTGCACCCGGTTGGACTGGGAGATCGCTCGCATCGCGGCATTTCGCATTTTGCGCACCCTGGCCTGCTCAAGCGCGTGGTCTGCGGCACCGTGGTTGACGCACCGGCAGTCGCCGACATGGCCAACCGCAACGAAATCGAAGCGTATACGCTGCCGCAAGGCGCGCTCTCGCAACTGATGCGGGAAATCGCTGCGGGGCGCCCGGGCTTGCTGACCCACGTCGGGTTGCATACGTTCGTCGACCCGCGCATCAGCGGCGGCAAGCAAAGCACGCGCTGCACCGACGACCTGGTCGAACTGGTGGAACTCAAGGGGCGCGAATGGCTGTTCTACAAGCCGTTCGATATCAACGTGGCCTTTCTGCGCGGCACCACCGCCGATCAGGACGGCAATATCTCGATGGAAGACGAGGCCGTGTTCGGCGAGATGCTGTCGATGGCGCAAGCCACGCGACGTTGCGGCGGGATCGTGATCGTGCAGGTCAAGCGCCTCGCGCAACGCGGCACCCTGCCGGGCAAGACCGTCAAGATTCCGGGCATGCTGGTCGACGTGGTCGTGGTCGAGCCGGATCAGAAGCAGACCTATCAAACTCGCTACGACCCGGCTTTTGCGGGCCAACTGCGCATTCCGCTCGGCTCGTTCCCGACCTTGCCCCTGGACGAGCGGAAGATCGTCGCGCGACGCTGCGCGATGGAACTGGAAGCGGACGCGATCTGCAACGTGGGCTCGGGCATCTGCACGGGCATCGGCATCGTGGCCGCCGAGGAGAATATCCTCGAGCACATCGTGCTGACCAACGAGCAGGGCCTAATCGGCGGCGCACCGGCCAACGGCCTCGACGCCGGCGCCTCCCGCAACTACTGGGCGATGATCGATCAGCCCTACCAATTCGATTTCTACGACGGCGGCGGCCTCGATCTCGCGTTCCTCTCGGCGGTCGAGGTGGATGCGCAAGGCAGCGTGAATATCAGCCGGTTCGCCAACCGGGTGATCGGCATCGGCGGCTTCGTCAATATCAGCCAGAATGCCCGCAAGATGGTGTTCGGCGGCACGTTCACCGCAGGCGGCCTGAAGATTGCCACCGGCGACGGCCAACTTGCCATCGCGACCGAGGGCAAGCATCGCAAGTTCGTCGAGAAGCTCGAACAGGTTTCCTACAGCGGCCCATACGGGCGTGAACGCGGGCAGACCACGCTGTTCGTCACCGAGCGGGCGGTGTTCCGATCTTCGTCGGCCGGCCTGGAGTTGATCGAGATTGCACCGGGCATCGATCTGGAGCGCGATATCCTGAGCCAGATGGGATTCCGCCCGCTGATTTCCCCAGCACTGCGAACGATGGACGAGCGCATCTTCAGGCCGGAGCCGATGGGAATCGCACGGCAACTGGCAGGCAAAACGCGGGCGCCGCATCCGAGGCTCGTGGCCAGCAACGGGTCCGCATCATGACGACCGCCCAAGGCGTCCCCGGCCCCCTGTCGGGCAACACCCGGGTCTATGCAATCGTCGGCGATCCAATCGCACAGGTTGCATCACCGCGGATATTCAACACCGCCTTTCGCGAGCGCTGCGCCGATGCCGTGCTGGTGCCCTTGCACGTCGCGCCCGACGCGCTGCGACTGGTGATCGACAGCTTCCGTGCGATCCGGAATTTCGACGGGCTGGTGGTTACCGTGCCGCACAAGATCGCGGCCACCGAGTGGGTCGACGAGCTGGGCCCCCAGGCTCGACTCACCGGCGCGCTCAACACGATCCGGAAAACCGACGATGGCCGATTGATCGGTGAAAACTTCGACGGCGAAGGCTTCATCCGGGGTTTGGCCTCGCGAGGGCAGACGCTGACGGGACGTCGCGTGCTGGTCATTGGCGCGGGCGGAGCAGGTTGCGCGGTCGCGCACGCCATCGCCGCGGCAAGCGCCGATGCGATCGGCTTGTTCGATATCGACACGCGACGTTGTCGGACCCTGGTGGACGGCATCAAAGCCCACCGGCCGGGCCTCGATGTGTTCGAGGCCAAACCGGATGCACAGGGCTTCGACGTGATCGTCAACTGCACGTCGATCGGCATGCGCACCGACGACCCGTTGCCGCTCGACATCACGCACCTGGCCGGTGATGCGCTGGTCGCCGACATCATCCTGAAGCCGGTGATGACACCGCTGCTGCTGGCGGCGCGCGAGCGAGGCTGCGCCATCCACCAAGGCCCCGCCATGCTCGAAGGCCAGATCGACGCCGTCCTTGATTTCTTTGCCGTTCGTGCACAAACCTGACAGAGGCTGACGAAAAGACGGGCACTGTCGATTCCCTGCACGCCAGACATTCGTTGAGAGAGACCGATGAGCATTACCTTGAAGCTCCCAGCCGGCGACGGCAACCTGCAGCAGTATCAACTGCGCGAAGCCGCCCCTTTCACGGCGCACCAGGTGCGCCCGCAGACCGCGCGAATCGCCTATTCGGCCGCGCACGTCGTGGCCGATCCGCTCGTCAGTCACGATCCCTCGACGCAGAACGCGATCGACTGGGATGCGACGATGGCCTACCGGCAATACCTCTGGTCGCTCGGTCTCGGCGTCGCCGAAGCGATGGACACCGCCCAACGCGGCATGGGAATGGACTGGCCCACCTCGCTGGAACTGATCAAGCGTTCGCTGGAGGTGGCCAGGCACACGCCGGGCGCGCTGATCGCATCCGGATGCGGCACCGACCAGCTCGCGCCGGAGGACGCGCGCAGCGTGGACGACGTGATTCGCGCGTACGAAGAACAGATGGAGGCGATCGAAGCGCTGGGCGGAAAGTTGATCATCATGGCGAGCCGTGCTCTGGCGCGGGTAGCGACATCGCCATCCGACTACGAACGCGTCTACGATCGCATCTTGAGCCAGGCACGGCAGCCGGTCGTGCTGCACTGGCTCGGCGATATGTTCGACCCCGCGCTGGCGAGTTACTGGGGCACCGCGGAACTGGACGATGCCATGGATACCGCCCTCGGCATCATCGCCGCCCATGCGGACAAGGTCGACGGGATCAAGATCTCGTTGCTCGACAAACAGAAGGAAATCGCCATGCGTCGCCGTCTGCCGGAAGGCGTTCGGATGTACACGGGGGACGACTTCAACTATCCCGAGCTGATCGCGGGAGACGGTATCGGCGCATTGGAGAACCATCGGCAAAGCCACGCGCTGCTTGGCATCTTCGACGCCATTGCACCGGCCGCGGCCGTCGCGCTAGGAGAACTGGCTGCGGGGCATACCGAGCGCTATCACGAGATCCTGCAACCGACGGTTGCGCTGGCACGGCACATTTTCGGCGCGCCCACGCGCTTCTACAAAACGGGCGTGGTCTTCATGGCCTGGCTCAATGGACATCAGCCGCACTTCACGATGGTGGGCGGCCAGCAAAGCGCACGCTCGCTGCAGCATTTCGTGGAACTGTTCCGGCTTGCGGACGCGGCAGGCTTGCTCGAGCGTCCCGAGCTCGCCGCCACACGCATGAAAACCTTGCTGGCGATGAACGGAGTGTGGGATGCGTGATCTGTCCCAGGATCACCGCTGGCTGTCCATCAATACGGCTACGGTCCGGCAATGGCCGCTCGATCGAATCATCGAGGAATGCGGCCGGCGCCAGATTCGCGCGATTTCGCCCTGGCGCGATCAGGTCGCGGCCGTCGGGAGCGCAACCGTTGCCCGGCTTCTTCGGGAAACCGGCATCGTGTTGTCCGGCTATTGCCGTGGCGGCATGTTTCCGGCATCGACTTCGTCGGGGCGGCAGCAGGCGATCGACGACAACCGCCGCGCCATCGACGAGGCGCGCGAGTTGAATGCCCCGTGCCTGGTGCTGGTGGTCGGTGGTTTGCCCGCCGGGTCGGCAAGCAAGGATATCGGTGCCGCTCGCGAACAGGTCCGCGATGGCATCGCGCAGGTTCTCGACTACGCACGCAGCGTTCACATGCCGCTGGCGATCGAGCCGCTGCATCCGATGTACGCGGCCGATCGCGCGTGCGTGAATACGCTGGAGCAGGCCCTGGATCTCTGCCACGAGCTCGATCCGGAGAAAACCGGCGCGCTGGGTGTCGCGGTGGATGTCTATCACGTGTGGTGGGATCCGAAGTTGAAGGCGCAGATCGATCGCGCGGGTCGCGCTCGCCTGCTGGCCTTTCACGTCTGCGACTGGCTGGTGCCCACGCGCGATCTGCTCAACGATCGAGGCATGATGGGCGATGGCGTGATCGACATCCCGAAGATCCGCGCTTGGGTTGAAGCAGCCGGGTACGAAGGTTTCAACGAGGTCGAAATCTTCTCGAGTGAAAACTGGGGTAAGCGCGACGGCGGCGACGTTCTCGATATCTGCATGGAACGTCACGCCAGCGCAACATGAGCAGTCAAACAAGCGGTGCCGAGGCCAGATAGAGCCAAGGGATATAACGGAGGAGAAAAATGATTGAATCGGCAAAAGCACAAGCCGGAGCGGATGCTGGACGGCGGTGGTATCGCGAGATCAGCCTCGGTCAATGGGGCGTACTGATCGGCGTGTGGTGCGTCTGGGCGCTGGACGCATTCGATTTCCTGCTGGTCACGTTCGTGCTGACGGATATCGCGAAGGCATTCGGCGTGGCGTCCAGCACGGCTTCGCTGTTGATCCTCGCGACCTTCGGGGTGCGATGGCTGGGGGGATTGATGTTCGGCAGCCTGAGTGATCGAATCGGTCGCAAGATTCCGCTGCTGATCGCGCTGGCATGGTTCACGGTAGGCGGCGCGTTGACCGGGATCGCGTGGAGCTTCGCATCGATACTCGTGTTCCGCCTGCTGCTCGGCTTCGGGATGGCACCGATCTTCGCGCTGGGTTCCACCATCATCGCTGAAACATGGCCGGAAAAGCACCGCGCGATCGGCATCGGAATGCTCGATGCCGGATGGGGTATCGGCGCGATTCTGGCTGCGATCGTCTATGGCTTGGTCTATCCGCATTTCGGATGGCGCGTGCTGTTTTTCGTCGGCATCGTTCCCAGTGTCGTCCTGGGTTGGCTGCTGTATCGCTTTCTGCCTGAATCCCCGATGTGGCAACGCAGCCAGAAGCAGGGTAAGGCGAGCGGCCGTTGGCCCGCGTTCCGCCTGTTCGCGGAGCATCCCCGGCTGGTGCTGATACTCGCCCTGATGCTGATCTTTCTGCAGTTCGCCGCCTGGCCGCTGCAAGGGCTGCTGCCTACCTTCCTGAAGGGGCTCAACTTCAGTGCCGCGACGATCGGTTGGCTGACAAGCGCCTCGGCGGTGGGACAGATCTTCGGGTTTTCCGCATCGGGTTTTGTCGTGGAATATCTCGGGCGCAAGAAAGGTCTGGCTTTGCTATTGATTCTGGGCAGCGCGAGCGTCTATGCATTGGTCAGTTCAGTGAACATCATGCCGCTGTCCGTTGTCTTCGCATTTTTCTCGGGCTTCTTTATTGTCGGCGCGGGCGGCTGCTACGCGACGATCATCGCGGAAAACCTGCCCGGCAACGTACGCGGTTCCGGCGTCGGCTTCATCTACAACATTGGCGTGTTTGGCGGAGGTATTGCGCCATACGTCGTGCTGTCGTCGATCCGGACTCTCCATCTCGACATGGCGATCGGCATATGGGTCTTCACCTTGATCGGTGTTCTGCTGGGGCTCGCGATAATCTTCGGTTTCGTGAAAGAGACAAAGGGCGTGTCCCTGCTGCATGTGGAATGACCGTTCAGCTTTGCGGATTCAACCCGTCGATGCAACGCATTGATGAAAGCGGATATTGCGACGTCGCCGTAGTCCCAATCAAAGTTGTCACCGGCCACGGTGTTGCGAAGACCCGTGTCAACTCGGACGCGGCGTCGTCGCAGCGCCGGCAGCCCCCTGTCACGCGTTGTGCGAAACTTGAGTTTGAACAGGCAATCGCGCCATAGTGATAAAAAGAAACTTTGCCAGGCTCGTCGAAGTGAGGCCTCAGACACCGGACCGAGCCAAACGAGGTTCTGCGCAGATCATGCTGCATTATTTGAGACGTCACGTTTGGTCTGTCCCCCGCCCGTTACCCCATCGGCGTGACGCTGCCCGTATGCGTCCGCGCGCGTTGCAGTAACTCCACGAGCCGCTCGGCCAGCGGCGACACATAGCCGCCCGCACGAAACACCGCGCCTACGCTGCGCTCAAGATTCAATTCGTCGGTGTCGACGTTCAACGGCAGGATTCCACGCTGCGCGTTCGCCGTCGCATTGCCCGAGATGCAGAGCATGCGTGAGCCGCGCAGCAATTCCAGCAACGCCTGAATCGCAAAGTCCGTTTCGACGCGCAATACCGGCTCTGGCAGCCCCTTGCGGCAAAACGCATCGCTCACCAAGCGACGCAGCGGTATGTTGCTTCCCGGCAGCAGCCACTCCTCGTTCACTAGGTCGCGCAGCCTGAGCCGCGTCTTGTGATGCAGCGGATGCGACTCGTCGGCCATCACGTGAAGACGATCGCGAAACAGCGGCAGCGTGTCGAACTCCTTCTTCAAGTCCGGCGGTTCGGGCGCGACGGCCATGTCGAGTTCGCCCGCCTGCATCAGCGCGAACAGGTCGTTCGCGAGCCGCCGCCGCAGGCGAAGGCGCGCGGCCGGGCGCTCGTTCATTAGCTGCCGGCATGCGCGCAGCACGATCGAATCGGGCACGGTCGGCGAGTAGCCGACACGCAAGATCCCTTGCTCGCCGGTCTGGATCGCGCGCAACTCCTTGAGCGCGTCGTCGAATTCTAGCGTGATGCGCCGTGCACGCTCGACGAACACCGCCCCGCCGGGCGTGAGTGCGACGCCGTTCGGGCTGCGATAAAAGACCGCCAGCCCGACCTCGCCCTCGATCCGCTTGATCGCCTTGGTCAACGCGGGCTGGCTCATGCCGAGCGCCTCCGCCGCCCGGCCAATGCTGCCGCAGCGATGAACCTCCAGCAGATAGTCCAGGTCACGTGTCTCCATGTCATTCCCTTTGGTTATGGGTTTATAGCCGCCGCTTCATTGCGGTCATGACCGATATCTTACACACTGGGTCGACATTCATTGGAGGCTTGGATGAGTTTTCCGTATTTTCTGCGGCGCGCGGCGACATTCTGGGGCGACGTGCCCGCCGTGATCCATCGCGACCGCCCGCTGACCTACCGGCAGTTGGAGGCGCGCTCGAACCAGCTCGCGCGTGCGCTCCTCGCGCTCGGCCTGCAACGCGGCGACCGCGTCGCGGTGCAGTCGCGCAACTGCGCGGAGCTCGTCGAGATCGAATGCGCGCTGTACAAGGCCGGCCTCGTGAAGGCGGCGCTCAATCCGCGCTTCACCGCGGCCGAGGCATCCGACGTCGCCGAGAACTGCACGCCTCGAGCGCTCGTCAGCGGGCGCGGGTATGCGGGCTACACCCGCGCGACGCCGGGCTTCGCGAGCGTCGAGACGTTCATCGCGATCGGCGGTGCGGACGGCTACGTGGATTACGAGGCGTTGCTCGCCCGCGCGAGCGCGCAGCCGCTCGACCTCGTCAGCCACGCGGACGATCTCGCGGTGCTGCATTTCTCGTCGGGCTCCACGGGCAAGATCAAGGCCGCGATGCAGAGCTACGGCAACCGCATGGCGTCGCTGCGCAAGCTGCTGATCGGCATGGACACGCAGCCGCGTCCCGGCGACCGCCTCGCGCTCGTCGGGCCGATCACGCATGCGTCCGGCATGCTGATGCAGCCGTTCCTCTATTGCGGCGCGACGCTCGTCCTGTTCGACGCGTTCGAGCCCGCGCAATTTCTCGCCGACCTGGAGCGCCAACGCGTCACGCACGTGTTCATGGTGCCCGCGATGATCAATATGCTGCTCAACGAGCCCGCGCTCGCGCGCACCGACCTGAGCGCGCTGAAGTCGCTGTCGTACGGCGCCGCGCCCATGGCGCCCGCGCGCATCCAGGAAGCGTGGGCGCGCTTCGGCCCGATCCTGTCGCAAGGCTATGGCGCGAGCGAATCGACGTCGGGCGTCACTCGCCTCACCGTCGCGGACCACGCGTACGCGATCGCGCAGCGCCCCGAGCGCCTCGCATCGTGCGGGCGGCCGATGGGCGAGACCGAGGTGTGCGTGGTCGGCGAAGACGGCCGTCCGCTGCCGACGGGCGAAGTCGGCGAGATCGCGGTGCGCGGCGACGACGTGTTCAAGGGCTACTGGGGCGAGCCGGAACTGAGCGCCGAGGTGCTCGTGAACGGCTGGCTGATGACGGGCGATCTCGCGCGCACCGACGAGGACGGCTACCTTTACCTCGTGGACCGCAAGAAGGACATGATCATTTCGGGCGGCTTCAACGTCTATCCGACCGAAGTCGAGGCGGTCCTGTACCAGCATCCTGACGTGCTCGAAGCGTGCGTGTTCAGCGTGCCGGACGAGCGCTGGGGCGAAGGCGTGAAGGCGGCCGTCGTGCTCAAGCCGCAGCGCACCACGAACCCGGACGCGCTGGTCGCCCATTGCCGCGCGCGGCTCGCCGACTACAAGCTGCCGCGCTCGATCAGCTTCGTCACCGAACTGCCGCGCAACGCGAGCGGCAAGATCGCACGCAAGATCGTGCGCGAACAATACTGGCAAGGCGCGGACCGGCGCGTCAACTGAGGAATCCACATGATGTTCGAACAGGTAAGCGACCCCGTATTCGACGCCACGCGCGAAGGCATTCGCCGCTTCGTCGCCGATGAACTCGTGCCGATGGAACGCGAGCTCGGGCTCGATTCGGAAAGCGTCTGGCCGAAGGACGTGTTGCGGCGGGTCTGGCGGCGTTCCGCCGAACTCGGCTACTACTCCGCGTGCCTGCCCGAGCAACTGGGCGGCAAGGGCTTTTCGATCCTGCAGCAGTGCGCGCTGAAGGCCGATCTCGCGGCCAGCGGCTGTTCGCTCGCGATGCACGTGCTGGGCGACCTCGGCGGCCCGCCGCGCGTCGGCAACATGCTCAAGTACGCGACGCCCGACCAGCTGCAGCGCTATTTCATGCCGGTGATCCGCGGCGAGAAGTCCACCTGCTTCGCATTGACCGAGCCGCATTCGGGATCGGACGCGCAGAGCATCACGACCGCCGCCGTGGCCGATGGCGACGACCTGGTCGTCACCGGTCACAAGCACTACATCAGCGGGGCGCCCTTCGCGGACTTCGCGATCGTCATGTGCGTGACCGACGCCGGCACGACGCCGCCCGCGATCAGCGCCGTGCTCGTCGATCTCGACCTGCCGGGCGTGACGGTCGAGCAGGCATACGTGCCGATGTCGGGCCAGCACATCGACGCGGATATCCGCTTCGACCGCGTGCGCGTGCCGCGCGCCAACCTGTTCGGCGGCGCCGGCAACGGGTTCAAGCTGGGCATGTCGCGCATCAACGTGAACCGGCTGCTGCATTGCCCGACGATGCTCGGGCTGGCGACCTCGGTCTACGAGGCGTCGCTCGACTATGCGCGCGGCCGCCGGCAGTTCGGCGGGCCGATCGCGCGGTTCCAGGCGATCCAGCACATGCTCGCGGACATGGCAGCCGCGTTGTGGGCCTGCGAATGCATGATCGCGCAGACCGCCGCGCTCGCCGACGCCGGCGGCGACCTGCGCATGAAGGCCGCCGCGTGCAAGGTGTTCGTGTCGGAGCGCTGCTTCGAGATTGCCGACAAGGCCGTGCAGATTCACGGCAACGTGGGCGTCACGCGCCATCATCCGGTGGAACAGGCATTCCGCAAGCTGCGCATGTTCCGCATCTTCACGGGGACGAGCGAGATTCAGCGCAACACGATCGCCCGCGCGATCCTCGATCCGGGCGACGGCCAGCGGGCGTCAGCCGCGAGCCACTGACGCCACGCAGCAAGCAACGCGGGCCGGCGCGCCCGCGTGGACGCGCCGACGCGCGCACGAGAAAAAAAGACTGGAGACAAGGATGTCCGCATACGGCAGCGAATCCCGCAAGCGCCGCAACGGCAGCGAGCGCGCTCACTATCGACCCGTGCGTGCGTGGTCGATCGCCATCATGCTCGCGCTGATGATGATGGTGAATTTTCTCGACAAGATCGTGTTCGGCATGATTTCGGTGCCGATGATGCGCGACCTGGGTCTCACGCCGACGCAGTTCGGCCTGATCGGCGGCAGCCTGAACTGGCTGTTCGCGATCGCGGCCGTCGCGGGCGGCATGCTCGCCGACCGCGTCGCCACGCGCGTCATCCTGCTGCTGATGGCGCTGTCGTGGTCGCTGCTGCAATTGCCGATGCTGTTCGCGAGCTCGATGGCCGTCGTGCTGGTCGCGCGCGTGCTGCTCGGCGCCGGTGAGGGGCCGGCCTCGCCCGTGTCGCTGCATGCACTCTACAAATGGTTTCCGGACGAGAAGCGCGGCCTGCCCGCCGCCGTGCTCTATCAAGGCAGCGCGCTCGGCCTGTTCGTGGCCGGCCTCGCCATTCCGCTCGTCACCGCACGCTGGGGCTGGCGCGCGAATTTCGCCGTGCTCGCGGCACTCGGCTTCGTATGGTGCGCGGGCTGGTTCTTCGTCGGAGCCGAAGGGCCGCTCGAGCGGCCGCGCGCCCAGCGCGACGAACGGCGTCTGCCGTGGCGCACGCTGCTCGCCGACCGCACCGTCGTCGGCAACTTCTGCGGTCATTTCGCTGCCAACTGGGTGCTCGCGACCAGCCTCACGTGGATGCCGCACTATCTCCAGGCCGGGCTCGGCTTCAGCGCGCCGGACGCCGGGCGGCTGTTCGCGCTGTTCGTCGCCATCACCACGCCGATGGGTCTCGGGCTCGCATGGCTGTCGCAGCACCTGATGTGCCGGGGCGTGTCGTCGCGCAACGCGCGCGGGCGCTTCATCGCGATCACGCTCGCGGTGGCCGGCATATTGCGCTTCGCGGTGTACCTGCCCGCGCTCGGCCCGATCGACAAGGTGCTGATGCTCACATTGAGCAGCGGCCTCACGCTGGCGATGTATTCGGTCGGCCCGGCGATGCTCAGCGAAGTCGCGCCGGACGGCCAGCGCGGCGTCGTCCTCGCGCTGAGCAATGCGATCGGCTCGCTGGCCGGCCTGGCCGCGCCGATCGTCACGGGGGTGCTGATCCAGCACGTGCGCGGCGCATCGGCAACGGCCGCCGGCTTCGAGCAATCGTGCGTGCTGTGCGGCTTCGTGCTGCTCGGCTGCGGCGTGCTGTGCGCGCGCTGGCTCGATCCGCAGCGCTCGCGCGCGGCACTGAACACGCGCCGCGACCCGAAAGCGGTTTTCTCGTGAACCCGCGTGCGGCCGCGATGCCGCGCGAGCGTTCCTCCACGGGGCTTCGCGCCCCGCCCTTCCGTCACCTGATCATCCCATGCACACCACTGCCTCCTCACCGGCGCAGACGGATATTCCCGTCCAGCGCGCGACCGAAGCGACCCGGCAAGCCAACGACCGCGCGCGGCTCACGCTCCCCCCGGACGACATGCTCGACATGGACGAAGCCCGGCGCGGCTTCATCGGCACGATTCCCGACGCCGAGATTCGCGACGCGTACGGCCGGCTCGTGTGGAGCATGGCCGACTACGCGTTCCTCGACGACGCGACCGCGCCGCCCACCGCGAACCCCGCGCTGTGGCGCCAGGCCCGCCTGAACCGCCTGCACGGGTTGTTCGAAGTCACCGCGCGCATCTATCAGGTGCGCGGCTTCGATCTGGCGAACATGACGCTGATCGAGGGCGATACCGGGCTGATCGTGATCGACCCGCTCACGTGTCGGGAAACCGCGCAGGCGGCGCTCGAACTCTATTACGCGCACCGCCCCCGGCGCCCGGTGGTGGCCGTGATCTACAGCCACAGCCATACGGATCACTTCGGCGGCGTGAAGGGCGTGGTCGACGACGCGCGCGTGCGGGCCGGCGAAGTCGCGGTGATCGCTCCAACGGGTTTCATGGAAGAGGCGGTGTCGGAAAACGTGATGGCCGGCACGGCCATGGAGCGCCGCTCGCAATTCCAGTTCGGCCAGACGCTCGCGCGCAGCGCGTGCTGCCAGATCGATGCGGGGCTCGGCAAGACCATGCCGAACGGGACCGTCACGCTGATCGAGCCGACTCAGCTGATTCGCGACGAGACCGAAACGCACACGATCGACGGCGTGGAAATCGTGTTCCAGCTCACGCCCGACAGTGAAGCGCCGGCGGAAATGCACTTCTTCTTTCCGCAACTGCGCGCGCTGAACGTCGCGGAGAACGGCACGCGCACGCTGCACAACCTGTGCCCGCTGCGCGGTGCGCAAGTGCGCAACGCGAAGCTCTGGTCGCGCTACCTGAACCAGGCCATCGAACGCTATGCGCGCGGCGCCGACGTCGTGTTCGCGCAGCACCACTGGCCCACGTGGGGCAATGCGCGCCTCACGCGCTTTCTCGAACAGCAGCGCGATCTCTACAAATATCTGCACGACCAGACGCTGCGGCTGATGAACCGCGGATGGAACGCGGCCGAGATCGCCGAGCAGATGACGCTGCCCGACGTGCTGGCGGCGCAGTGGCATACGCGCGGCTATTACGGCACGGTGTCGCACAACGTCAAGGCGATCTACCAGCGCTACCTGAGCTGGTACGACGGCAATCCGTCCCATCTGCACGCGCTGCCCGACGAACAGTCCGCACCGCGCTACGTCGAGTACATGGGCGGTGCGCAAGCGATGCTCGAGCGCGCGCGCCGCGACTTCGAGCGCGGCGAATATCGCTGGGTCGCGGAAGTGATGAACCGTCTCGTGTTCGCGCAGCCCGCGCTGCGTGAAGCGCGCGAGCTCGGCGCGGCGGCGCTCGAGCAGATGGGGTTCCAGGCGGAGTCGGCGACGTGGCGCAACGCGTACCTGCTCGGCGCGCGCGAACTGCGCGAGGGGCCGGGCGCCGGCGCCGGCCAGGTATTGCGCAGCCACGATCTCGTGCGCGTGCTGAGCGACGGTGCGTTCTTCGACTACCTCGCCGTGATGATCGACGGCCACAAGGCGCAGGCACTCGACGTCCGGATGACGTGGCACTTCACGGACCGCGACACCCGCTACGCGCTGTACCTGAAGCATGGTGCGCTGACGTGGTCGTCTAGCGCGCATCGCGATGGTCACGACCTCGGTATCTCGATGACCCGCGCCACGCTCGATCGCATCCTGCTTGGCGAAACGCAGTTCGGTCCCGCCGTTGCACAAGGCGAGATCGTGCTGGAAGGCGATCCGGCGCTGTTCGGCGCGTTTCTGAAGACACTGGAAAAGCCCGACGGGCGCTTCAACGTCGTCGAGCCATGACGATGTCGTGACGGATCGGCGCATCGTCGATCCGGCGCATCCGGCATCGAGCCGGATGCGCTGCATCAGAGCGACGCGCCCGTCACGCGAATGCGGTTCTCGACGTCGATCACCCCATCCACCGCGCGCGCGGCGTCGACCGCGATTCCGATCTGTTCGTTGTAGGTCACGGCGCCGGATAGCGTGACGTGCCCTTCGCGCGCCGTCACGATGAGGCGGGCGGCATTCAGGCCGCGCGCGCGCGCCAGCGCGGTTTCCACGCGATGCGCGAGCTTGCGGTTCGCGGTGCGGGCAGCCTTCGCGCTGCTTGCGGATGCGGGGGCTGCCGCCGAAGCGGCCGACGCGGCCGGTTGCGCGTTCGCGTGGACGCCGAGCGCGGCGAGCGTCGCCATGGCGGCAACGCACAGGATGCGAGTGGTTCTGTTCATATCGGTGTGTGAGTGCGAGAGTGGAGGAATGCGCGCAGCAGCGCGGCCTAGAACCGCGTCATGAGGCCAAGCGAGACGCCGGTCGTCGACCGGGCGCCCGAACGCATGCCGAGGCCGCCGATGTTCAGTGCGTCGGTCCGGTACGCGCCCGAGAATCCGTTGTAGTCGACTTCGGCATAAAGCTCGGTGCGCTTCGACAGGAAGTATTCGGCGATCGCGTAGGTCGTGACCTTGTGCCCGCTGCCGTCGCCGGCGTTGGCGAGATGGCGAGCACTGTCGTAGTACGCAGCGGCGGTGATCTCCAGCGTGGGCGTCGGCACGACCATCACGCCGATGCTCGGGATGCGATCGCGCCGGGTGGGCGCGCCCTGCTTCGCGGCGCTCACGCTGAAGTCGGCATAGCTGACGTACACGCGCGCCGGGCCGAGCTGCAGCGAGCCGCCCGCGTGAAAAGTCTGCGCCCATTGCGTCGCGGTCGCGTTCCAGGTCTTCTGATAGCCGAAACCGCCCAGCGCCGGCCCCCACTGGTACATCGCCATGGTCGACACATTGGTGCCCGAGCGCAGGTTGCCGGCGACGCCGCCCGGCGAATAGCTGGCGCCGACATGGAAGCCGCCCGCATGACCGAGGTAGCTGATCGTGTTGTTGAAACGCGTGTCGTTGGTGAAGTAATTGAAGAAATAGAGCGCGTTCGGCTCGATCGCGAGCGACTGGGCCTGACCGCCGGTGGGATCGAGCAGTGTGGCGAAGTACTCGCTCGCGCTGACCTGGCGGCCGAACGTGAGCCGCCCGAAGTCGCCGGACAGCCCGACGAAAGCCGCCTGCGAGAACAGCACGCCCGCGGTCTTCGCGGCGCCGGTGCCGCTGTTGAACCCGCTTTCCAGCTTGAAAATCGCTTTCAGTCCGCCGCCGAGCTCCTCCTTGCCGTACAGGCCGAAGCGATTCACCGTGAGGATGTTGTTGTTGAACCCGACTACGCTGCCTCCTTTCTGGCCGTTGACCCAGCGCACACCACCGCCTATGTCGCCGTACAGCGTGACACTCGATTGCGCATGGGAAAGGCACGGCGACAAGCCGCCGATCAATGCGGCCATGACGATCTTGTTCATTTGTCTCCTTGATTCAATTCTTATTTGATAAGGGATACATAATGATAGGAAATGAAATGACGATCCGGATGATGTCTCCATTGCCTTCGGGCAGTGTGTCGCAGGCGTGCACGCACGACAATCCAGCGTCGGGAATAGAAACATTCCTGGTGGAAATGTCCACGTAAACGCGAAGCATGCCATCGTTGGGCGCGGCGGACGGGTCATGCCCGTCGGTTATTGCCCTATTCCCGGCACGGCCTTGACGCCGTGCGCCCGGTCTTTCAATCTCGATGGAAACGTGCCACGCCCTTGTCGGAGCGCGCCGGCCGCTTGACCGGCATTGCGCGGGGAAGCGGCAAACGACCCATCCCATTGGAGACTGCATCGACATGAATCGTCGCGTTCCTCGTTCGATCGGCGCGCCGCGCGTGCTGCTCGCGTTCGTCGCAGGCGTCGCTTGCGCCTTTTCAGCCGCCACGCGTGCCGATACCCCACGCGCCGCTGCAAGCGACGCCGACGGTGTCACGTCCGCCACGGCAGCGCGTCCCGAACCCACGCTGCGCTGGAAGCTACGCAACACCCGCATGCTGATCCCGACCGCGAACGTCGAGCGCGCCCGCGCCCCCCTCCCGCTGCCGGACGGCAGCCCGCTCGATCCTGACAAGATCACGTTCACGATCGACGGCACGACGCTCACGCTCAATGACTATCTGCGCCGCACGCAGACTGACGGCTTCATCGTCGTGCAGGACGGGCGGGTCGTGCTGGAGCGCTATTTCGACGGCTTCGGTCCGCATCAGACGCATATGTGGGCATCGATGACGAAATCGGTAACGGGCCTGCTCGCCGCGCAACTGATTGTCTCCGGCAAGCTCGCGCCCCAGGCGCCGCTGTCAACGTATGTCCCCGAGCTGGCCGGCACGCCGTTTGGCGACGCCACGCTCCAGCGGAACCTCGACATGGAAGTGCCCGTGCGCTATCCGGCCGCGCTGCCGCCGGACCTCGGGCTCTTCGCGGCGGTCGGCTTCGTGCCGCGCGCGATCGGCGCGCCCGACAGCATCCATCGCTTCCTGAAAGTTGCACTGCCGTCGCCGGACGCACACGCGGGCGGATTCTGGTATTACCAGAACGGCTCGCCGGAAGCGGTCGCATGGGCGATCCGCCGCGTCACCGGCGAATCGTGGCGCGCGCTCGTGTCGCGCGAGATCTGGCGCAAGCTCGCCGACGACGACGCCGACATCGTCGTCGATCGCACCGGCACGGAAATGGCGAGCGGCGGCCTCAACACCACGTTGCGCGATGCGGCGCGCTTCGGCGAATTCGTACGCACGAGCGCGGCCGGCGACGGCACGCGATTTCCGCCGACCGCGACGCGGCTCGCGCTGCAGCCGGCGTCGAACGTCGCGGCCTTCGCACGCGGCAATCTCGCGCCCGGACGGCCGGGCTATGGCTATCGTGACTACTGGTATCAGATGAACGACGGCGACGGGACGTTCGCGGCGAGCGGCCGCTTCGGCCAGGCAATCGTCGTCGATCCGCGCAAGCGTTTGACGATCGTGAAGTTCTCGTCGTCGCCGGATACCGCGGCCCGACCGACCACTGCGGATGGCGGCGCGATCGCGCATGCGCCGCTCGACACCGCCGATGCACTGCATCGTGCGGTCATCGCAATCGAAGATGCGACGCGGCCGATTCCGTAAAATCCTACGATCCGGGACCCCGCACTGGCCTGCTATCGGTCGGCCGGTATGCGAGCGAACCGGGCATCACACCCGGGCGACTGTCCCGGTTGTGCCGCGAAGCGCAGCGGGAACGGGTCTACGCGACGAAAAGCATCAAGCAACGGTCGACGGCGCCTATTTCGCGCGCTTCTTCGGAAAGCACACGGGACAGAGCCCGATCGCGTTCCGCGACCGGGCGCGGCAGACGCGCGCGGCGTGATGCTTCGAGTCGCGTCCTGGCCGTCCTTGCCCGCCGTTCAGAACAACGGCTCCATCGGTCCCGCCATCACGAACGGGCCACCCTGGAAGCGTTGGATCGGATCGGCGAAATCGGCGTCCGGCGCGCCACCGGGGAAAAGAGACTCAAATTCAGTCGAACTGTCCCGCGGTCTGAAACCGAGAAACGCCGCCTTCGTGTTGTCCACCCATTTGATGCGGTTGTCGGACACGCCGTACACGATCGCGTGTCCGACGCGGTTCGTGAACAGCGCGCAGCGTACCAGCTCGACGAAATCGCGGTAGCTCAGATAGGTGACCAGCATGCGCGCATTCTTCGGCACGTCAAACGACGAGCCGATGCGCAGGCACACCGTCTCCAGGCCGAAGCGGTCGAAGTAGTAGCGCGACAGCGCTTCGCCGAAGCATTTCGTCACGCCATACAGGCAATCCGGACGCAGCGGCACATCGACATCGAGCACCGATGTCACTGGATGGAAGCCCACGGCGTGATTGGAGCTCGCGTAGATCACGCGGCGCACGCCATGCCGCTGCGCGGCGGAGTACAGGTTGTAGAGACCGCGGATATTGCTGTCCAGCAGATCGTCGAACGGCGCTTCCACCGAGATTCCGCCCAGGTGCACGACCGCGTCCACGCCTTCGAGCAGTGCGTGGACAGCCGCACGGTCCGCCAGATCGACGACGGCGGCCTCCTCATGGGGCGCCGTGTCGCCCAGCGACGCGATGTCGCTCACACGCACGACATCGGCCCATGCGGCCAGCGCGCCGCGCAGCTGGCGTCCGAGATTGCCGGCCGCGCCGGTCAGCAACACGCGCCGAAATGGCCGCGGCGCGACGGTTGTCCGATTGTCACGAGTATTCATCTGTCGTCCTCCCCTCAAAACGCGTGACGGATGCCGACCATGCCGACAAACTGCGACGGCCCGGACGATGGCGTGCTGTTCCGCGAATCGCCCACCACCGCCACCGTATTCGCGATCGTCACGCCGGAGCCCGATGCGACCGGCGACTTGCCGTGTTGGTTGCCGGAGTAGGCAAATGCATCGTCGATGGTGCCGTACAGCGGGACGCTGCTTTGCGCCGAAGCGCTGGACGACGGGAAGGCGCTCGCCAGCGGCAGGCAGGCAAGAACCCTTTCACGCGCGTGCTGGATCGTTTTCATTATCTGCAGTCCGAATAATGACTTCGAGTTGTTGGTCAGGCAAAGCTTGCGATGCAACTTGCCTACATCTGCGCGCCGATCATCCAGGGGACAAACTCTTCGTTCCCCACGCCGAGCGCTTCGCTTTTGCTTTTGGCGCCCGATGCGACCGCGACGATCATGTCGAAGATTTCACGGCCCTTCTGTGCGACGGTCACGTCGCCGTCCATGATGTCGCCGCAGTTAATGTCCATATCGTCGGCCATCCGTGCATACATCGTCGTGTTGGTCGCCAGCTTGATCGACGGCGCGGGCTTCGCGCCGAAGCACGAGCCGCGCCCCGTCGTAAACAGCACGAGATTGGCGCCACCCGCGATCTGCCCCGTCGCGCCCATCGGGTCGTAGCCGGGTGCATCCATGAATACGAGCCCTTTCGCCACCACGGGCTCGGCATACCGATAGACGTCCGTCAGCGGCATCGAGCCGCTTTTGGCAACGGCTCCCAGCGATTTCTCGAGAATGGTGGTGAGGCCGCCGGCCTTGTTGCCGGGCGTGGGGTTGTTGTCGATGCTGCCCTTCTCGCGCTCTGCGTAGTTCTCCCACCAGTGGATGCGGTCCACGATCTTCTGACCGACTTCCGGCGTGACGGCGCGGCGCGTCAACAGGTGTTCCGCACCATAGATTTCCGGGGTTTCCGTCAGAATGGCCGTGCCGCCGTGCTGCACCAGCAGGTCGACGGCCGCTCCCAGCGCGGGGTTGGCCGTGATGCCCGAATAACCGTCCGAGCCGCCGCATTGCAACGCGACCGTCAGATGCGCGACAGGCAGCGGCACGCGTGTCGCGTGGTTCGCGATCGGTAACAGTCGCTCGATGGCCGCGACCGCGGCGTCGACGGTCTTCCGGGTTCCGCCGAGCTCCTGCATGACGAGCGGCACGACGGTTTCGTCCGTGTCGATCCCCTCGGCCATGAACATCGCGCCCATCTGGTTCGCTTCGCAACCGAGACCGATGACGACGACGCCGGCGAAGTTGGGATGCCGCACGTATCCGCCGATCGTCCGGCGCAGTTGCTGGATGCCCTCCCCGTTATGGTCGATGCAGCAGCCGAAGCTGTGGGTGATCGGCACGATGCCGTCGACGTTCGGCCATGCGTCCAGCGCGCCCGGCACGGAAAAATGCTGGGTGACCAGTTTCGTCACGGTGGCCGAGCAGTTGACCGTGCTGACCACGCCGATGTAATTGCGCGTCGCCACGCGGCCGTCGGCCCGCAAAAACCCCTGGAACGTGAGACTTTCAGTCACGGGCGGCACGTCCCTGACGTTGGCGCCGAACGCATAATCGCGCGCGAAGTCGCCCATCGAGAGGTTGTGCACATGGATATGCTCGCCCGCTTCGATCGGCCGCGACGCGAAGCCGATGATCTGCCCGTAGCGATGGACCGGCGCGCCGGACGACAGCGCCCGCAACGCGATCTTGTGCGCCGGCGCAATGTCGTCGACGACACGCAGGCCATCCAGTTCATCCAGCACGGTCCCGGCGGTGATCGCGCCGCGCGCGATCACGACGTCGTCATCGGCATGCAACCGGACGACCAGTGAAGTAGCGTCTGTCATATTTTCCTCAGGTACTGCGAAGCGGGCGCAGCAGAGCGACACGCTGCCCGCGCCCCGAATGATGTAGGGATTGCCAGGGTTTGCTGTCGGCTCAGGTCCGCTTCGCCGCCGGCGTCCGATCGTTCAGCAACCAGTACATGATCGCGACGGCCGCCAGATCGATGAGTCCCAAAAAGATCAGAATGGGTTTATAGCCACTGACGCCGACAATCGCGCCCATCACCAGCGAGAAGATCGTGCCGCCGATCCACGCGACGCTGCCTCGAAACCCGTTGACGGTGGCCACCTTGGTCGGCTCGAACTCCTCGATCACCAGATTCGTGAACATCAGGGACTTGATCATGTGCCCCATCCCGCTGATGGAGATCAGCGCGATAGCCGCCGTCGCACTGCTCACGTAAGGCACTGCCATCATCGGAATCATCAGTAGCGCACCGACGAGCGCGGTCGCGACGCAGCTGTTGACGATCGTCAAGTCGAACTTGTCCTTGAAAAAGGCTTTCAGATAGCCGGTGCTGATACTGCCAAGATCCGACATCAGGAACGGCAGCCACGTGAACATGGCGATCTGCTTCAGCGGCATCCCGCGTTCGTTGGCGAAATAGAGCGGAACCCAGAAGATCAGGAACTGCCAGCCGGGTTCCGAGAGACCTGCAGGGATCGCAATGCCATAGAATTTGCGCTGCCGGATGGTTTCCTTGAATGCCCGCCAAAGCGAACGCTGCGGGCCCGATGCAACCGGGTCCTGATCCGAGGTGATGTAGTCAAGCTCGGCGCGGGAGATCAGCTTGCTTTGGGCCGGCGGGCTATACAGACACCACCACACGAAGGCCCAGATCATCCCGATGATGCCGGGGACGGCAAATGCGGCACGCCAGCCCCACATCACGCCGATCCCGCCGATGACTGGCGCAGCCAGCAATGCACCGACCGAGAAGCCCATGCTTACCCAGCCCAGCGCGACGCCGCGTCGCTTCTTCGGAAACCACTCGCCGACGATCTTGGGCTGCGCGGGCAGCGCCACCGCTTCGGTCGCGCCCATGAAAAAGCGCAACGCCGCCAGACCGAGCCAGTTCGATGCGCCGGCATGCAGCAAGCACGCCAACGACCAGATGAACGCGAACAGCGCCACGCCGACTTTCAACCCGATGGCATCGACCAGCCATCCGCAGATCGGCTGAAACACCGTGTAGCCGACCTGGAACGCCGCCACCACCCACGAATACTCCTTGGTCGTGATGTGCATGTGCGTCTGCAGTTCGGACGCCAGTACGCCCAGCGAATTGCGGCTCACGTAGTTGAGCGTCACCCCGACCAGCCAGAGCAGTGAAATTCCCCAACGCACATAGCCGATCTTCTTGCTCTTCACGCCGGCAGGATTGTCGCTGCGCAAAGCGCTTTCTTCAGTAATGGACACGTCTCCTCCTGGGCCTGGCCCATGCTTCCATGCTCGATCGAGTTCGTCCGTGAGAATCCGGTCCTTCCAGTCAGCCATCCTTATGTTTTATGTTGAATGGCTGAAATGGAAAATGACGCTAGGCGCTCGCGAGTCAATGGAGAAATTCGACCGGGACCCTCTTTGTGCAAGCCCCGGCCGAGCGCTTTACTCGTTACCGAAACCGAAGCGGCGCGATGCGGGGACCCAGTCGCCGTACTTCGGATGATCGGCGGCGATCGGCAGTTGAACCGCGTCGCCGGTTTCCGCCGAGTGGTAGATCGCCGTGATCAGCTCGAGCGACTGACGCGCATCGCTCAGCGTGACCGGCGTCTGCGCGCCGTTGACGAGCGTGTCGTAAATCAGCTCGAACTGGCCGGCGAACGAGCTGTGCCGCGGCACGAAATCCTGCAGCGCTGCGTCGATGGCCGCGTCGATCTCGGCGCTCTTGCCCTTGAAATGCCACGGATCGTCGCCGGGTCGGTAAGGATGCGTGCTGCGGCTCTCGACGGTCAGGTCGGAGAACATGAAACGAATCCGCGAGAGCTCCTCGGCCGCGCCGAGCGTGACCGCCAGCGTGGCGACCGAGCCGTTGCGCATGCGAACCGAAATCGCCGCGCAGTCCTCGGCCTCGACCTTGTTCACGCGCGTCGCGAGGTTCGCGTAGATGCTCTTGATCGGCCCGTTCACATAGGTCAGGATGTCGTGCGCATGAATCGCGTGCGTCAGGCAGCAACCGCCGAGCTCGGTGGCCCATTTTCCGCGCCACTCGACGGCGTAGTAGTCCGCGTCGCGGCGCCACGATGTTTCGACCGTCGTCAGGTAAGGCGTGTGCGCCAGGCCCTTCGCCTGCAGATGCTTGAGCTTCTGCAGGCCGTGGCCGAAGCGGTACTGGAAGATCGGGAACAGCACGCCCTTGGCCTTCGCTTGCGCGGCGGCAATGGCGTCCGCATCGGCCAGCGAGCCGACCAACGGTTTTTCGCAGATCGCATGCAACCCCGCCGCGAGCGTCTGTTCGATCAGTTGGCGATGGATATGCGGCGGCGTGCAGATGTCGATGATGTCGACTCGATCGCTGCTCAGCAGCGATGCGAAGTCGGTCGTGACATGCGGCACGTCGAATTTTTCGGCGACCTCGCGTGCCTTGGCTTCATCGAGATCGCAGACGGCCACGACGTCGAACAGCTCGCGCACTTCGGCATAACCTTGCAGATGGGCCTTGCCGATCCCCAGCCCAACGACTGCGACACGCAGTTTCTTGCTCATGCTTTTCCTCCGATACGAACCGCCATCGCTTCGGCCTTCAAGGCCAGTTCCGTGGCGAGAAAACAATGCTTTTGGCTCATGGCGGTCTCGGTGCGGTTCAGCACGTCGGCGACGAGGCGCGGGCCATAGGTGAGTTTTTCCTGCGAGCAGTCGATGTGGCGGGTGCCGTGCTTGTCGACCAGGAACAGGTGGTCTCGGCCGGGACGGCCCGCGATGTCGATGTACTTGCGCACTTCGATATAACCCTCGGTGCCGAGCACCGTCAGACGGCCGTCGCCCCACACGCCCAGACCTTCCGGCGTAAACCAGTCGACGCGGACATAGCCCGTGCCGCCGTTACCGCGTACCATCAGCTCGCCGAAATCCTCGAGTTCGGGCGTAGCCGGATTCGCGATGTTGCCGATGTGCGAGGCAACGATTTCCGCCTCGGTGGAACCGGTGAAG
>Ga0154006_1000057_pt1 | contig 42709 bp, 63 predicted proteins | sample TSFL090MetaG_FD_104747 | JGI IMG/M metagenome (GOLD analysis project Ga0154006, IMG submission 104747) | Attine ant fungus gardens microbial communities from Florida, USA - TSFL090 MetaG | ecosystem: Host-associated > Fungi > Mycelium > Unclassified | place: USA: Florida, Wakulla State Forest...
CTTTATCAAGCCAGGGTACAAGTGGACAGTTGTTGATGCGTTTATTACCAACTTCCACTTGCCTAAGTCAACATTGGTTATGTTAGTCGCTGCATTTACAGGACGTGAAAACATTCTGAATGCTTACCAACACGCAATCGCAGAGCAATATCGTTTCTTCTCATTCGGGGATGCGATGTTTGTTCACAAGTAACATTCGAAAAAGACGATAAATTAAATAAAGCCCGGTGTGACGCTATAAACGGCGTCACACCGGGCTTTTTTGTATTTTTAGGGCACCTTTTAAATACCCCGTTTCACCCCAATTTTTTTGGACTTTTTGTATTTTTTTACATCGATTTGGCCTGAATTTGGCCCAAGATTTGGCCCGAAATATCACAATATCTTCATGGCGAAATCATTTTGAACCACCCGATCTTTATTGAGGAAGTGCACATATATTTTCTGAGTAATAGAAACGTTTTTATGACCCAAACGTTCTGAAACATATTCAAGTGATACACCAGCAGAAATCAAATGTGACGCGTGAGAGTGTCGCAGCCCGTGCGGCGTGATATTATCATTAACACCAGCGGCTCTTAAAATTTTAGTTAAGTTACCTGAGTAAGTTTTTGCAGTTAATAATTTGGGACCGAATATATAGTCACTATTTACGTTAGAGTTTTCTTGTCGGTATTGCTTGAGCGCAGTAAACCAACGATCAGGCATCTGAATAATCCGATCCGATGACTTAGTTTTTGTTGGCCCAAATAAATAGGGCCTAGGTGTACCGCTAAGGACTTTAATCTGAGTTCGCTGAATATGGATAGTGTGGGATTTGAAATCAATGTCAGACGTCATTAGAGCCACAATTTCGCCAATTCTTGCACCAGAGAGTAGCGCCGTGTACACATAGAAATTAACTTTTGTCCACGGTTGACTTTCAAGGTATTTCATCAGGGCGTCATATTCATCGGCCTCAAGGTAGTTCTTTTTCTTTTCAATAGTCTGGCCATGCACAATTATTTTTACAGTGGGGTCACGATTGATTATTCCATCAGCGTATGCTTCGCGGAGTGCACCGGTGATATGAACTGAGAATGTTTGTAAAGTAGATGTGGCTACTTCTAACCCGTACTGATTTATCAATTTTTGGACGACGGGTCGAGTCATGGATTTTAATTTGATACCTGGTGCCAGTCTATGAAGCACTTGGCTTGTATTCCGGTAATTCCAGAGAGTAGCATCACGCAAGACGCCGACTTTGTAAGTTTTGACCCAGTCGTCGAAATAATCCACGAAAAGAACATCTGGTGAGCCAAGAGCATCGACGTTTTCATTTTTGAGCTTTTCAGTTTCCGCAACCCATAGAACGGCCGCGGCTTTTTTGTCGAACGTTTTCTTTGCCTTTTTGTATTTACCCTGGTATTTGTAGGGTACTTCGGCACGATATTTGCCGTTATCGGTTTTATAAATTTTTGACATAACGCCTCCATAAAATTCATAGAGGGCGGCACCGAGTCATGATATACTTTAGATATGAACTCGGGACACCCGAGTGTTGCTCAAATAAGCCACAACCGATTGCAGGGAGTGACGTTTGAGACTTCGATTAGAGAGCCAGCTGACGGATCCGCCAAGATTTGTGTCAGTTGGCTTTTTTTATTTTGCAGTTTTACGACTTACCGGTCGGAATTAACGTATAGATTATAGCCGTCTACATTAGTAGTCGGTTTTTAATTTACTGAAGTATCAGAACCAGCATCAGAGGTTGCAGATGAAGCCGTATCTGCCGCAGGCATCTTGCCCTTGATTTTGATTGTTTCTTTTGCAAGAACCTTACCGTCATAACCCTTAGATGCAACCAATTTAACAGGAACAGTATCAGAATCCAAAGAGTAGGCTACCGCGTTTTTAGCGGTGCCGCCTTTTTTGATTGTTTCCATTTGGGTATCCAAGAATGCTTGGTCGGGTAGCATACCCAGGTCTAATTTGTTGATTTGAGACTTACTAGTATCTTGCGTGGCCTCAAAAACAGCAATCCAGGCAGAGTTGGGATCAATTTCTTTCCCGGTTTTATTCGTTACATCATACCAGAAGGCAATCACCGGCTTATCTCCGTATTGATTGCCTTCAGCACCAACAGGAATCAATTTCCAATCAGTGATTTTGATATTCAAATCAGTGAGTTTAACAACTTTACCAGTAGTAAGTTTCTTTTTGGCCTTCTTAGCCTTTTTCTTTTTTGCAGCCGAAACCTCAGTCCCAGGGGTAACAACTGCAACCGTTTCAACAACGGCAGACGTTAATGTTGCAGACGCCAATGCCACAGCAGTCCATTTAATCAACTTATTCATATTTCTAACCACCCCATAACAGCTTTTAACGTGGCTCAGTGATTGCACGTAGGCAATGCCTAAAATATGTATCCCGGCATCTAACTGACTTGGTGAATTGGTTTGTTGTACCACCGTTAGATGCACCCTAAAAGGGCATGGGTAGAAGTAAGTCAGTTTCAACGTTGAGATTTCAGAAAATTAATGTATGAAATAATCTTGTTGAGTTCATCTTCCGAAACGTCTTTAACCGCTTCAGCTACTTCTAATTGATATGGCGATAATGTAGGCTGAACTACATTTTTAACTTTGTCGCCACTGACTATATAGAAATCACTAATAGGAATTGAATAGTGATCCGCGAGTTTTTGTAGGGGACCAGAACGCGGTGCGGTCTTTCCCGTTTCCCAATCAGAGATGGTAGACTGGGAAACGCCTATGACTTTTGCAAGCTCGGTAGAAGTCTCTTTACGTGATAAACGTAATTTTTTGAGGTTCCGCCCGATAATGCGTTTGACTTCTTTATTATCGACCATGAACTAAATTTACCATTTTAACCGATATATATCAAGGCAAAACAGATATAAATATCGTATTAACTTATTTAATTTCATTAAAACGGTTGACGATTATCGGTTATACCGGTATATTTATACCCATAAACGACAGGAGGAAACAAAATGACAACAGAAACGCCACGTACAATGCCACTCGCAGCATTGCGAACTTCCAAGCATCTTAGTCAGAAAGAAGTGGCCAAGCGACTAGGGGTCGTACCGGAGACGGTTGCACGATGGGAGAAAAACCCGGGTAAAATGCCTTCCCAATATTTAGTACAATTGTCAGATATTTACGATTGGCCTATTGGGCTCATTTTTTTGGGATAACATATCGGTTTAACTGATATAAGCCGCGTATCTGGAAGATATTTTATAGATATTTTCGATAAAGGAGGATGACTTCATGGCGACACCCAAGAAGTTAGTAATGCCACCAAGAGAACATATTGAGGTGAATCTCAAAACCGCAGCCGGCATGTTCGAAATGAATACCGAAACATTCAACAAAATTCACCGATACACTTCGTACTTCAAATCGTTGCGAATTGAGAAGGACGATGGGAACGGACGGCCAATGTTTAATGTAACGCTATTAGATGAGTACAGCCGAACGCGGTAGAGAGAAAAGGGAGAAACAGCCCAAATGAAAGAGTGGCACTATTTAATCTCCATCGGCCCCGATTTAGACGGTTGGTCAATTAGTACCAACGGTGAATTGATGGGACCTGATGGATTGATAACGAAAGAGTGGCATGCCAAGGATCGTGAAAAAGGCGGGCGCAAGGCATACACACTAGCTCAACTTAAATTGAAAAACGGTAAAACAATAACGCGACGAGTTGACCGGTTGATGGCGCAAGTATTTAGCGACGAACCAATAAACAAATTGATTGTCCGCCATAAGGATGGCAACAAAAGCAATAATCAGCTGGCCAACTTAGAGTTTTTACCAAAGACAAGGAAAAACAAATGACACCACATGAATTATTTGTAGCAGGGTTTATTGCAATATCGGCAGGTGTTGCAATCTTAGGTGCTGCACTTGGCATGATGATGCAATTGTTAGACGGAAGCTGGGAGGCAGGAAATGAAGAAAAAATTGCACGAATTAACAAAGAAATTGATGCACAACATCGGACGCGCAGCGGACGCCGTAATTCTTTTTGGATTTGATTGGCAATTCGAACGCAAGGTTCGTAAGGCAGCAAAACTATTAATGCTTGACCCAGACGAAGAGTGGGAGAAGTACCGAGCAGCAATCGAGACGCCATATGAGCATTAGACGAATACGCTCAGCTGAAGGCGAACCGGTATTGCTAGATGATAACGGCGTTCAACTTGGGCTTTGGTTTTGGCAGGCAGAGATTGAAGGCAACGAGCCTGATTATCAATTCGTATATTTGCAGACTGAAGCAAATAACAGTCCAGGTAGAAAATGGAACCATTTGGCATTGAGACTGGACCAAAAGAAGATGTGGCCACATGCAAAATGGCGCTACATAAAAGCAAAAGACTTCGAGTTTTAACGCAGTAGGCGTGGGTCGTATAAGGCGCTGGAAAAACAAAATAAAGGATCCTATATGGATGCTTTCTAAAATCAATAGCACGTACTCGCCAGCGCCGTATAGGGCCCACGCCCAAACAACTAAATAAGTCGACCACCGACACAGGCTTCAACGTGAGGACGCTTAAAACCTACTCATACACACTCCAACGTTTTAAAAGATAGTTCAATCGAATAAAAGGGAGCCGGAGCGGAAACAAAGGCCCCCTAAGCATATGCCCTGTGAATAATTCCGCGTTGGAGCCGGTGTGAGTGGTCGACTAGAAAGGATATACAAATGGAAAATTGCACAAAAAAAGTCCAGCAGGCGACACCCCGCTGGACCTTGTAAACAACCCAAATGAAAAAGTTTACTTACAAATATTATCAGGAACTGAAAGGACAAGCAAATGACAACTGAACAACCAAATAAGAATGAATTAGTTTACCAAGCAAATGGCGAGCAAATTAATTTGACACCAGAAGCCGTTCGAATGATTACCGACAACCCAAAGGTGACCGGCGCAGAAATTTATAACTTCATGCAGCTGGCGAAGTATCAACACCTTAACCCATTTTTGAAGGAAGTATATCTTGTAAAGTTCGGTGAAAAGCCTGCAGACATCATCGTCGCAAAAGACGCGTTCATGAAGCGAGCTGAGGACGACCCAAATTATGATGGCTTCGAAGCTGGTGTGGTCGTACAACGCGGCGACAACGTAATTGATGAGCCAGGGGCGTTCACACTACCCACTGACAAATTGGTCGGCGGTTGGGCCAGAGTGTATCGCAAGGACCGCGACCGGCCAATCTACATTCGAATCTCAATGAGCGAATTTTCAAAAGGACAAGCAACCTGGAAGAATATGCCAGCCACTATGATCCGCAAGAGTGCGATTGTAAACGCCCTTCGCGAAGCATTTCCAAAGGCTCTCGGTGCGATGTATACAGAGGACGACACTGGACGTGATGCATTAACAAACGAACGTAACGAACGTCGAGATGTGAACCAGCCAATCCGAGACCTACAACCAACTGAACGCAAAGGAACGGGGCTGTCAGCGCTTTTGCCAAAAGAACCAGTTGAGACACCAGCCAACACAGAAACAGCCGTAAATGACGACATGGTGGACGCACAGGGGCCAGCCCTAATTGATGTAGTAACAGAACAGGAAGAAACGGAGGCAACCCAAGATGAGCTCCCAATCGACTAAACTGCCACAAGTAACTGAGCGCAACTATTACGACCCCGAGCTGGGAAAAAAGATGATGAGCGCGTCGCTTTTCAAAAGTTTTCTAAGTAACGAGGCATCAGCATTAGCAGCCATGCGTGGCGAGTATGACTTATTCGAAAACAAAACGGCGTTATACGTTGGTAACTATTTACACAGCTACTTCGAGAGTAACGAGGCACATGAGCGTTTCATCGAAGAACACTTCAATGACATCTTCAAAACGTCTGTTGTGAAAACTAAGCCAACGGAGGGGCGCTATCAAACACACCGAGAGTTGCAGCCGATAACGACCTATCAAAAGTACAAGGCTGACGGGACGCTCGCCAAAGCGCAAAAAACAAAACCTGCAGCTGGTAAGTTCGAAACAATTGTGGAAGAACAACTGGTCGAAACGTATACCAAGGCAACGGGGATGTTTGCAGAGTTCGAACGTGCTCAGCTGATGATTGACCGAATCGAACAAGATAAAAGTTTGATGGCTATCATTAACGCAGCCACCGAACACGAGGTCATCCTAACAGGTGAAATCGACGGGGTCCCTTGGAAGGGAAAAGCCGATGCTCTAAATCTCGAAATGGGATATCTAATCGACTACAAGACAGTTCGAACGTTGGTCGCCGACGGTTCTGAATGGAACGACGAAGCGGGACGCAAGCAGAACTTCATCAAGAATCGACGGTACGACGTGCAAATGGCTGCGTACAAAGAATTGCTGAAGCAAAAGTACAACCGCGATTTTGATATTTATATCATCGCAGTCAGCAAAGAAAACGGACCACTGGCCGACTTATACCAGCTAACAAATGAAACATTGGCAGAGGGGATACAGACAATTCTCAACAACCAGCACCGGTTCATGGATATCATCCATGGAAAGTTAAAGCCAACGGTGAACCCGGATCATAGTCGATACTTTAACGAACGATACCGCGTCGACCTTGAACAACCTAAGACAATTTAGAAAGAGACATACCCAAATGGAAATTACAAAAAAGCAAGAGCAACTATTCTTATATCTAACGGAATTCGGAACGGAATCAACAATTTTGATGGTTCTAGCACGATTTTCAAAAGGCGGAGAGGCCTTCCAAGACGCGCTGAAGAATCTAGCAACAAAGGTTCTGAATGGTATTGAGGAGCCAATTTCAGAAGATGGCAAGGACATGATCCGAAAGACTTATGAAGCATTTGAAGAAGTATGGGATGAAAAGGTCGGCCCGGATAAACCCGCACAAGAGGTTAAGAACGAGCCAACCGGTCAAACACGGACTGAAACGAAAGAAATGTTCCGATTACTGAATTACGGGATCAGTTTATCTGGTAACTGGGAGAGTATCAGCAATATGTACGCTTCTGGTCAATACACGGAAATGCGTGCAGAAATGCAAAGAATTGCCCGAACAGTCCAAAACCAGCCAGAGTTTGGGCACAATGCGCCCGCTATGAGTAAGTGGGAAATCATGTTGCTCTGGGCTATGAACGAATATGACGCGGTGACGAACAATGGATGAGGAATTCAACGGGGTTAATTATTACCTGGCCATTCCGGCCGTAGTAGCGCACGATGCCACATTAGCACCTGCGGCCCGGTTGATATTCGGCGAAATTTACAGCTTGGCCAACGTGTACAACACGGTGTTTATTAGCAACGCGGCATTGGCCAAACGATACAACTTGGGAATGAGCACTGTGACCCGCCATATTTCAGCACTTGAAAACGCCGGATATATCACAACAACTTTGTACTACAAAGAGGGAACGGCAGAAGTAGACAGACGCGAAATTAAGGTGAACCTCCTATCAAAAATGAGAGGGGGGTCCCCGCAAAAATGAGCATACCCTCCCGTCAAAAATGAGCAGGAGAAGAACACATATTAATAACACATATTAATAACACAGAAAAAACAATCAGGCCCGCCGAGCGTCCGCACTCATAGTATACAGACGGTCAAAAGGCAGACGCTCTCACAGGGAGACAAAAAATGCTATATAAAAACATCGTTATTCAATGGCAACAAGCAAACATGCCTGAAGGTCCGCTTGTATATCAGGACTTGGAAGAGATGCAAGAACTGGCATTACACAATGCTGAGTCAGAACAAGAAGCCGTAAAGCTAGTAATACTTGCGATTAGGGCGGCAACAAAAAGCGGTGCCACTTCCACGCTCGCCGTTCAACGACGATTAGAAAAGTGGCTAAATGCAGGCGCAACAACGGCAGCCAAAGTAGATGAATACGAGAAGCAATCCCAACAGATGCAACAACCACGTCAACGCTTTGGCCAACCTTTGCGAAACGAGTCGCCGGTTGCAAAATTCACACCAGAACAAATGGCTGAGCAATCAAAACGTTTGGCCAAAGAAGATGGATTTGATGATCCAGAAGAATGGACCAAAGCAGCCATGGAAACTTTTCGCCAGCTGAGAGCAACGCGAGCAGAAAGAATGGCTAAGAAGTCAGAACAAGGATTAACAGCAACGGGGCGTTCTGTAATAAGGCGCTTCTAACTAACGATTAAACAATCACCACCCCCTGGGAACCCTCGGGGGATTAGGTGGTGTAAGGGTACTTACATAAATAACCAATGGAGGAACAACCCAAATGAAGAATCGATTACGCGAGCTCCGACACGAGAAAGCGTTGAAGATGACTGAAGTAGCTGCAGCCATAGGAATTGGCCAGACGATGTTATCACGATACGAAACAGGATCGTCAAAGTTACGGGTGGATGTAGCCGTAAATAGTGCTGAATACTTCAACGTTTCGCTCGAATATTTGCTCGGCCTATCAAACTACCGCACCAAGGAAGCGGCCAGCGCACCAAACAATGACGATTTATTGGCGGCCATTTTGTATGGCGTAGCAACATCGCTTCAGACACAAGATATTGGTCATATTGATATCGAACGCGTCCTGGAAAATTACAGCGCTTTGATGGATAGGGTGCCAAAAATGACTGAAGAAACTAAGCACCTGATTGTCGAAGGCTTTAAGACCGCAAACAAAATTTACCAGGGGGAAAACAATGAAACAGATTAATCACGTTGTTGGCACCTTACAAGGCCGATACACACGAGAAGTCATCCCGAACCGCCATGAGCGAGCAATGCTAAACCGACACGTGGCGATTAACAATAAAACCTTCTGGCGAACAATTACCCAAACAGCTGGTTCGAAGGCGATTATTCATAAGCGGCACTGGCGCTTGCTTAAGAGGATGGTGGGACAAAAATGCAATACAAAGTCACCAAGTATAGCAACAACGAGACAAATGAAATGAAGTACGAAATATTCAAGCTGGTCAATCGAATGACACCTAAGTTTTATGAGGTTCCGGATGATACACCGTTTAGAGACGATGCAGCGAAGATTGAACTATTCTCAGGGCTTGATCCTAATCGAGACATCATCAAAGGCAGAGACCCAATGAACACATTCAAGATTACGTTTGCTGAAGGTACAGTTCACGTCGTAAGCGCTGCAGATTGGACACCATATTGGCGGCCAATTCATGAATCAGAGATTGCAATTGAGGCTAGATACACAACGGTGGACGCAGGTGACTTGCTAACACCGCTAGACGGTAAAAAGGAAGGTAAAGATGAATGAGACTAAAAGTTATTGAAGCGCCGGATGATGCGGAGCAGTTGTATTACAATTTTGACCAAGCTAGACCTGAATATTTACGCTGGGTTGATGTTGACACATTACCAGATGCGCCAGAGAAGCGTGTGATTGAGTTGCCGGCAGATTTGTTGGAAAAGCTGACAGTTGAAAAAGAAAACGCAAGCGGCTTACTGGGCTTCTTCGACATGGACGGCCATTCAGCAGAAATTATGAACTGGTTAAGCGAGTTTCTTCCAGAACCAGATAACTCGGAACCAGAAAATATTGCAGCCGATTGGTATCTTGATCACGTTGAGTTTGTGAAAAAAGAACCGAACCAGTATTACTTGCGTGCACCACGGAAAAGTCCTGTAAACGGTTATTCGCTTTGGTTCACGGACAAACGACCAATGGATTACTCATTCTATTTGGTTTCTAAAACGGAAGCATTCGACAATTTGCCAAGTTACACTGACGAAGAAATCGCAAAGCTCGCCGAAAAGTTTCCTGAAATTAATTTTGACGCGCTAGAAAAGGTGAAGGTGGAAGAATGAGCGCACAAGTTGATTGTCCATGGTGCGATGAAGCAAATACAGTGAATGGCAATGCGAAAACTGTAATAAGTGGTTTTATTTTGATGTTTACACTCGCGTTGAATGGTACTTAGAGCCGCGAAAGGGAAAGTAGATGAAAGTGATCGATGCATATCGTCGCGGAACGTTGCGTTTGGAGCTAAACACACACGGGTCGGACTTCTTAATTGCTGAACTTAACGGCAAGATAGCTGTTTGGCGAACGAATGAAAACCTATTGCGAATTTGGTTTCGTCACCACAAGTTAGATTTTGGAAAGGTTGAGGTTGAAGAATAATGGGGATTGCAGGAGTTGAACCAGTAGAGCTGACTTTGTTTAGCAAGTTCGGAATTAAGATAACAGCCGACACGAACGGCATGGATTTGTACACGTCAGAGCAAGTTCGTGAAATTTTGGAACGTTTCGACGATTGGGTTCAAGTTGTCGGTAACGATGATGTTGATGGATTTATGGAAAACGAAGAATCGTGGAGTGATGAGGGATCGCGAAATGCAACATTGAAACTAATCGCTGAACTTCGTAAAACATATGCACCAGAAATTGAAATGACTCAAGACCAAAAGAATGCATTTGACCTGGCAAAGCAAACGTTAGAGACAAGCGAGCTGGCAAATGTTGTTGAAGGCCAAGGCTCCTCGTATTCGAAACTTGATGAGTTGAGCGGTCGAGTATGGGGTCATAAGCAGGGGGAAGCAACTGATGCACAAATCAAAAAGACAATGCAAGCCTGGTTGCATCCAGACCTTATTACGGTGATTTAAAACTAATGGCAACTAAACGACAAAAAGAACATAAGTTACTGGTTGAACGTCAACAATACGCGAAGCTAGTCAGTCGCGGCAAAATTCAGCCTTCGAAATCGGGAAACGGTTTAAAGATACTCGCAGAAGCGGTTGGTGAAGTGTCGCAAAATATCGGTCGGGCGTTCGCCGCACTTTGTGAAAGTCTACAAAGGTATCGAAAATGATAACGAATGCCGATTATAAAGTCAGCCAAACGTTGGCCAAGATAGACAGCCAAATCAAGTTGGCCAACTCCTCAGCACGGAAGGCGACAATTGCAGGTGCTAGGAGGTATTGGGCAGGACGTGCGGATGCATACAACGAAATTAAGCAGTTCATAGAAAAGCAGTGGGAAATAAAATGACAGCGGAAGTTAAACAACCCAAGACAGTGAGCGAGCTGGCAACTGCAATAAATAACGCAAGTGAAGCTAACAAGCTTCGTTATAACGCAGCACATGCGCATGCTTACGAGTTTACAAAAGGAACTGGTGAGTTATATCTCATCCCCATTAACCAGCCAAATTGGGGCCAGGTGATGGACGCAGCGAATCAAATAGCCGGTCATGAACAAGTTAAGTGGCAGAAGGTAGTTGATCCGAAGATTTTAAACGAGCGACACCTCGACCAAATCTTCATTGTTTCCTTCGATGTCCTTCAAGTTGAACTAGTCGAAGATGAGAACGCACCAGAAGCCGAGAATTTAATCGTCAGCGATTTAAAACAGCAAACCGAAGAATTACCCGAACCAGAGCAAATCGCGCTGTGGTGACGAGATAGGAGCAAATATGGCATACATTAATCTCACGTTTGAAATTGAGCCGATGCAGCAACAACGACCACGACACACCAAGTTTTCTAGTAAGCCACATGACCCAGTACAGACTCGAAATTTTAAGTCGCTACTTAAGGGGATGGCGGCAATGGCTATGATCCGGAAAGGATATCCTAAGCTGAGTGGCCCCATTTTGTACCGTGTGGCATTTTACCGGTCAATTCCGAAGAGTTGGTCGAAAAAGAAACAGAAGGCCGCACACGAGCTAATAGAACCGGTGGTGACAACACCGGATACAGATAATTACGTCAAGTCGCTCTCGGACTCTCTTAACGATATCGTCTGGGAGGATGACAGAACAGTGGTCGGGTTTTCAGCTATTAAGGCATACAGCGAACAACCGCGGATCGTGATTGAAGCATGGAACCCCACACACGAGGATATTCTGAGTTTCATCCCCAGGGAGAACGCCGATGAGTGATACAACCGAGCCGAAGAAGTTCTTAGGTGAACCCCAGGAAACGCCGGACGGAACACCATGGACAGAGCATGATTTATCAATTTTGTGGAGTTTGGCCAGCAGGGGGATGACTAGTCCGAAGATGCAGTTCTATCTCCTTCGAACCCCTTCAGCAATTCGTAGCAAGTTACACCGAATGCGCGAAAAAGACAACCAGTGGATATTTGCCAAGGAAAAGGAGACGGAACCAGAGTGAAGATGTACAAAGATAGGGGCGTGGCCAAACACATTTACGGTGTATATCGAGCGATAAACGATGAATTCATAATGCAAGGAACTGCGGATGAGGTCGCAAAATATTTAGGCCGCACGAAAGACGCCGTTTTTCAAGCAGTCTCTAATTGGAGTAAAGGGAAAAATGTGAGTGAACATCCCCGATACACAACGATGAGAATCGAACGATTGTACAAAGTTTATCCAGATGACCATGAGGTGTGGTTTGACGATGACGACACAGAAAACGAGGATTAAGAAATGAAATTAGCGTTATTACGATTAACACAAGGCCTGTGGGATTACATAGGCAAGGTCATTGCAGTCTTGGTTTTGGTTTCATTCCTATTAGCTGCATTAGGCGCCTTACTAGTCGCAATCAAGTGGGTCACTTGGGCATGGACGCTACTTACCCTATGAAGCGACAATACCACCGACGCGCAACCCAGGTAAGCACGACCATTGATCCAACACGCTCGATTTGGACCAAGGCCCGTGGTTTGGCCACAAGAATTGCAGCACGTATTGGCCAAGGGTACACATTCGAACGTGCCTGGGACGGACTGCCACATTCAGCTAAATGGGGCACAACAAAAGATGAGGTGCGCGCGCTTTTAATTAAAGATGGCGTTATAGTAGATAAATAGAGACACAACGGCTCCGGCCGTTTTTGTCGTTAAAATGACCATGGGGGTTATAACATGCCATTATTTCCAGAAATTGACCGAACAAAAACAATTCAAGACGTGGCCTATTTCTTTAAGCATGAGTACCGCCGATTGCTAGCCATGGCCAACATGCAGCGCTTGGACTATAAAAGCCCAGTAGTGAGTGATATGCCAGGTGGTGGGCCAGGAATGGACGCACACGAAGTAATTGCAATGGGAATCGATGTACAGAACACGCTGGAGAGTTTACGCCGCACGATTAACGCGTTGCCAGATAGAGAGAAGTCAGTATTCATCAAGCATATTGATCAACAAATGACATTCACTGATATTGCCAAGAGCAGCATTTACGCAGAAAGTACGCTGAAGGACCACATGAGCCAAGCTTACTTATACATAGCTGATGGATTTCATCCAAGGTTGTCGGACGGTACAATTGTCGACTTCCATCATTATCCAACAGTCCAAATTTCATATGAGCCAGGAACGATTGAAGAAGTTCACAACATGGCACAGTAAGACCGCCAAGCAGCCCGCGCAAGGCGGTTTTTATTTTGCTTCTATACATATTACCGATGTAACAAATAAAGCCCCCGGATCATTAATTGACCCGGGTTGTTTTTTGTCTCAGAACTGTCTCATAAGCGTCTCTAACGTGTCTCCTGCAACCCCGGGTCAGTTGATATGCTGTGTATACAGATAAGGAAGCACAAGCGAGTTACCTGCAGGAGAACAAGGCTCAACGGCCTGGCCTCGTAGGCGGACACACAGCCCCGCAAAGCTAACCAAACGGACACACAAGGAGAAAACCAACATGACAGATACAAAGTACACGCCAAGCTTCGAAACGCTAGTAAAGTACGCCTTGCACGAGCTAGACGACAACCGCTTGACCCACGGCCAAACACGCAAGTTTCTAAAAGAGACTTACAACGTAACCGACACGGATATTGAAGCAGCATTTGAAGCGATCAACTAAGGAGGGTAAGAACATGAACAACAAGGGTGGATATTACGTAATCGAACATGCGAACCAGGCGACTGGGGATGACATTGTAAATGAAGTGCAAGCAATCGAAGGGGCCGACGCAACCGGAACCACCATTGAACAATGGGCAGACGGGCTTGGGTATGTAATGTTGATGTTCCCAGCCACCTGGACCGAAGAACAAATCGTCGAACGTTTGGACGACTACAAGCAGCGTCCAGGCGTTCAATCAATAGAGCACGACGCACACGACAGCTGGGAATAAGGGGACAACAACATGAAAACACGTACTGCAAGCAAGACCGTAATTTTTCGCAAGAAGGCCGGCAATTGGAAATACGAAGCCAAGCTGACAGTTGAAGCAACCCAAGCGCAATACAGCGACCACACGGAGATGACCTATTACACGACTGCCCGGAAGGTAAAGGACGACTTCAGCAAGTGGGGCGCGGAAGATATGGGGCTGGCAAGCACCAGCATCTACTTGGATCGAGCTGACCTTGGCAAGGGACACACCAAGGTGACGATTAATCCAGCCGCCACTGGGGAATTGGATATCGACGATGCGCGCATGTTTGCTATGAAGGTCGCCAAGGCTGCCGAAATGGCTGCGGCCCTGCAAGACACCATCATCAGGTTAGAGACGGAGATGTCACAACAAGCAAGCGATATGGACTGGGAGGAGGTGAAGTAATGGCCACACGAACAACTGATTTCATGTATTACAAGAAGCACTGGTTCGCCGATTACGACACTGAGTCGAACGATGTATACATTTACCAGGACGACCCAGAAAACCCGGGAGAGGACCTAAATGGCGCATATTTCATGGCCAATCGAGCAAAGACCCGCCTGCAGAATAAAGCCGTAAAAGAGCTACAAATTGATTGATCACACCAAATGGCCCATTGGTCTTTTGGATGTCTCAGAAATGTCTCATAACGGTCTCTAGTGTGTCTCCTGTGCCGTCCGGTTAGTTGGTATGCTGTGTGTATAGATAAGGAACGAGGTAAAAAGACATGAAGCAATTCACAATTAAGCAAGGTAACAAGGTGATGTCAGTAGTTGAGCATTACAACGATGGAAAGGTATTTGTTAAGGAAGGCAACACGGGGGTATTCGTCAAGGCGATCAGCGGGTTTAGCTATGAAGTAACTGAGGATAGCGCAGAGGCCGGCAGCTTCTATAACGGGGCCGTTGAAAATATTGTTTGGTACATCATGGGAAGCATCGACAAGAGCAACGGATATGAAGTAGAAATGACAGTGAGCGAGGAGTACAAGTAATGGATAACAACTTAAAGCCAAAGGGCGTGGCATACGCACCACAAATGATTGCAGAGCAAAAGAAGGTTAAGGCAAAAGCATTGATCATTGCATTCGCTTGGGCCTACATAGGGGATAAGCGAGTTGCCGAAAGCATACTAAACGACATGACAGACATCGAAGAAGTATTTGGCACCGAAACTATTGGCGAAGCAAAGAAGATGTTGAAGCAAGGGTGGACATCAGCCAGTATTCAAAAGCACCTAATGGACCAGTTAAATTCATAATAACTACCGACAGTAACTACATGGAGGACAGAACCATGACAAATCAAGAAACATTCACAAAGGCGGAGTACATGAAGTATTGGACAAAGTACTTCAAGCAGACCGGCCCAATGAGCGCAGCGGAAGCAAAGGACAGCGCGGAAGCCATGTGGCAGATTGACGCTTACTAAGAACGCAACCTGGTAAAGGTTGGCCGTCGCTGGGCAAGCGATACGGGGCAAGTAAAGGATTAACGAGAGGCCACAGATTGGGCCGTGTTGTTATTTGACGCAACGTTTGAAGAAGAATAGGCGACACGATAAAACAACCGCAGAGGCACCGACACACGCCACTGTGGGGACCGTGTAGACAATCCAAATGAGAAAAAGGCGGCTACCGGGAAGATACCCCGTCAGTTCGCCGTCGTTTACCGACGATACGGGGATGAAAACGGGCAAAAGTTGGACGAACACCGGCTGCACACCGTCGAAACCGGCTGTATATTGGTAATATCGAAAAATATATGAAAAGCATTAGCCTGCGTCTGGTACAATACCAAGCGGAGGTTATTTTTTATGAGTAAGAGAGCTAAAGCAGTTGCTTACGTTGAAGTGGTTATTTTTGTTTTAGAAATGGTAGGTTTCTTATTTAAGAAATTCAAGCCAATCGATGTAATGAATTACCTGTTTTCAACTGGTGGACCATCTGATGCGTATCATTTCCAATGGGTTGGAATAACAGTGTTAGTTGCAGTAATTGGATTTTTTGTTAATCAATACTGGGAACAACGAAAATTACGTGCAGATTTAAAATACAAAAGTAGTATTGAGTGGATGGAGAAGTTTAGGGACCTTATTGCAGATTTTGCTGTAGCCGCAAGTAGCGCTCAACAAGCTCAAATAGATTATTTAGTAGTTTTATATGACGACGATGTCGATAATGCTAAACTGGAACCATTTCGTATTGCAAATAATGCGGCATGGGATCATCTTCAAAAGACCTATCAACTTTTATTTTTATATACACCGGGAAATGAAAATACGTCCGATGAGAAATATTCTAAAAAAATCAAGCTAATGGGCTTAATAAATGCGGTTTATCAGAAAATTATTGACAATAGCGACAAGCTTGATGATGCTAATAAAGGGTTAGAAGACAGCAAGCAAGAATTGCTAAAAATCCACAAAATTACAATAGTGGAGCTTGATAATCTCATTGCAAAATTGATGTCCGGCGCGAAAGACTATTTAAGTCATGAGTGGCAACAAGCAAGTGAAGGTAAATAACAAACAAAGCGCTGACCGAAATGGTCGGCGTTTTTTAGTACAAGGAGAAAAAATAGCAGAACAAATCACGGATCTGTGATTAAAGGTGCCATATCTGGATATTGGTAATACTGAAAAATATATGAAAAGCAGTAGCCTGCGTTTGGTACAATATAAAGCGGAGGTTATTTTTTATGAGTAAGTTATTATCTAGCACAACTTGGTTACTAAATATCGATTGGGGAAAAGTTGCTGATTTTTTGTTTGTGGATAAAGAGGGTAAATTCCAATGGATCGGAGTATCAGCTATCTTAGCTGTCTTCGCATTTATTTTTAACATTATTTGGGAGCATCATAAGCTGAATGCTGATATAAAATCAAAAAGTCGCATAAAATGGATGGAAATAGTCCGAGATTATTTAGCTGATTATTCAATCTCAGTCCAAGCCATGGACTTATCTTTGCGGAGAATGCTTTTGGTTAAATGGAAACATAAGGTACATCCAAATAAAAAGGTAACAGATGAGGATGGGGTTGACGTTACCGAGGTCTATAATGAGCTCTATACAGCTATGAACGATGATCTAAATGCTAAAAGTCGTGAAGTTAGCAAGAACATTTCTCTTTTGCAGTTGTATATACCGAAATCTTCAAGCAATGATAAATTAAATGAGGAAATAACTTGTATAGCAACACTTATTGAATCAGCCAGAGACGATATCATGGAATACAGAACTGGAGACGGCAAAATTAATGAGGTGGATCCTGCAACATATGCTATAAGACTGCAAGAACTAGTAGATAGCCGTATAAAGGATTTAATGACTACTGCCCGTGACTACATGAAAACAGAGTGGGAAAGAGCTAAAAAAGGGCACTAACAAATAAAACGCTGACCGAAATGGTCGGCGTTTTTTAGTACAAGGAGAAAAGATGGTAGAACAAATCACGGAGCTGCAGTTAACGGAGCTGCATCCGTACGCAAATAACCCCCGTATTAATGACGCAGCAGTGGAACCGGTCGCCAACTCGATCCGAGAGTTTGGGTTCAAGGTGCCTATTGTTGCCAAGACAGATGGAGAAATCATCAACGGACACACTCGATACAAGGCAGCACAGTTCTTAGGACTGGACACAGTGCCGGTTATCATTGCTGACGATTTGACCGATGAGCAAGTGCAAGCGTTCCGTTTGGCCGATAACAAGGTGGCGGAGATTGCCGACTGGGATATGGAAGCGCTGGAACAAGAGCTCGCAGAAATTCGAGATATCGACATGGACGACTTTGGGTTTGAGACTCCGGACGAATACGACGACGTGGAGCCCGTAGACGACGATGTGGACATTGACGAACTGATGGAGGACCCCGTGGCCAAAACGGGCCAGGTGTGGAAGCTGGGACGCCACAGACTAATGGTTGGCGATAGTACCAGCGAAGCAGACGTCAAAAAGCTAATGGGGGGGCAACTCCTAGACTTAATCGTCACGGATCCACCTTATAACGTTGCCTATGAGGGTAAGACCAAAGACGCGTTGAAGATTGAGAACGACCAAATGGACAGCGCCCGCTTCCGTCTATTCTTAACCGACGCCTTCAAAGCAGCCGATGCAGTTTTGAAGCCCGGGGCCGGCTTCTATATTTGGTACGCCAGCCGAGAACATATCAACTTCGAATCGGCAGCGTTGGCCGTTGGTTGGGACGTCAAGCAACAACTTATCTGGGTTAAGAACACAATGGTGCTTGGCCGCCAAGACTACCAGTGGAAACACGAGCCGGCATTGTACGGTTGGAAGCCAGGTGACAGCCACTACTTCATCAATGACCGCACCAACACGACGGTGATTGATGAGGAAATCGACCCGGACAAGATGTCGAAGGCAGACCTTGTGGACCTAGTAAAGGAAATCCAGCGCCAGTTGGAGCCAGGAACCACCATTCGGGAGGATAAGCCCGCCCGGAACGGGGAGCACCCAACGATGAAGCCTGTGCCGCTATTTGGTCGGTTGATTGCTAACAGTTCTAAGCCAGGTGATAATGTCGGGGACTTCTTCGGGGGCTCTGGCACTACTCTAATTGCTGCTGAACAGCTCGGACGTAACGGGTTCGCAATGGAGTTAGATCCACACTATGCCGACGTCATCATTCACCGTTGGGAGAACTTCACAGGAGAGACAGCAGAATTGCTTAATGAGTAGATAAATTCGGAGATATTGGAGGTTTTTGCATGGCGCTCACCAAGAAGCAAACAGAGGTGGCAGCCCTTGTATTTGAAGGAAAGTTGAAGCGCCAGCAAATAGCAGACAAAGTCGGAATTGCAGAGTCAACTCTATATAAATGGCAGAAGCTACCAGAATTTGAACAGGCGGTTGTTGAAGCTGGCCACGAGTTCCTTCGAAGCAAGCTAGGCATACTAGTAAAGAACGCCTATAAATTGGCATTAGACTCACGGTCGGAGATGGTGCGGTTTCAAGCCACAACATGGTTGTTAGATCGTGCAGCGTTTGGTGTAGATAGGCAACAAGAGCTCGATTACCAAGACGCACGAATCGCAGAACTAGAAGCAAAGATTGAAAAGTTATCAGGAGGGGATGAGAATGCGCAGGCGGACACAATCGCGGCGTTTAATGCGGCAGCCGCAGCAAACGCAAAGCAACAAGCCGACCCGCCAAGTTCCTCTGCCGGTGTGGACTAAGAAACAAGCCCAGGTATACACCAAAGCAACCACCGAAGATTGGTGGAAAATACTAATCAACACCGGCGCGTTCCGAAGCGGCAAGACTGTCGTTGATAACGCGCTTTTTTTGAACGATTTGCAGCGTGTAAGAGAAATGGCTGATGAAAGAAACGAAGCAATGCCCCAGTACATATTGGCTGGCTATTCAAGTAAGACCATCACCAGCAATATTTTAGTGCCCCTGCAGCAAGCAGTGCCGGGTTTGAAGATTAAATGGGACCGTAACGGAGCATTTGAGCTGCTGGGGGTTCGAGTTGTGCTCTCATACACCGGAACAAGCCGAGGAATGGACAGTATTCGTGGTATGACCGCGTGGGGAGCATATGTCAACGAGGTTTCCCTGGCTAACGAAGCCGTCTGGAATGAAATCGTGTCTCGTGTATCGGTAGAAAACGCCCGAATAATTGGTGATACCAACCCAGACAACCCTAGTCACTGGCTCAAGACCAAGTTTATCGACAAGGCAGACGACCCAGAGAGCGAAGTCCAAATCATGGTTAACACGTTCACGCTGGATGAGAATACATTCTTGTCCAGTGATTACGTCAACAACCTGAAAGCCAGTTTAACGGGCGTCTGGTATCAACGAGGCGTGCTTGGTCATTGGACGGTTGCTGAAGGTACGATATACGCCAATTTTGACAAGGACAAAATGGTGGTCGATTTACCAGCAAACACCACTTTTGAAGATGAATGGGTATCAGTCGATTACGGAACGCTGAACGCTACCGTGTTTAAGCGCTGGAGCCTCTATCACGGCGTTTGGTACAACACGGCAGAATACTACTATTCAGGTCGTGAAACGCGACAGCAACGCACTGACGCCGAATTTGCAGAGGATATGGAGCAGTTCTATAAGGATAACCAGTTAGACCGCAACTATACTCGCATTATCCTCGACCCCAGTGCTGCGTCCTTCAGAACGGAGTTAAAGAAGCGCGGTTTCGTCGTAAAGAAAGCAAAGAACGATGTAATCAACGGCATCCGAGCCGAAATGACGGCCATGAATGAAGGACTAATCAAGTGGACACCTAATGCAGTCAACACATTCCGAGAGTTTGGTCTCTATGTCTGGGACGAGACAGCCAGCAACCGCGGAGAAGATAAGCCAGTCAAGCAAAACGACCACGCGCTCGACGCTGATCGTTATTTCGTATACACAGTATTAGCCAAGGACAAGAAGGCCAGCGGCTTTATCACATGGAAGGAATAAAACAATGGACCAAGACGAACTGCAACCGATGTCGGTGGCCGTAGCCGGTGCAATCTTTAAACAAACGGACCGATTACGCTTCGAGGTCCGAAGTGCCTACCGGAAGTCGTTGCGATACTACAAGAATCAGAACGACATCACCCTGAAGAACCAAGGTAAAAGCCGAGCAAACGGTGAAAAGAAGGATGAAAGCAACCCACTGCGGCAACATGACAGCCGTGTGAGCTCTAACTTCCACCAGCTGCTCGTTGACCAAAAGGCGTCGTATACCGGTAGCATTCCGCCCGAGATTGACACCGACGACGACAAATTGAACATGTCAATCATGAACGAGCTGGGCGCAGAATATCCCCGGACATTGCAACGCCTGATGGTTAACGCTTCATTAGCAGGTATTGCCTGGCTACACATCTGGAACGACGCCGCAGATGGCAGTTTCAAGTTTGCAATCGTGCCCCCAGATGAGGTGACGCCGATTTATAACAACGCACTAGAACGCAAGCTGCAGGCGGTACGCCGAACATACACCAAGCTGGATCCACAAGACGGCGAAGTTTACATCATTGATGAGTATTGGACAGCTTCCGAAGTCTCTCGGTTTAAGCGTCATAAGAATGCCGGCTATGAATCGATGATAATCGACGACGCCTACCAGGTTTATGACGACAACTTGCCCGAGCAGAGCTTCAACACCAACGTCATGAAGAATGAATTCGGAGCCATTCCGTTTATTCCATTCCCTAATGACGCCGAAGAAACCCCAGACTTGGACAAGTACAAGGGTCTAATTGACGGGTACGATTTGGTGTTTAACGGCTTCATCAACGACGTCGAGGACGTCCAGCAGATTATTTTTGTGCTAACCAATTACGGCAGCGCAGATTTGGGCCAGTTCCGCTCGGATTTGAAGAAATACAAGGCAATCAACATGGAAAACGATGGTGATGGCGACCCTTCAGGCGTCTCTACCCTTAAAGTTGATATCCCGGTCGAAGCCAGAAACAGTTTGTTGACGCAACTGACCGACAATATTTTTCTACAAGGCCAGGGTGTGAACCCTACCAAGCTAGAACTTGGGAACAACTCCGGCGTTGCTTTAAAGTACCTCTATTCACTCTTAGAGTTGAAGGCAAGCAAGCTGGAAAGCGAGTTTCGCCCAGGTATTGAGGAGCTAGTCCGGTTTGTAATGCGACATTTGAGCGCCAAGGACGCCGACACACGGACCGTTAAGCAAACGTGGAAGCGTGCGGCCATTCAAAACGACGTCGAACGTGCAGATGTAGCGGCAAAAGTTGCCACATTCACCTCCGACGAAGCACTGGCCAAGGCCAACCCAATTGTTGATGACTGGTCGGAAGAATTGAAGCTTAGACAAGCACAACAAGACGGAACCGACGATTATGCAAATGAAACAGCACGACAAAACCTCGGTGATCATGACGACGACGACATCAAAGACGATGACCCGGACGATGACGACGAGAACAACAAGTAATAACACCCAAATGAATGGAGGCTATCATGGACTCGGAACAGTATTGGAAGAACCGAGCGCTTCGAGTTAAGAACCAAGCTCTCACGGCGGCCGAAGATTACGAGAAAGGTGCCCACAAACGATTTACCCCAGTACAAAAGGATATTGAGGCGCAAATCGAAAAATGGACAGAGCGTTATGCCACTGCAAGCGGTATGACCATCGAGGACGCCCAGGCTTCGCTCACACCAGCCGAAATGAAAGGTTGGAAGCAATCACTCGCCGAGTGGGAGAAAATGGCTGTGTCGCCCGAATATAAGGAAAAATACAAAGCATTGATGGATGCGGAGTATGCGAAGTCTAAAATCAACCGTTTAGAGGTCCTTAAATCACAGGTGCAGCACACCATGGCACAATACGCTAGTCCAGAAGCCGACAAAATGCAGAACATGCTGACAGCGACTTACGCCAACACTTATTACCGTTCAGTTCACAATATCCAGAACCAAAAAATGCAAATATCTGGTGATTTTGCAAAGTTCAATGAGGACCAGTTACAAGCAGCGGTTGGACAACGGTGGGCAGGTAGTGATTTCAGCTCTCGTATTTGGGGGAATATGGTCGAAAAGTGGCCAGAACAACTCAACAAAACCATCTTCAAGGGCGCAGCAATGGGTCTAACTGCCGATGAGATGATAAAAGAGGCTAGATTAACGTTTAAAGGCGCTACTGAGTACAATCTCCACCGGTTAATCACGACGGAGGCCGGTCACGTAGCAGAAAGCGCAACGCTTAAGGCGTATCAGGAGAGTGGCGTGGAGCGTTACGAGTACATGTCCACGTTAGAATCACACACATGTGAGATTTGCCGAGCGCTTGACGGTAAGGTCTATGAGGTTAAGAAGCAAATAACTGGCGAGAACTATCCGCTTATTCATCCAAACTGCCGATGCACAACTGGACCGTGGATCCCTGAAGTTCAAACGATGAATAACGAACGGTGGTCACGAAACCCGGAGACCGGCAAAGTTGAGATGGTGAACAACGTCTCATTTGGTGAGTGGGCAAAGCAGGTCGGACTTGAAAACGGTCCTTTGAAGCCTGGCACCAAGCTTAAGACCATTTACAGCAAGGCAGCCAAGACGACTGTGACACTCGTTGATGCCATTACTAAGTTGCCAACAGTAAAGCCAACAGAGCCAGAATTGGTTACGGTTGGAGACGATGGTGTGTACAACATCAATTACGCTTACGGCGCAGTTGGAAAAGATGGGTCGCTCGACATTGTCAAGATGGGCTCTTATAAGACTGAAAAAGCGGCAATCAAGAACACACTAAGCATTATTGAAACCGGCAAAATTCAGATTAAAAATTGGAGCGAACCAAATACACCAGTTTACAACCCAACGAAGGCTGAGTTGATGAAAAAGTCCTTAGAACAATTCGAGGGACAAGCCAATGCGGTGTTCGGTGACAAGCTGGACAAGACCAAGGCGACTGCAAAGAAGAAAGCCTTAGCCGAAAAAGCAGCGGCCAAAGCGGCAATCGCTGAAAAGTCGATTAAAGAACTATCAATCAACGCCCCAGGCTCTGCCAAATGGTACACGTTTAACGATGATGGCACGTTTGTGGTCACTTCCTACACGGGAAAGAAGCAGACGTTTAAGACGCAGCAAGCGGCCATTAATAAGCTAGCCAAGAACAGCGAGAAGTTTAAAGAGCACGCCTTCTTAATCGAGAAGCAATATCCCGAAAAGGCCGAGCAGGTAATGGACTATGCCGACCACTTGGACGAGTTGATCAAGAAGCTGAAGGCGGCACCAGCTCCGAAGGCTACCAAGCCATCGCCAGCAAAGAAACCCGCAGCAAAGGGCAATTCAAAGTACCAAACAACTGGCCATGGCATTGTTGAAGTTGATGCGGACGATTGGAAAGGTATCCCACACCGCGTTCATGACGGCACACGCCAAATACGTGTTAAGAATAGCAAGTTAAGCAACTTTGAAATCGAACCAAGTCTGCAGGTGTCGGCTCGTGAAGTTGATACAAGCGGTAAACTCGGTAGCTGGTACAAGGACGCTAACGGTGCCCACAAAACGTTGTCGACTGATTGGACTGAGGCTGACATTACCAAGACTGAAGCAACTGCTCTATTCTGGTACACGGCGGGGTCGTCGTATATTAACGAGCCAATGCGTGGCCAAACTTATTACGGCCCTAACTCGCGAGACGCCAAAAAGGATATTGCAAACATTCGCAAAGCGATTAGCAAGACTGAGACGAAACACAATATCACCGTGGTTCGTAAGGACGACTTCGGAGCTGCAGCGCTTCTTAATAACGGTGAGTTTAAAGACGGTGCGTTCTATTCAACGTCATCAAGTCCAAACATGAGCTGGTCCGGTATTCCAATTATTATCGAAGTTCCAAAGGGTAAAGGTCGCGGAACATATCTGCACGCACCAAACGGAGACCGCTCAGGATTAGGTAGCGGTGGCGTTAACAGTCGCTATTCAACTGAATATGAGTACTTGCTGTCTGATAAAGCAACACTTATACTTAAGGCTGTAAACTATGATCGCAGCGGCGAGATAGTATCAATTAGAGCGGAGGCAAAATTCGATGACTAGTAAAATGAATATCATCATGGCCAATTACGAAGATGCAGATGCCCTATTCAATTCAATGCCAGCTGACCAGCGCGCCATCACACAGATGGAAGTCGCAGGATACTGGCAATATTGGGACGATTTAAGCGCTGTATTTGATGCTGCAGCAGAATCACCAGAAGCTGGTGAAGAACTGCGTACGTCAGTCAAAAAAAAGACAGGGCTGCCTAACCAAGCGTTTGATTTAACAGCGCTTGACTGGGTCGCACTTCGCAGTATCACCAAGTCATGGGACAGCAAGCCCCGCACTCGTTCAGAGTACGAAGGCAAGCTATCAGGAACTAATTTAAAAGAGCGTGTTCGCCAACAAATGACGATGGACGCAAACGACTGGGCCGAACAAAACGGCCTAGATGAAGATGATGATTAAGTAACACCCAAGTTCACACGAGCCTGGGTGTTTTATTTTGCTCCCGCTAACTGATTACCGCAGGACGGCCCAAGCGACGGCATGGGAAATGGGAGCAGCGCCAAGCCAAGGGCGAAACTCCTTAAAATTCAAGTTAATGCACACTAGCCGGGGACGCTCGGTATACATATTCCAGCTGGCGCACGTGTGCGAAGTGGCACGAGTACCATAGACCAGCAAAACCCAAAACCGCATCTGGTGGTGGTTGAGATGCAAAATTCCAATGGTTAAGCATTGGGCAATAACTAAATACCGCCAGCTCCACAAAGTGATTGGCGGATACATAGCAAATCAAAATACAGAAAGTTGGTGTAGAAAGACCTCCTTTTATTTTAATCAGTCGGTAGACGCCAGCTGTGTGCGGTCTACATACATAAAACATGGTCCCAAGCATGACCCTAAACTGCTTTTTTATTTTGCTCAAACTTCATCGCGGGCGGGCCGCGGTATAAATCCCGGGAAAGGTAAGCAATGAAACGAGAAGAACTGAAGGAACTCGGTCTATCCGATGAACAAGTTAATTCTGTAATGGCATCAGCCAAGAAAGATGAGAACGCACTGCGTGACCAACTAACGACGATCACATCAGAACGCGACTCTCTGCAATCACAAGTTGATACGAATGCAGCCGAACTTCGTAAGTTGGAAAAGGCCAACAAGGACAATGAAGAACTGACAAGCCAGTTGTCAACGTTACGAAAACAAGTGGATGACCAAAAGAAACAATTTGAAGCGGAACAAACGGCCGCTAAGATTGACTCTCTATTGGCCAATGAACTGTCAGCAGCCAAAGTTCGAGATACCGACGTTGTAAAGGCGCTCATTAACCGCGAGGACTTAACACTCGGCGACGACGGAACATTGAAGGGACTTTCAGACCAACTCAAGCCATTGCAAGAGCAAAAAGCCTGGTTGTTTGAGGGTAAAACCAAGACCAAATATTCACCAGAGGGAAGTTCAAACGACGATACCAAAGGTGCCGATTTAGCAGCAGCCATGAAGCGTGAAGATTTCAACTTCACTGAATGGGCACAATCACAAAAGGAAGATTAGAGGTTAACTAATGGCAAACGATTACATGAGCACGCTTGACGTCATCACCCCAGAGATTTTTAACCAATACATGGAGAACTTGACGGTAGAGCGCTCAGCATTTATTCAATCAGGCGTGGCCGTTTCAGATGATCGTGTATCAGGCATGATTACTTCAGGTAACACGGTCGTTAACATGCCATACTGGAACGATTTGTCAGGCGATGATGAAGTATTGGGCGATGGTGACAAGGCCCTTTCAACATCAAAGATGACAGCCGGCCAAGACTTGGCACAAGTAATGTACCGTGGTAAGGGTTGGGGAGTTAACGAAATGGCAGCCGTTTTGTCTGGCGCTGACCCACTTGGATCATTGATGAGTAAGATTGCAAACTACTGGTTGCGTCGTGAACAACAAGTTTTGATGTCAACATTGAACGGTTTGTTTGTTGGGACCGATGCAACTTTGAAGGAACACTTGTCAGACACCAAGACCAACATCTCAGCAAAGGCCGTATTGGATGCAAAGCAACTATTGGGTGACCACGCGGACAGCTTGGCCATGATTGTTATGCACTCTCAAACGTACACTGAGTTGCAAAAGCAAAACTTGATTGAGTTCATCGAACCATCAACAGGCGGCGCACAAATTGCATACTACTTGGGTTACCAGGTAGTTGTCGACGATATGTTGCTACCAACGGCCGAAGGGACTTACACAACGTACCTATTGGCAGCCGGGTCATTCGGTCGCAACGCTGGGTCTCCTTCAAACCTAACGACGTTCGAAACTGAGCGTAAGGCATCAGTCGGAACCGACAACATTTACACGCGTCGTGCATTCGTAATGCACCCATACGGTGTTAAGTGGACCGGTAACGATTTGGAAGAAGGTAACTTGACGCCAACGAACGTCGACTTGGCCAAGGCAGCGAACCACAAAGCCGTCTTTGATTTGAAGAACATCGGTATTGTTGGACTTCAACACACGGTCGGTTCATCAACTGCTCCAACAGTTTAAGGAGGCAAACAATGGCTAAGAAAGCGATTGTAGTTAAGAATTTTAATGACCGATACTTTGGTCGCGAGTTCAAGAAGGGTGAAGAGTATCCCGCGTGGGTCGCTTCAGAACGCCTTCAAGAGTTGATGCAAACTGAAGTCAATGGCAACGTTGGCCCATTTATTCAAGTAATCCATGAAAACGACGAGCCTGGATTAACTGACGATGAGTCAACAATCGCTGGTTCAAGAATCACTGGGACCGAGGACCAGCAAGATGAAACTGATGATCAAGAGCCAGAGTTCAACATCGAAACGGCAACAGTTGCTGAATTGAAGGAAGAATTGGAAGAACGCGGTGTGGAATACCCCGCCAAGGCTACCAAGGACGAGCTCAAGGCGTTGTTTAACTAGGAGGCACCGATGGCATACCCACGACTTGTAACGCTCACCAGCAACCTGAAAACCTTAAATCCGATGCACCCGGGATATGAAGAAGGCATTTATAACCTACTGCTAAACATGGTGGCCGATAAGGTAATCAATGATGCAGCAGCTTATATGAATCGAACGGCCGAAGATATTCCAGAAGCATTGGACTCGACAATCTTATTAAAGGCTTCGAGTTGGCTCTCGGACAGCGGTGTTTTAAAGACAGTTGATGAGCAATCGGCCGGTGGACCGGTTTCGTCAATTTCAGAAGGTGACACAAGCGTGAGTTTTGCCGTTACGGCTGACCCGATTAGTGCCTTAAGTGGGGCAAACTTCTTGGATGACGGCTTCAAACACACGCTCAGACGGTACAGAAAGGTGGCTGAACCATGGGGGACAGACTAAGTGCGGCATTTAACCGTGCCAAAGCCTCAATTGAGAGTTTGTATCGCGATAAGGCCACGATTTATGTAAAAGCCGACATTACCACTCAGACGGGGTTTGACGACCGGTCGGAGTTACGGGCAATTCTCACCGATATCCCAGCTAAGATTTCACGCAGCGGGCTGAAGGCGGCCGAAAAGGGCCAATTCGCTGGGGTTCAATATGATGCGACACTGTATCTCGACACAACAACACAAATCCCAGCGGGAGCAGTAATTGATGTAACTGACACCAACGGTCAAACAACGCGTTACCGACGTTCCTCTCTTGGGTATCAAAGTTACTTGACACACCAAGAAGTCGCCTTGACGTTCGATGAGCGAAAGTGAGGTGAATCATGGCACAGTTTGGCAAGTTTGACGATGAATCACTTCAACAATTCATTGCAGATTTTGACAGCAAGGTGAACGGCCAGGAAATGGCTAATCTGATGGAGGATATCGGCAAGGACTTGCAAATATTGCTGATTAATACCGTAAAGAAGAAAACCCCACCTGGACCATCAAAGCAGTTAAAACGCAATTGGTTTCCTGGGGACCTGAAATATACGGGTAACACATTAACAGTGGAAGTTCATAACAATCTAGAATACGCGCCCCATGTTGAATACGGGCACAGACAAACGCCTGGACGATACGTACCGGCAATTGGAAAACGATTGAAACGGGACTATGTGCCAGGTAAACATATGCTAGAAAATTCTATGAACGAACTCGACAGCAAGCTCGACCAGATATTGGGAGCCAAAGTTGATAAGTTCTTACACGATTTCTTTTGGGGGTAACTCATGGACATTGCCAGCGTGGTTGCCACGACACTGAAGCGATTATTCCCAGGGGTGCCAGTCAACAGAGAGACACAAGCAGACGGATCATTCACGATGCCGTCTTTTTTTGTGTCTGAGTTAGAAACGCAGGCCACGTCAAAGCCAAATGAGGAGCAAATGCGCCGATATAACTTTAACGTCGTCTATCTGTTGGACCCAAACGGCCCCCAGGCAGAACAAAACGCACTGGCCAAAGACGTCATACTTTCGCAAATGGATTATTTGACCGACAAGAGCGGCAAAGAACTATACAAGACCAAAGGATTGACCACGGATATCAATGACGGTGATTTAAGCATTAGCTTTTATGTCCAGGTTCGAATGCAAAAAGAATCTGGCGCCCCGTTTGATGAGGGCCAAATGACACACAAGGAAGGATTAAAAGATGGATAAGCCGACTGAAAACAACACAGTCAACGACATCAAGGCTTACTTGGACGAACAGGGCATTAGTTACGCCGCTGACGCACGGAAGGCCGACCTGTTGGCGCTAATTCCTTCGGACGAACAAGAACCGGCGCAACCGGAAAACGAGCCGACAGAGGCTCCTGTGGACAGTGAGACGCAGGCCGAAGAAGATGACACCAAAAAAGAGCCGCCCGTCCGCGATAAAGAAGTACCAAACGTTCAAGACACTAAGTTTACGAAGTACGAAATCATCGTTCTGTCGTCGTTTGATGGACCAACTCGAGATTTGCTCCGTTTGGCCTTGAAGGACGACCAGTTGTACACAATTTCAGAAGCATTAGCGGCCAAAACCGCACTTGCAGAAAGGATGTTTGATTAATGGCAGGTGGAACATATTCACAACAAAATAAGCGTCTCCCTGGCGCATACGTCAACGTTAAAGCAGCACCACAAGCAATTGTGGCGGGAGCCGGAATCCGAGGCGTTGTTTTCACAGCACTTTCAGGATTGGGCTGGGGAGAAAACGGCGTTGTGTCAGTAACGGCAAATTCCGACTTCAACGCACTCTTGGGTCACCCTTTGACAGACGACAAGCTAACAGGATTGCGATTGATTTTGACGAACGCCCAAACGGCAATCGTTTACAACGTCAACCCAGGTACAAAGGCCACGGCAGCAGCTGAACCATTGCCATGGACATTCGAAGCCAAGTACAACGGAACGGCTGGAAACGACATCTCTGTCACAGTCTCTCCAGATACTAGCAATGTATCGAAGTTTATTGTCACAACAACGTACGGAATGACGTTGGTTGACAAGCAATCAATCGTAAAAGCGTCTGATTTGCAAGCCAACAATTACATGGTGCCAGCAATCGCCGAAGCAGCACAAGACGACGACGGATCCGCAATGCTTGGAGTGCTTGCTTCAGCAATCTCTGTCAAGTTCGCAGGTGGCACAACCGTCACAAGTGCCGACACAACTACTGATTTGCAAACGGCAATCGAGACAAATGAATTCAACACGATGGTGGCCGCAAACTCATCAGACACATCAGCACTACATTCGTTATTTGCCGCAGCAGCAGAGCGTTTGCGAGAGCAACAAGGTCGCAAGGTTCAAGCAGTTGTTCCAGTTGCCGCAAATACTAACTCAGATTACGAAGGTGTGATTGTGGTTGGTAACACGCTAATCCTCGAGAACGGCACAACGCTAACACAAGCGCAAGCCGCTGGGTTTGTCGCTGGTGCCGCAGCTGCAGCCGAACCGAATGAGTCATTGACTTACACGGTTATCCCAGGCGCCGCCGATGTAACACCACGTTTCACTGATGATCAAGCAATCGAGCAATTGTCGGAAGGACACATGATTTTTATCGCTCAACGTGGCGAGGCAAAGATTTTGCAGGATATCAACTCACTACATACATTCACGCCAGAAAAGTCACGCGATTTTGCAAAGAATCGACCACTTCGAGTGCTAGATGATATTGCAAACACGGTCCGCGAGACCTGGGAGGATAACTTCATCGGTCAAGTGACAAACGATGCGACTGGCCGTGACCTATTGAAGGCCACGTTAGCCGAATACCTAACGACCTTGATGGCTTCAGGCGCTATCCAAAACTTCGTGGTGGACGATATCACAATCGCCCAAGGAACAGACAAGGACAGTGTCGTGGTTACGTTGGCAGTAACACCAACGGACGCCATGGAGAAGCTATACATGGAAGTCACATCACGATAGGAGGAAATAATTCATGGCAGGATTTAGCAAGCCAGGTGACGTGTTAGCGTCAAACTCGGGTACGGTCGTCGCAACCGTGGCTGGAAAGAACCACAAGCTGGGTTATTTGGAAGAACTAACCGCCAAGCTTGAACCCAACGTCGAAAAGGTTCAAATTTTGGGCCGTCGTATGGCTGGGCACAAGGTGACATCGGTAGAAGGAACCGGGTCAATGAAGATGTTCTTGGTTTCATCAATGTGGGCCCAAATCATCTCTGACTGGAAGGACGGCGGAGCATGGCCTGACATTTCATTCACGGTCACAATCGAGGACAAGGGGTCGAACGTAGGAAAGCAAGTGGTCCAATTGATGGGGATCACTTTTGAAGAGGCCGACTTGGCAACGTTGAGCTCAGATGATGGGGTTTTGGAAGCTGAGACCGACTTCTACTTTGATGACCACAAAATCATCACACCATTTGCAGCGTAATTACTAATTGAAATTTTGGAGGAATTAAACATGGCAGACGTTACAGCATTCTTTTTGGCACCCGAGGACGTAGCAGAGACTAAGAAGGTGAAGGTTTCAGACAAGTTACCTGAATTCACAATCAAGGCTTTGTCAGGAACGCAATTTGATGAAATTCAACGCCAATCAACGAAGATGCGCGCAGGAAAGGGCGGCAAGCAAACGCCGTACCAAGACACGTCACTCTTTAACGATTTGTTGATTGAAAAGTCAGTTGTTGAGCCTGACTTGGAAGATGCACAACTACAAGAGCACTACCACACACTCGGTAACGCAGCTGCAACGGCGCGTGCCATGTTGAAGGCCGGTCAATTAGCAAGCTTGGTTGACGACATTTCAACTTTGTCAGGCTTCACGTCGGAAGAAAGCCCACTCGAAGATGACATTGAATCAGCAAAAAACTAATAGGTGCTGACGGTAACGGGGACTTCGTTTATTTCGTGTATGCAATGCACGAGTTCGGATGGACACCGCAGCAATGGTTGGACTTGAGCTACAAAGAACGAGTACTGGTCATTGCTGGCATACGGTTCCATAACGAACAGGAAAAGGCGGCTCAAGAGCAAGCGGAGGCTGAAGCTGAAGCAAAGGTTCGTAAACAATCCCGTCACCGTTAGCAACGAGCCGGGACCGCCCGGCATACATATCGAAATCGAGAGAAAGGAGCATATATGGCAGGTAAGACCTTATCGGCGACACTTAGCTTGATGGACGGCATGTCAAAAGTCCTTAATACGATTAATGGCAGCATGCAGCGAGCCGGGGCACAAATGACGGTGTTTAAAGGCAAGGTGGAGCAGCCGTACAATGGTGGACCTGGGGACAAGATGCAGTTACAGGCGTCAAAAGCGAATGCCGCGTTTAATACAATGAATGCAGGCGCCGAAAAGACTGGGTCAATGTTTAAAAGCATGCTGGGGTCAACAATCATTGGAAACGGTATTACCGCAGGAATTGGAGCGGTCACCAACGGCATTACTGAGATGATGGGTGAACTGAGCGCTTCAAGTGCCACTTGGCAAACATTCCAAGGGAACATGGAGAACTTAGGCAAGAGCAAAAGCCAAATTGCAGGTGTTAAGAGTGAGCTGCAAGACTTTGCCACCAAGACGATTTATAGTGCGTCGGATATGAGTTCAACATACGCACAATTGGCCGCCGTTGGTACTAAAAACACGACTCAACTGGTTGAAGGGTTCGGTGGGTTGGCTGCTGCTTCCGAGGATCCAGCGCAAGCCATGAAAACATTGAGCCAGCAAGCCACACAAATGGCTGCCAAACCAAAGGTTCAGTGGGAAGATTTCAAGTTGATGTTGGAGCAAACACCTGCAGGTATGGCTGCCGTTGGTAAAGCAATGGGCATGACCACAAGTGAGTTGATTACATCAATTCAGGACGGGAACATCAAGACCCAGGACTTCTTCGATGCCATCGCCAAAACGGGTGGTGACCCTGGTGGTGCATTTATGAAGATGGCCACTAAATATAAGACGGTTGGCCAAGCAATGGACGGGTTCAAAGAGACCCTTACAAATAAGCTTCAGAAACCCTTTGACCAATTCAGCCAAGTGGGAATCAAAGCGATTAGTGGTATTACTGACAAAATAGGTGATATTAATTTTGACAGTATGGCTGCGAAATTGATGGCGTTCGCTTCATCCATCGCAAACGCCGCAAAATCAATGTGGAACGGGTTCAAAGACACAGGTGCGATTAGTGCTGTACAGAGTGCGATTAGTTCTATTGGTGGCGCGTTTAACCACATAAAGGACGCGATGGCAGGTCTTGGTGGTGGCGATGTATTCAAAGCCCTCGGAACCGCTCTGGGTGCGATTACAGGAACTGCGGCCAAAGCAATTGGTGCAGTCGCTGACGCGATATCAAAAATGGACCCGGCGACAATCCAGGCAACTGCGATTGGTATTGGTTCGTTTGCGGGTGCACTAGCAACAATGGCAGCTGGTACAAAAGCTGTGAACTCAATTAAGTCGCTCGCAACCAACATCACGGGCATTGCTAAAAGTGCCGTTGGAATTGGTGAAAAGTTATTCGGAATGGCAGCTGGTCAAGCAGCGGTCGCCGCATCAAGTGCTCCAGCGGCAGCAGGAGAGGCCGCAGTGGGAAGTGCAGCGGGAGCATCTGCAGGACAAATTATGGCCATGGGAGTGGCAATACTACTGATTGGTGCCGGTATCGCCGTTGCTTCAGCTGGGATGTATATCTTGGCACAGGCCGCAATCGTGCTAGCGAGTGGTGGTTGGGGAGCCGTTGGTGCATTAGTAGCATTAGTGGCTGTAATTGCACTATTCGCAGTCGGAGCGGCGGTATTAGGTCCGGCGTTAGCTGTAGCGGCCCCCGGAATGATTGCATTCGGTGTTGCGGTCACCTTGGTGGGAGTTGGCATTCTTCTTGCGGCTGGCGGGATTACTCTGTTAGCTACTCAATTGCCTATCATTGCCATTTACGGACAAATGGCCGGAGTAAATCTGATGATTATCGGAGCCGCAATGGCGATCATTGGTGTCGGTGCATTAGTAGCTGGAGCAGGATTAATTGTATTTGGAGCCGCACTAATCGTTGCGGCAGCAGGTATGACTGCAGCAGCATTGGGAGGCGCATTAGTCGCGGCAGCGCTGGTCCTAGTTGGAGCAGCAGCGTTAATTGCCGGGGCAGGGTTCGTTGTTTTGGCGGCCGGATTAACTGCCACTGCGGCAGCTATTATGGTCGTCGCAGCGGCAATTCAAATGTTGGCTGGAGTGGTATCCGGGATTTTCTCGGCAATTGTATCCACAATTACAAGCGCCATGGCTCAAGCTGTATCTGCGGTTCAAAGTGGGTTCCAGAGAGCTGTCGCAGCAGTTCAAAACGTTGGGTCCGAATTAGTTTCAGCTGGACGAAACTTCGTCATGGGGTTCGTAAATGGTATCAAGGGCGCCATTGGTTCGGCAGTAGATGCGGCCGCCAACATGGCAAAATCAGCCGTTGGTGCCGCCAAGAAGTTCTTGAACATCCACTCTCCATCACGAGTTATGCGAGATGAGGTTGGTTATTACGTCGGTGCCGGAATGGCAGTCGGAATTAATAACAGCGCTTCAGACGTTAGCCGTGCGTCAACAGATATGGCCCAAAACGCAGTAGACGCAGCAAGCAACGTAGGCGGTGCAACTATTGCAGGAGCGACGGTTGCAGCAAATCCTGGGGACATTTTGGCCAACGGATTTATGAATGCAATTACAGCGCTAGAAGCTTTGCTATCTCGTATGGGAGCTCTGGACGGCTCAGTGGTTGGCGTAAACGGCGACGTTGCCGGCATTGACAGTCAGGGCGACAAAAACCCATACAGTGGTAACAAGCTACAACCGAAGTCAGCAGATAACGGCAGTGGCAATGGACCTGTAAGTGTCACGTTTGCTGAAGGTTCAATACAAATCAACACAGGCGGAGCAGAACTTCATGGTGAAGATTTAGTGCGTGAGATTGAGGATTATCTCTTGAAGCGGCACGATGCTAACCTTGGGTTCGCCTAGTAAGGAGGAAACATGGCACGAGTATCGCTATATTTGACAAACTTTAAGAATCAAACATACGAGTTCCCAATGACGCCCGACTCGTTGACGTTTAAAACAAATGCTGGAAATGAAACAGTATCGGTTATCGAACTGGGGCAGATCAATCGACTAGCAGCCAAACGAAATCTTGGAACTGTTAGCATGACGCTCAAAATCCCACGAGACTTGCGAGTTCGCAAACGTTACTGGACGGGTCGTAAAATTACTTGGCCAAATGCAGATGGCGGTGACGGATATGTTCAGTTGTTAACGGATATTGAAGAACGCCATGAAGTGGCACGCCTGATTTTGACAGGTACGCCCTTTAATCATCAATTTACGATAGAAAGTCTCTCAACGGGGTTCAGTGACACGACCGACGAATGGACTGTCGATATTGAATTAACTGAATGGCGTGACTATTCCGCACGAGTACTTAAGGTGGCGCCAATTCCAAATAAAGTCGTTGTTTCTAAACCACGGCCAAGCGGGAAAGTGGGCATTGGTTCCACGGTTATCGTTAACGGGCAATTGCACGTTGATAGTTACGGAAACGGTCCGGGTGTAACCGAAGTAAATGCAACTCGTAAGATTAATTTCACAGCTCCTGGTCGGGCTTTCCCGTATCACGTGACAACGCTCGAAGGCGGCTGGCGAGGTTGGGTTACAGCAGACGCGGTGAGGTTGGCATAATGGCAGATTACAACTTGCAAAATGGTTATGCTGGCAACAAGGCCACATTCGAAAATCATTTAACGCGCTTCACTATTTGGAATGTCTACACAAAAGCAGTCCAAGACGTGACAGCCAGTGTACACAATATTAAATGGATAACGGATTTAGAGGCCGCGACGCAGCTAACGTTTGATGTTATGCGTGGAAACTTTGAGTTCATTCCCTGGAACGGTGACCAGGTAGTCATGGAATGGAATGGCGAAGTGATATTCACAGGTTGGGTTTTCAAGCGAGACCTTGATCAAGACGACAAGTGGAGCCTCATCGCGTATCCGGCTAGTCGCTACCTAAAAGGCACGGGCACTTATCAGTGGCCAGCTGCAAGTTCGAGTGACCGGTTCGCCAGAATTGCACAAGATATCCAGATACCGTACAAGATACTCGATGTGAATAAATACAAGGTTCCTGCGGAAATTACTGATGGTGCGACCTATTTTGACATGGTAAACAAGGCCGCGGAAACGGCTCGCACACATACAGGTGAACGGTTCTTCTTAATGGACGCAGGAGACGGCACAATTCAACACGTGAGCACGGCTAGACTAGAAACCAAGTATTTACTAGGAGACGCCGCAAACGTGCAGTCGTGGAAGTTTTCAGCCTCAATTGAGGACACAAGCAACATCGTCACTGTTATTCACGAAGACAGCAAGACAAAGAAGCGGCAAACGTACACTGCCCGAGATAATGGCACAATTCCTTATTGGGGTCCGTTGATACACACGGAGACACTGTCTGGCAGCAAGATAAACGAAGCCCAGGTTCGAGAAAAAGCGGAGTCGTTGTTGCGGGAAAAGAATGTCGAGAAGAAGTCATTCTCACTCACGATACTTGGCGATTTAAAGATACGGGCTGGGGTCAGCTTTTACGTCGACATGTGGGAGGTCCGCAGCGTAGGGTTGCCAGCGTTCACGAAGGTGCTAGTAACCAAAGCAACTCATAATTTCGATAACCCGTGGTCGGTAGATTTGGAGGTGACTGCAGTATGACGGAACACGTTGCCGGCGATAAACTGCTCGGCATGATTAATTCACGAGGCGGAAAAGATGCAGATTACACGGATGAAGTATTCGGAACGGTAAATTCAACGGATCCGTTATCAATTTGGATTAGCCAAGATTTACCAAGTGTCAGTGAGGACTTCTTAGAACTAACGACCGAAGCCAGAGGACTGACAATTGAAGTAGAATTGCCGGTGTCTGGTGGGGATGCTTCAGGCGATAAGACAGATGATGACAAGACAGAAAAAGACGATGAGAGCAAAGGCCAAGTGGCAAAGGGAAATATAGAGGTGTTCGCACCACTTGCTCCTGGCGATAAGGTACGCATGTTGCGTGTAAAGCAAGGCCAGCGGTTCATCGTTTTGGGGAGGGCTTAGATGAATCCACAACCAGACATTGAGGAAATCACATTACCCACGCAAACATATCGAGTTCAAAACGGACGGATTATCAGCTTCACCGACGGAAAAGACGCCATGCGCCAAGCCATCGAAAAGATACTGACAACCGCCCGTTTTTCTGTACCTTGGTTATCGAGCAGTTATGGCCATGATTTAGATGGCCTGATAGGGAAGTCGCAAGAATACGCCTCAGCGGAAATCGAACGCATGATCAAGGAGGCCCTATCTGCTGATGACCGAGTGACATCCGTCGAAGTAACCACACCGGTGGAACTTGATAAAACGACGCTATTTGTAAAAGTTTCCGTAGTCACACTTTACGGGACAGTTGAATCAACAACGGAGGTGACAACCAATGACGCCTAACGACTTGCTGAAGGATATTGAGAAGTACAACTTCGATTATTTCGTTGAGGAAGCATTACAGCGTGTGCCCGTCGGCATTGATACACGTGAAGGAGCGATTATTTACGACGCACTAGCTCCGGCAGCATACTCATTCGCTGAATTGGCAATGAGTATTCACGATGTATTGATTGACACATACACTCAAACAGCCCAGGGCGAATTTTTAGATTATCGAGCAATTGAGCGTGGATTGAAACGAAAGCCTGCGACGTTTACGCAAGCCTTAGCACGGTTCACTGACCAAGACGGGCAGCCTTTTCAGGTGGAAATCGGTACACGATTTTCGTCAATCGGTACTGACCCTGTTTATTATTCGGTAACAAAACAAGTAGATGGTGGATTTATCATCACTGCAGAACGTGCGGGAAATGCGCCTAATCGGTACATTGGCCAACTATTGCCAGTGGATAACATCAACGGTCTCGGATATGCCGAAATCACTAAGATTGAAATCCCTGCTGCGGATGCAGAGTCAGACGATGCGTTAAGAGAACGCGTGCTGGCAAGTAATACGTTCACGGAATATGGCGGAAACGTTGCCGACTATCGTGCAATGCTTGCGACAATTCCAGACGTTGGTGCAGCGCAAATCTATCCAACTTGGAATGGGGGTGGCACAGTCCGGGTCGTCATTCTAAATAACGAGTTTTTGCAACCCACACAACGACTTATCGATGAAGTTCAAGAGCTATTAGACCCGACTGACGCACAAGGGGATGGTTATGGCATGGCGCCAATTGGTCACACCGTAACCGTTGCTTCACCGACTGCAAAAACCATTGAACTTGAAATCGGAATCGACACTGACGCCGATTTAACTTATGTGGACTTAACGCCCGCTGTAACCGAAGCAATCAACAAATATTTTGACGACCAACGGCGTTCGATTTGGCCAACCGTGGTCAACAACCGTCACTATTCGCTCACTATTTACCGGAGTCAGCTTATGGCGGCTATTCTACAAGTGCCCGGTGTGGTTAACGTTTCCCAACTAACACTTGATAAAGGCACTTCGGACATCTCACTCGTATTTGACAATACGAAACAAGAGGTGCCAATCGTGGGGGGAGTTGATATTCATGGCTAAACTCATCCGGCTTAAAGAATTGATGCCCAACTATTACAGTGACGTGCTCGAAATGAATACGCTACTTGAGGTTGAACAGTATCAACTGGACGAATTCGAAGCAGCAATTAGGCGACAGCAAGCCAATCAATTTGTCATGACTGCAGACACTGACGGAATCGCCGTGTGGGAGACTTTGGTCGGGTTGAATAGTTCTAACAGTTTGGACTTAGAAACACGCAGGTACAACGTTCTGGCGCGAATGCTGCCACCTAAGCCCGTTACCATTCGATATTTGCGTGAGTTACTAGCGATGTTGAATATCAATGCCGAGCTTACCGTGAATGGTCCAGCGTTTAAGGTCGATGTCAAAATAAACACGACTGATACACAGGCCACCCGAAGGTTGAACGACCTCTTGTCTGCTCTGCTACCAGCGAACCTGAAGTACACAGCGTTCAATATTGGCCAAGAAAATCAGACAGGAGCACTCCACACCGGTGCCGGGGCACTGGTCTCAGTTCAAACAACCAATACATCAAGAACGGAGGCAGAATAAATGGCCGATAACTACAAGAAGTGGTTTGTTACTCAGATGTACGCTCAGGCAGAACAAGCTGCAGCATTAGCAAACAATCACATCACGTTTAAGCGCATGGTTGCCAGCCAAGATGTGATTGATGAATCGGACCTGCCAGGATTAACCAATTCATCAATCCCAACAATCAATGCGAAGCAAACGACCCTGATTAGCTCTCAAGAGGCGAAGGGCAACTCAGTGACAATTGTCGCGGTGTTCAATAACAGCGAAGTGGTTACTGACTACCTGATGAATACGCTATTACTGGTAGCCGAATACAATGGCACCGAGTTTCTGGCAGCAGCAACCGTTGCCAACACCGCTTGGCACATGCCCGCTAATTCGGAAACAGAAAAGAGTGAGATTACATTTAAAGCACAATTAGCTGTTTCAAACACGTCAGTTGTTGACATGACATTGGATCCCAATGCTTACGCAACCAACGAGAGCCTGAATAAAATGCGAGACCAATTGGCAGGGCTTATTGATGAGAACAAGTCACTTATTGGACAACTGCAACAAGCCGACACGCAGAACGTCAAAGTGTCGGGCAACCAAAACGTCAGCGGAACCAAAACATTCTTAAGCAAAATTATTGGGGCGCTATCTGGAAATGCCGACACGGCATCAAAACTATTGAAGCCGTTTAATCTTAATGGCAAGTCGGTCGATGGTTCGCAAGACGTGCAAGTCAATGCGGCGAATGACGATCAGTTAGTCCATCAATCTGGCGCAGAATCAATAGGCGGTACAAAGACGTTCACGGCTGGACCAGTTGTTAAACAAGAAGTTCCTGGGCTTTGGTTCGGTACTACCGGTTCACCTGACGGAAATCAACAGCTTATCCGTTTAGGAAGCACGGGAACAATGGGTACAAATGTTGGATACTTTGGGACGAACCAGCTGGCGTTTTTTGGTGGCGGTGAAGGTGCCGGCGCTATTCAAAAGGACATTTACACCGACGGAAAAGCAAAAGGTGATTTAAGCTTTTTGGATGCAACGACGGAGAGTGCCGCGTTAGTCGGAGACGGCTCGGTTTACATTATTACCCACGCTAACAATTATCAAAACGGCACATATTCAGGACATTCCGTTATTGAGATTACAAGTGGCGGAGATATCAAAATCAACGGAAAATCTTATGACGCTGACCTTGTTCACAAAAGTGGTAACGAGACCGTTAGCGGTGATAAAAACTTCACGGGTACGATGTCGGGGACTACCAAGATTAATCAAATCGTTACAGCCCTAAGTGGAAACAGCGTTGTGTCAATGCGGCCGGATATTCAAGCATACGAATATGGTGCAAAGGGGCTAACATTCAGATTTATAAAAATCGGGCCAACTGCCTTTGTTAACATATCTGGAAACGTCAGCCAAGATATCACGTCAGAAGAAACGCTTATTACATTGGGAGATGGTAGCAATGCCAAAGCGTACGCACAGCCTTATTGGGCTGGTGGAGAAACGACCGGCTATAAAGGGTCTGCAATTTCATTGGGTCAGACAGGAAATCTGTCAATTTGGGACGACGGCAGCATACACATCAGTTACCGTGGCCCCAAAGTTGCCAAAGGCGCCTGGTTGGATGGTAGCATCACGTACCTTTCTAACTCGGCACTACCAAGCAATATGATCGCAAACAATAGTTAATCAACAAGAAGGGACGATTATGGATTTTATTTTGAAGATACCCTGGGGCGCCCTATTAAATGTACTTAGCGTCGCCGTCATTATTTGGGGCGGAACTAAGAACATGGCCAGCCAGGTGAAGGAGGCACTCACGCAACCATTAGAGAAAGCCGTCGAAGGATTGCAATTATCCGTTAACGACTTACGAAACGAGCTGCGAGAGCAAGCTGAGAAACGCCATCGCAACGATCGTATTATTTTTAAGCGCTTGGAAGCTTTGGACCACCGATTGGCCAAAGTAGAGAACACAATCGACTTACCGATTGGACAACCAGTATCGACAATAGGAGGAGATGATGACTGATATTACACAATGGCTAACCACGGGGAATTTGGCCATTTTAGTTTTGACTTACGCTGCATTGAAGGGCCTTAAGGCGACACCTAAAATTCCTGCAAAGTACAATCGATGGCTCCCGTTGGCGGCAGTGGTTATTGGATTTGCAATCGGAGCAGTGCACGGACTAACAACACAAGCTGATGTTTGGAGTGATATGACCGTTGGGGCATTCGCAGGGGCCAATTCAACATGGCTGGATCAATTCATTAAGCAAACCTTGGGCCTAAAAGATAAAGACCACGTGGAGGTGGATTAAATGGCAAATATTAAGACTTACGGCGTCGACGTATCCGGTTATCAATTGGACACGTTGGCGTTTTTTCAGCAACTGAAAAATACAGGTGCGTCTTTCGCCATTGTGAAGATTACAGAGGGGCTAGGTTACGTTAACCCGAACGCCACGAACCAGGTGATTAATGCTGACAAGGTTGGCATGGACACGGCAGGTTATCACTTCGCACGATTTGGTGGCAACGTAGCCTTGGCCGAACAAGAAGCAGCGTTCTTCATTAACCAGGCTTCCGCACGATTGGCCAAAGGTTCAATTTTGGCGTTGGACTATGAGGATGACGCATCTGGCGATGTGAATGCTAACACTGCTGCAATGATTGCGTTCATGGACGCAGTCAAGGCGGCCGGGTTTATTCCATGGAGCTACTCGTACAAACCCTATTACGATGAGCACACCAACCTGGGAGCGATTGTACAGAAATACCCTAATTCTACTTGGGTGGCCGGATACCCACTATCAAACACACCAGACTTCAATCACTTTCCTTCAGTAGAAGGGGTGTCGGTTTGGCAGTACTCAAACAACTGGCAAGGGCTAGGTGTAGACGGAAACGTTCTACTATTAGACTGGCCAGAGTACACACACGGAAACGAAGGAGAAAAGACAATGGCAAAGCCAACAGCAGCAGTCTGGGACAAAAACGGAAAGTGGTACACAGATAAGCAATTTAAGAAGCTTGCAAACGGTATGATTAAGCACATGGACTCGTATTACTACTTCGAGAACGGGAAGCGAATCGACAACGCGTTCCGATTTGAGTATGACTTCATGTATTACTTGGGTAAGGACGGAAAGGCAGTACAAGGGGTTCAAAAGATTGGTAACAAGTCGTATGACTTCGGAACAGATGGCACGTACTACCTTCGTGGTGTAAAGTAACAGGGGTGTTATTTTTGTACCAAATTTGGCCCTGAAACCGTGAAAACCCAGACGGCTGTAAGGAATTCAAACTTTGTTCACAAGTAGGAAAAACTAATTTCAACTTTATTTGAACAAAAGGGTTGACGTTTTGCATAAGAGTGTGTATTATAAATTATGTTGTTGAGGCAACGAGTTATAAAAAGCGCTCATGCGGATGTAGTACAATGGCTAGTGCTCCAGCCTTCCAAGCTGGGAATGCGGGTTCGATTCCCGTCGTCCGCTTTGTAGATCATTGA
>Ga0154006_1000058_pt1 | contig 41879 bp, 35 predicted proteins | sample TSFL090MetaG_FD_104747 | JGI IMG/M metagenome (GOLD analysis project Ga0154006, IMG submission 104747) | Attine ant fungus gardens microbial communities from Florida, USA - TSFL090 MetaG | ecosystem: Host-associated > Fungi > Mycelium > Unclassified | place: USA: Florida, Wakulla State Forest...
CGGCGGTTCGGCTACTTGCTGGAAGTAGTGATGCGTAAAGATAGCCCGGACCATACTTTCAAGCCCGTTCATAAACGATGGATCGTAGAACGGACTTTCTCGTGGTTTGACAATGACCGCAGAGTATGCCGCAATTATGAACTTTTGATGGAATCTGCTGAAGAAATGGTTAAATTGTCCGCTATAAAACTTTTAATAAAATATTTTTAAACAGGCTCTAAAAGAGTAGGGGATTTTTTAATTCATTTTTTTTTTCGGGTGGCAAAAAGCACACTCTTTTGCAAGCTTTGGTTTGTAGATTGGCTTTGTGCGGCTTGCAAATGTGTGTGCTTGTGGGTCGATTAAATAATGCAGTTTTTCTTGTCAGTTTAATATTTGTCCGTAAATTTGTCCGTGTCCGTAAAAATGTCCGCAAGATGGTAAATGTCAAATTTTATTTAGATAAGGCTGATAAGTCAAAGCACTTTCCAATTCATTTAGTTATTAGGCAAAAAGATGTCCAAGTTAAAGTTGCGACTGGGGAAAAAGTTTTGCGTAAAGATTGGGATGGGGAAAATCAATTGGTCAAGGAAACAAAATATACGCATAAGTCAATCAATAAATTCTTATTATTCTTAAAGCAAGAAATTGAAAAGCATTTTGAAACAGCTCCACATAGCCAGTTTACTGATAAAAAAGTAAAGGAAAAAATTTTGTCGCTTGTAAATTGTCGCAGACAAAATACTGAAATCTCAATGGTCTGCGAAGCCCCTGCCGGATATCAAGCAAAGCAAAAAGTAACCTTTTTGGATTTATTTGCTGGTGCTGGTGGTTTTAGTGAAGGTTTTTTACAAGCAGAGCACGGTAATAAATTTTACGATTTCTGTTTGGGTAGCGATATAAATGAAAATTGTGAACTAACACATTTGGCTCGTTACAATTATCAATTAGGAATGGATGCCGAATTTCTTTGTCAAGATATTACTGAGCCTGATTTTATTGACAATCTTTTGAAGAAAATAAAAGGGCAAATCATTGATGTTGTTTGTGGTGGTCCACCTTGCCAGAGTTTTAGTTTGGCAGGAAAACGGAAAAAGTTTGATAAAAAAGATGATTTGTTTGCTCATTACTTGAACGTGATTAAACTTCTCCGCCCAAAATATTTTGTAATGGAAAACGTGAAAGGAATTTTGACAAAAGAGGGCGGAAAAATCAAAGAAATGATTTTGCAGGAAATTCGTTCAATCATTGATTTGAAAGAATTTCATCAGTTAATTCATTTTGTAGCTAATCTCAAAAAATCAAATTCTCAAAATCAATTTATTCTTGATTGTTATATACAGAGACTAAGTTTTGAAAAAGCAATTGATAAGGATTTGGATGCCATTCGAGAAAATTATATTCAGATTATTGAAAATAAATTTAGGGGGCTTGCTCCTAAAATTGCAGATTACAAAACCAGTAAAACGGATATGAATTTTGCGACTATTCGCCACGGTTTTAATCTTTTGAAACGAGCGAAAGAATTAGCCTATATCCGTAAAAAAGTTATTCAAGAGAAAAATCACAGCGATTTGTACAATGACTTTTTTGCTTCGAAATTTGATGATTTTTTGATGTCTATTGAATCGAATAATATTATTGAAGAAGTCCATAATGCTTTTCAAAAACTTAACCCTGCACAAACTTTCAAAAGTGAAATTTCAGATATTATTTTGGCTTTGGAGATTTATAATTATTCGTTTGACGAATGTGTACAAGGCTTAACGGAATTTGCTAAAAAACAGAGTAAAGAAAATGAGTTAAACGAAATTTTAGCTCATATACGTTTGTACAACATTGACCAACCTTTTGTCGCTTTAGCTTCTGATTATGGTGTTCCACAAAATCGGGAAAGGGTCTTGTTTATCGGTTGTCGTAAAGACCAAAAGTTAATTAAAACAGTTCCAGCAACGGTTTCCCCAAATGAAAAAGTTACTGTATTTGAAGCATTGTACGATTTGGATTTTATTGGAAATGACGATGAAAAATACAACTACGAAAGTATTGATTTAAAAGCAAAATACAATGGTACAACCGAGCAAATGAAATCCTTATTAAAAAAGCGTTCGATTGATGGAAAACCTAATGCAAAAAATGGTTTAACTTATGCAGAGTGGTCTAAAAAAGGAAGATTGAACGGTCGATTTACTAATGCTAGAAATCCGTTTTATGTTCGGAGTTTTGAAGAGTTAGAGAATGGGTTGACGCATCTTGTTGCCCCATTGCAAAATCATAAAACTAGTAAACAAAATGACGATGTTATAAAACGTTTGTCTGTGATTTTGAATACAGGCAATTATGATGAAGCAAAAGAAGAATTAAAGAAAATAGGGTTGAATTCTGAAAAAAGAAATTATAATGTTTTAAAAGCAGATGGTTTAAGTCCAACAGTTATGACAATTCCAGATGATTATGTTCATTATTCAAGCCCAAGAGCTTTAACCGTCCGTGAAATGGCTCGCTTGCAGTCGTTTGATGATAGTTTTGTTTTTCAAGGGAAACGCTCAACTGGTGGAAATAAAAGGAAATTTGAAGTGCCGCAATTTACATTGGTTGGCAATGCAGTTCCACCTTTAATGGCAAGAGCAGTAGCGTTGGAAATTTTAAAAAATATTGATTAGTGAATGAGGCAATTAACCAAAGTAGAAATCGAAAGATTGAAACTTCTTACTGAGAAATCGGTTGAAATAACACTGATTGAACCAACTAAAACTGGACTTGAAAAATCTATTATGGATGCAACAGGTTCTGTTCGGGCATATTTTAAAGATAAGAATGTTCACGATTACGAACTTCAAAGCCAAGGTCAAAAAAGCAAAATACAAGTCAATTCATATTTGATTAATCCTGATGGATTAATACAATCAGTAGCATCATTGTACCGACCAAATACAAAGAATGGAGACCCGAGAATTTGGTTCAAAGGTTTGGGTTCTTACGCAAAATCAAATGATATATTAGGTATCATTTCTTATGAGAATGATTTATATGTAGTCAATGTTACGCAACTCGATTTTGAAAGTTTGATTAATGGAATTGATAATAATCCGTTGAAAGAATTGGTGAATGAGATTAATTTATTGTCGAGAGAAGTTGCTGACGAACTACTGATGTTGTTGAGGAAGATAAGTTTGAAAGGTGCAGTACCTGCAATGTTGCAAGCCGACACAGCAATTGGTCGAACATTAGAAACCTTGTTGGGAATTAGTATCAATTCGTCTAAACGACCCGATTACAAAGGCATTGAGTTGAAATCTTTTCGAGACAAAAAAGGAAATCGAAAAAATCTTTTTGCACAAGTTCCCGATTGGGGGATGAGCAAGTTCAAAAGCTCTGCTGAAATTCTGAACGAATTTGGGTATAATCGCGGCGATGATTTTAAATTGTACTGTACCGTTTCTGCAATCGTTCGAAACTCACAGGGTTTGAAATTGAAATTAGATACTGATGTTCGTCAGTTAATTGAAAATTCAGATAAAGCAACCGTTGGCGATTTTGTTGTTTGGGGATTAGAAACATTACATAAACGTTTGCTTGAAAAACATAGCGAAACTTTTTGGGTCGCAACAGATACTTTAATAATTGATAATAAAGAACATTTTATTTACAAGTCAGTCGAACATACGAAAAAACCAATTGTGCCGCAATTTGATATTTTGTTAGAACAAGGAATTATTACGCTTGACCATTTGATAAAGCGAACTCCTGTTGGAAAGGTTGTCGAAAAAGGTCCGATATTTAAGATAAAACCCAATGCGTTAAATATGTTGTTTCCCCCAAGCCAGACTTACAATTTGTTACAAAAGTAAAAAATATAATATTAGCAAAATTGCAGCTCTTTTTTTGCGCGCGCTTTGTTCGGCTTGCAAATGTGCTGCAAGTGCTTGGGAAAAAATTGAATTGAAAAATGTGCGGTGGGTAAAAAAGAATAAATTTTACCAGCCAATGAAGCTATACCAGCGGCTATTTACACATAACGTCTAATTATAGGACAAAATATAGCGTTGGCAATTGTGCGACTTCATTTTATCCTATAATAAACATTATGTTAAGTAATATATTGCGTTACTTCTCATTCGTAATAGTTCGTCTTAGCAAAAAAGCGCATCCAAATCATGTTTTATTTGGATGCGCTTTTATTTAATTTTGTCAAACCGATATTTTCTCTAAGTCGAAGACCTTCCTCTGATAAGAGAAATAAGAAAAAGAATAAGAAAAACAAAAAAAAGGACTTTTGCAATGCCTGCTGCCGTACCAGCAATACCACCGAAACCGAAAACCGCGGCGACGATGGCTACAATTAAAAAGATTACAGCCCAACGTAACATAAGATTAAATTTAGGTAGGTAAAAAATACAATTTCAATACGTGCACAGCTTTATCAGCCTTTAGAACCGTTCATATATTTTGTAGGTTCCGCGCCCGTATTCTATTTACATTTGCGGACTATAAAATGTTCACATGAGGAAAATTTTTATCTGTTTTCTGCTCTTGGGCAGCGCACACGCAGCAATAGCGCAGGACCTAGTAATCAAATCAGGAAGCGACGGCTGGAAAAAATTGTACCGTGCCACGCCAACCAAAATCAACGATCTGGTCCATACCAAGCTGGACGTGAAACCCGATTATCAGAAATGTTATCTGTACGGAAAAGAATGGGTGACGCTCAAGCCGCACTTCTATCCTACCGACAGTCTCAATCTTGACGCTAAATCAATGAATATCAACGAGGTTTCGCTAATCAAAAACGGAAAGAAATTCCCGTTGAAATATATCTACAAAGACAGTCTGAACCTTTTGATTACGTTGGACAAAACCTATACGCGCAACGAGCAATACACGGTTTATATTGACTACACAGCCAAACCGAACGAATATAAAGGTGCCGGCAGCGCCGCAATTACCAACGCAAAAGGTTTGTATTTCATCAATCCAGACGGAAAAGACAAGTCCAAACCAATACAACTTTGGACACAAGGCGAAACGGAAGGCAGCAGCGTTTGGTTTCCGACAATCGACAAAACCGACCAGAAAACAACGGACGAAATCACGTTGACCGTTCCGTCCAAATACGTGACTTTGTCCAACGGCCGCATGGTCTCTTCCAAAAACAATGCGGACGGCACCCGTACCGACTATTGGAAAATGGAATTGCCGCACGCACCTTATCTCTTCTTTTTCGGTGTCGGCGATTACGCTATCATCAAGGACAAATACAAGGACAAGGAAGTCAACTATTACGTAGAACACGAATATGCGCCTGTTGCGCGTAAGATTTTTGGCAATACGCCGGAGATGATCGCGTTTTACAGCCGTATATTGGGCGTGGAATTTCCGTGGAACAAGTACAGCCAGATGACGGCGCGCGACTACGTGAGCGGCGCAATGGAAAATACCACCGCAACGTTGCATACCGACGCATTGCAGCAAAATGCACGTCAGTTGGTCGACGGCAACAAATACGAAGAATATGTCGCGCACGAATTGTTCCACCAATGGTTTGGCGACTTGGTGACTTGCGAAAGCTGGAGCAACCTGACGGTCAACGAGAGTTTTGCAAACTACAGCGAAACACTTTGGGATACCTACAAATATGGCAAAGACGCTGGCGACAAACAGAATTACGACGATATGCAGGGCTATTTGCGTAGCAATTCTGCCGATCTAAACTTGGTGCGTTTTTACTATAAAGACAAAGAAGATATGTTCGACGCGGTGAGCTACAACAAGGGCGGCCGTATTTTGCACATGTTGCGTCACTACGTTGGCGATTCTGCGTTTTTCCAGTCGTTGAACTATTATTTGAACCAAAACAAATTCGGAAATGCGGAAGCGCACCAGCTGCGTTTGGCGTTTGAACAAATTACTGGCCAGGATCTGAACTGGTATTGGAATCAATGGTATTTTGGAAACGGCAATCCAGATGTGGACATCAAACACCAATATGATGCTGCCGCGCACACGGAAACAGTGACCATCACGCAAAAACAACAGTCCGGCAAGATTTTCGAATTGCCGATTGATATTGACATTTACGTAAACGGAAAGAAAACACGCCACAGCGTTTGGGCAAAAAAGAAAGTCGAGACTTATACTTTTTCGGTCGATGCGCAGCCCAATTTGGTCAATGTGGACGGCGACAAAATCCTTCTTTGGACAAAAAAAGAAGACAAAACTTTACCGGAATATTTGTACCAATATGACCACGCGGCGACTTATGTGGACAGACGTGAAGCTATCCATGCTGCCGGCAATGATTCTACCAATAGTTCGGTTGCGCAGGCTATATTGGACAAAGGTCTGAACGACAAGTTCTACGATATCCGCGAAAAAACTTTGAACATGTTTGCCAATAACCCTTCCGCTCCTGCTGCGGAGACAGTGACGCTCATCGAAAAAATGGCGACAAACGATCCGAACAGAAATGTGCGCGCCGCAGCGATCATGGTTTTGGGAAAATTTGCAGACAAAAAATATCAACCTTTGTTTGAAGCGGGCGTTAAGGACAGTTCCTATTCCATCGCAGGACAATCGTTGATGGCTTTGTCCAAAATCGACCAGCAAAAAGCGATCGGCATGCTACCCGAACTGCGCAAAGATATGCGCGGCGACCTGAAAGACGCGGTCGGTGCATTGGAAATATACACCTACAACGATGCGGATTTTGACCGTCTGTACACGGAACTTAAAGATGCAGATCTATTCAAAGGCGTGGAAACCACGTTCAATTTCGTTACGTTTTTGGGTAACGTGAAAAACGTCGATAATTTCAAAAAAGGTATTGACCTGCTATTGGAAAAAAGAGAAAAGTACGCTGCATTGTCCCAACCTTTGGCGGACAATATCACGACGGCAATGCAAGGTTTACTGGCCAAGAAACAGCAGGACGCGGTCAGCGATACCAGCATTAAACCGGAAGTGGATTATCTTCAGGCTAAATTGAAATAAAAGCATATCTCCCGCTGGCGCTGCTTTGTAAGCAGTGCCACAACACAATCGAAACTAATTGACATAAAATCAGCTATTTTTTAGTACCATAGTACCATATTGGTCGCAAACCAACAATATCCTTGTGCCGTCTCAACCGCCGTTGTTGGTCAGCGACCAACAACGGCGGTTGAATTACAACGAAGCATCACTTACAAATGAAAAGACCTACACTAATACCCTCAACTAAAAAGGTATGCCGAACAACGCCGACATACCTGCAAAAATACTATGAAAAACCGAACCGTTGATTATTCGCCTTTCTTCAATTCCTTAGCCCAGGAATCTTTCAAAGTAACGGTACGGTTGAACACCAGTTTGTCCGCGGACGAATGTTTGTTGTCCAATACGAAATAGCCTTTTCGGATGAACTGAAAACGGTCACTTTCCTGTGCGTCCAACAATGCCGGCTCCATGTACGCCTCGGAAACAATTTCCAAAGAGTTGGGATTGATATAATCCCTGAAATCGCCGGGCGCATCGTCCAGATTGGCTTCCGTGAACAAACGGTCGTACAAGCGCAGTTCCGCTTTTTTCGCGTGTTCAATACTCACCCAGTGAATCGTTCCTTTAACTTTTATATTGGCATTCGCGCCGCCGCTTTTGCTGTCATCAATCAAGCTACAATTGACTTGCAGAATGTTGCCGTCCGCATCTTTTTCCACGCTGTCGCAGTTGACGATATAGGCACTTTTCAGGCGCACCATTTTGCCGGGCGTCATGCGGAAATATTTTCCGGGCGCATTTTCCATGAAATCTTCCTGTTCAATATAGATTTCGCGTGTAAACGGAACTTTTCGGAAAGTTGGATTTTCCGCTTCCGGATTGTTCTCGCCTTCCATCCATTCCGTTTCGCCTTCCGGAAAATTGGTGATGACGACTTTCAATGGATCGAAAACGACCATGCGTCTTTCGGTGATGCGGTTAAGGTGTTCGCGTACGCAAAATTCCAACAAACCGACATCGATCAAATTGTCTCTTTTGGCTATGCCAATACGGTTACAAAATTCGCGAACACTTTCCGGCGTGTAACCTCGGCGACGCAGCGCACTGATCGTCGGCATACGCGGATCGTCCCAACCGTCGACGACATTTTCGGTTACCAACTGCAAGAGTTTCCGTTTGCTCATCATCGTGTACGTCATATTGAGACGTGCAAACTCATATTGGCGAGAAGGGAAAATTTCGAGTGTTTTGATAAACCAGTCGTATAGCTCACGGTGCGGAACAAATTCCAGCGTGCAGACGGAATGGGTAATGTTTTCAATACTATCGCTCTGTCCATGCGCAAAATCGTACATCGGATAGATGCACCATTGGTCGCCCGTGCGGTGGTGATATGCGTGTTTGATGCGGTACATCAACGGATCGCGCATGTGCATATTGATCGCCGCCATGTCGATTTTGGCACGCAATACTTTTGCGCCGTCCTGGTATTTGCCATCGCGCATTTCCTGAAACAAACGTAGATTTTCCTCTACGCTTCTATCACGATAAGGGCTATTGACGCCGGGCGTTGTAGGCGTGCCTTTTCCGGCTGCGATTTCTTCCGCCGTACTGTCGTCCACATAAGCCAAACCTTTTTGGATCAAAGCAACCGCAAAAGCATATAATTTTTCAAAATAATCGGAAGCGTAGTATTCGTTTTTCCATTGAAAACCAAGCCACTGTACATCTTCCTTGATACTGTCTACATATTCCACGTCTTCCTTGACGGGATTGGTATCGTCAAAACGCAGATTGGTATAGCCACCATATTTTTGTGCCAAACCAAAATTGAGGCAAATGCTTTTGGCATGTCCTATGTGCAGATAACCATTGGGTTCGGGTGGAAAACGCGTTACGATTTCCTTGTTTTTTCCATTCTTTAGATTTTCTTCAACAATTTCCTCTATAAAGTTGAGGGACTTTTCTTCCGCCATAATTGTACAAACTATTATAACGGCGTAAGTTACAAATAAATTTGAGGATTCGGGAATTTGAAAATTTGAAAATGATTTGAAAACGTTGCAATGTTCATATTCTTTGCGTTTTTATAGGATATACCAACATTTTGCGTTCGGCTATCTCCCCAAATACAGCAACTCGCTCACGTACGGACGTTTCGGCGTGTATTTGTCGTTCAGTATAAAAAAGCCTTTTTTGTATTGTGCCAAACCTTCCCAGTTATATGCCCAATATTGAAATGGTAAATCCGCTAATGGTTTGTAATCAAACTTCCCTTTTTTTTCCTGTATTTGAATGATACGGCAATAGCTTCTGATTTGTTTGTGCGTGTACATCAAACGGAAATTGGGGTCATTTTCCGGAACGCGATAAACCGTATCGCCGCCTTCACCTTGAAAAAAATAATTGATCGCCCAATACGATTTTGCTTTTTTGTCCCAACTCACGTCCGTTATGCGAAAAGGAATATTGGCGATGGCGATTTTTTGCAGGCTATTATTGTCCAGAGACAAATCGGCGGTAACGACATAGCTGCCGTTTTGAAAATAATTGTATTCAAAAAACGTGTAAAGCTTGCCGTTGTTGATTTCCATGGATTCAAAACCTGTATTGTAAATTGCCTTTCCGTTTTCGTCTTTGGGTTTGGCAATCGTCAAGAAATGTTCGGTATCGAGCTGTATCGCGGAATCCTGCAACGCGCCTTTTATAATGTAGCAGGAATCGGAAGGGGTGCTCGTTTCGATGGAAAAATAGTAAACGTTGCGGTCGATAGCCATCGCTTCCAAACCTTCGTAATCTTGCTTTCTGCTTTTCAATATATCCGAAATCGCATCCAGGTTTTTTAAGGCAATACGGTGAAATTCGACTGTGTAGTTAGAACTTTTTAGGGCTTTGTCCATTTGTTTGATGTCCGCAAACGCAATGAACGCGGGGCTTTTGTCCTCAATACGGCTTTCACTCATCAGGTACAGTTTGCCGTCGTTGATATACAAACTCGAAAATTGGTTGTCGTAATAGGATATGTCCGCGGGCAACTTTATTTTTTTGACATTGAATGGTTGTTGCGCTTTTGTGCTGCTGACTATTTGCGTCAATACGAATAACAGGAAAAAATTAATGTATTTCATAAAATACTTTCTTTTTACCACAACGGTGGAACGGCGTTGACAATAATTTTACCAAATCTTCAAATTTTATTTCTTCGGTCCCAAAGGATATTCTTTTGGATGTTTTTTATCCAAAAGATGCTGTACGAAATAATCCCAACGGCGACGCATCATGTAATAGGTGTGTTCGCCGTAGCCGTGCGGACAATTGGGAAACACGATCAAGTCGTAATCTTTGTTGGCTTTTTCCAAAGCTTCGACGACGAGCAGCGAATTGTACGGCGGCACATTGTCATCCAAAAGGCCGTGCGCAATCAACAGTTTACCTTTTAGGTTTTTGGCGTAAAGTTGGTTGGCCTGTGCTTCGTAATCCGAATTTTGCACCAAACCATTGTATCTTTCGCCCCAATCGTCTTCGTAGATTCTGTTGTCGTGGTTGCCCGATTCGGAAATGCCCACTTTGAAAAAATCGGGATATTGGAACATCGCGCAAGCCGTTGCAAAACCGCCGCCGGAATGTCCCCAAATGCCGATTCTCGTCGTGTCGATCGCGTACGTATTGGACAATTGCCGGATTGCCGCGATCTGGTCAGGCAAGGTATTGATGGCCATTTTTCCGTAGCTCATATCGTGGTAGGATTTGGAACGGTAAGGGTTGCTTGTACCTTCCAAAACCAGTACGTAAGTGCCCAATTCCGCCAATGCCGCGTGGTCGACGCGCGACGCGCTAAACGCCCAATTGCTAACGCTTCCACCTTGTGGACCCGGATAAATATAGTCGATGAGCGGATATTTTTTGCCCGAAACAATATTGGATGGCTGGTATAGCAGACCGTAAACGTCGGTAACGCCGTCGCCCGCTTTCAGTTTGACGGGTGTTGGCGCTTTCCAACCCGTCGCTTCCAGTCTGGAAAGATCCGCATTTTCCAAATCCATCATTTTGCCGCCGTCCAGTTGGCGTACAAGCGTTGTCGGCGCTACGTTTGGCTGGGAATATTGGTCGATGAAACTCGTCTCGTCGGGCGAAAGCGTAATCTGGTGCGTTCCAGTTTCGGGAGTCAGGTTTTTGAAATTTTTACCCGAAAAATCAACCGAGCAAAACGATTGGAAATAAGGGTTTTCTTTTTGCAGACCCGCCGCCGTGAAATACAGTTTTCGTTTTTTTTCGTCTACTTTGATGAGATCCGCAACGAGCCAATTGCCCTTGGTAATTTGATGTTTGAGTTTGCCTGTTTTAGCATCATACAAATATAAATGCCCCCAATCGTCGCGTTCGGAATACCAAATGATTTCGTTGGTTGCCGGAAGATAGCGCCAGTTGATCGCGCTGCGTCCCGATTCGTATTGGGTCGCTACATTTTCCTCGAAAACTTCGCGGACAGCACCGGTTTGCGTATTGGCGATGCGGAATTTTTCGTTTTTGTGGTCGCGCGAAGTCGAAACGAACGCCACTTCCGAACCGTTTGGATTCCAGTCAATATCGTCGAAAGTGCCGCTGCTCGAAATGTCGTCGCTCAACGTGCCGCGGTGAAAATCGGGCTGCATCCGCAAACGAACCATTGTGCCGTTTTCCACGTCGATCACCACGCGGTGCAGCATCGCAACGATCGAATCGCCCGGCAACGGATATTTCCACGCTTTCAAAACGGGATGCCCAACATTGGTCGTGACGAGATACATATCGCCGACCTTTCTTTCGTCTAGTTGAAACGTGGTCATTTTTTTGGAGTCCGGCGACCAGCGCAATATGGGAGCATCGCTGTGCTTCCATCCAGCATTGTCCGTTGCGTATCCAAAATCCTTGACGCCATCAAAAGTCAACTGTTTTTTGGCGTGCGTATGGGCATCTTCGATCCAAAGATTGTAGTTGTCAATATACGCCAATTGACTGCCATCGGGCGACGCAACGGTTGGTTTGGATGCTTTTTCCGCTTTGGTAGACGCTTCCGGCACTTGGTTGGTCTGCGTTTTTGTTTGTTTGGACAAGTCGACTGTGACGTATAATTTCGTTCCGTTCGACGCATATTTAGTATAGCCAAAACGGTTGTCGGAAAACCATATCGGCTTCCCTATGATCATATTGGAAATCAGAGGACTTGTTTTGTACACCAACCGGCTTTCGGCTCTCGCATAGTCCGCAACCGTCACGGAATCCTGCGCCTGGACTATTGTCGCCGTACCCAGCGCCAGCATCAATAAGGACGTATATTTCATATTGTCTTAAATAGTATGATGCGGCAAATATCGGGTTTATTGGATATTGAGAAAAGTTTGGTTGCAGAGACTTGTGTTTGTTGTCGGAACGCTGAGCAACACCAACAACGGCGCCTCCATTATCGTTGTTTCACAAGATCGATTTTTTCTCGCCCGCTCTGGAGAAGGCGTTCGTACAGTTTTTTGTTTTCCTCAAAAAGTTTCACCAGCTTGTCCAACGCGTTGAAGATACAATATTGAAATGTCCATTCACCCACGGATTTATCCGTGGGCTAAAATATCTCAATTGTTTAAAACGTTTTTTATTCCCGATGTTCGTGCCCGCACGAACATCGGGATTTCTTTTCTAATAAAAACTCGGTGGCGGGTTCAAAGTCAGATTCTGATGTTGGTGCCAATAAGGGTAAATTGGCGGGACTTCGCTCGCTTTGTCCAAACGTTCTATTTGTTCCTTGCTGAGTTTCCAGCCAACCGAACCCAGATTTTGGCGCAATTGTTCCTCGTTGCGCGCACCGATGATAATGCTGGAAACCGTTGGACGTTGCAGCAACCAGTTCAACGCGATCTGCGCGACGGTTTTTCCTGTTTCGTTGGCGATTTCGTCCAATACGTCCAAGGTATTGAAAAGTGCTTCTTTGTAGATGACTTCTTCGGGAACCGGACTTCCTTTTTGGGCTACGCGACCGTCGGACGGAAGCGCTTTGCCACGTCTGTATCTGCCAGACAACCAACCCGAAGACAGCGGCGACCAGATGATTGCGCCCACTTTTTGGTCGATGCCGAGCGGCATGAGTTCCCATTCGTATTCACGGTTTGCCAACGAGTAATATACTTGGTGTGCTACGTAACGGTTCCAACCATATTTTTCGGAAGTGGACAAGGATTTCATCAGATGCCAACCCGAAAAATTAGATGCCGCAATATAACGGACTTTACCGCTCTGCACGAGGTCGTCCAATACGCGCAAGGTTTCCTCGACGGGCGTATTGCCGTCAAATCCGTGCATGTGGTAAATGTCAATATAGTCTGTCTGGAGACGTTTCAGGCTACCTTCTACTTGCTGCAAAATATGGTAGCGCGAAGAACCTTGGTTGTTCGGCCCTTCGCCGTACGTAAACGTCGTTTTCGTAGAGATCAGGACTTTGTCCCTCGAAATTCCTTCCAAAGCTTTGCCCAATATGCTTTCGGATTTTCCTTCCGAATAAATATCCGCTGTGTCAAACAGGTTTACGCCCGATTCCATGCAGATGCGGATCAATGTTTTCGCTTCCTCGACTTCCGTGCTTCCCCAAGCCTTGAATGCGTCGACGCCGCCAAACGTGGCCGTTCCAAAACTGAGTTCGGGCACAAACAAACCTGATGCGCCTAATTGTCTGTATTCCATTTATGTTCTTTTTTAGAGATTTGATTCAACAATGTCAAAACTATTGTTTTCTATTGCAAACAAAATTGCTTTAGCGTTTTTTTACATTTTTTGCGAAATGGTCTTTCCTCGCGCAAGTGTCCCGAAGAGCATTTGTACTTTTTTTAATCGTCACGGATTTTATTTTTACCCCAACAAAATATTGCTGCATATCATAATTTTATCCTACTTTTGCAACCCCAAAAGGGAATTGCCCGTACGGCTCGACAAGTTTCTACCTGAGTAGAACGCCAGCAGGGCGTAATCTTTTAGATTATCACAATGCCAAAAGTTAAAACACATTCAGGTGCCAAAAAACGTTTCCACCTGACAGGAACTGGTGAGATTTCTTACCAAAAACCATTCAAACGTCACATCTTGACGAAAAAATCCAAGAAAAGAAAAAGAGCTATGCGTATCGACGGTACCGTTACCAGCGTACAAAAGCACTTTGTATTGCACATGTTGGGTAAGAAATAGTTTTTAAAGAAATCATTTTACAATCCGTTTGGCTTCGTGCCGGACTCAAAATTATAAAATATGCCACGTTCAGTAAATGCTGTTGCATCAAGGGCTAGAAGAAAAAGAATCCTTAAGCAAGCAAAAGGTTTCTACGGTAAACGCAAAAATGTCTACACCGTAGCCAAAAATATCGTCGAAAAAGGTATGACTTACGCTTATGTAGGTCGTAAACTGAAAAAACGCGAATACCGTCAGTTGTGGATCGCACGTATCAACGCTGCTGTCCGCGCCGAAGGTCTTACTTACAGCGTATTCATCGACAGATTGAACAAAAAAGGAATTACGTTGGACCGTAAAGTATTGGCTGACTTGGCCATGAACGAACCAGCTAGTTTTAAAGCGTTGATCGATTCCGTTAAATAGGATTGTCAACATTGCAAACGATTTAGCCGCCTTTGAATGAGGGCGGCTTTTTGTTTTTGTAGACAGTGGAGTTCCAAAATAAAAAGCATATTTCAGTATGGAATCGGCCAACGACCTAGTGGCGAACAAGATTTTTGACGTATGGAAACCCGCGGGCGGACTGGGTTTGCGCGTTTTGTTCAACAAAGCGACGCGTACCAATCTTTGTCTGGATTACGCGTGGGGAACGTACGGGCAAAAAGGTTTCTTTCTGGGGCTGAACGAGGCACTTTAAATTTTTGAAATGCTTTTCGCCGACTGTATTTTATATTGAACAAAAAACTACTTTTGTGCGCTTAAAAAATAATTCAAAACGGGAAGCAATTTAGTCCCCCAAAAGAAGGGCTGGCTTGATTCCGCAAATCGTATTCCATTGAGGATGACGCATTCGTACACCGACTTGGTGAAACAAACCTTCGATTTTCCGCAAGAGGGATTTAGCGTTGGGGAAAACGGGTATCTGGATTTCAATGGGCTCAACCTAAAGCCGATCATCGAGAAGTATGGTACGCCATTGAAACTGACTTTTTTGCCTAAAATTGGTATGCAGATTAACCGCGCCAAAGAATATTTTGAAAAAGCATTCAAGAAACACAAATACGAAGGCACTTACAACTATTGCTACTGCACGAAAAGTTCGCACTTTTCCTTCGTGGTTCAGGAAGCTTTGAAATACGGCATCCAGCTGGAAACGTCTTCTGCCTACGACGTGGACATCATCACGCAGCTCCATGAAAAAAAGAAAATCAACAAAGATATTTTCATCATTGCCAATGGTTTCAAACCGAAATTGTACACGAGCCGACTGACAAAGTTGATCAATGGCGGTTTCAAAAACGTGATTCCGATATTGGACAACAAAGAAGAACTCATGGCGTACAAACGTGGCGTGCGCAAGAGTGCCGAACCGTTCAAAATCGGTATTCGCATTGCAGCGGAAGAAGAACCGAGTTTTCCGTTTTACACGTCCCGTTTGGGTATTCGTGCGCGTGACATATTGGAATTTTACGTGGACGAAATAGAAGGAAACGAAGACAAATTTCAGTTGAAAATGCTGCACGTTTTCCTCAACAAAGGTATTAAGGACGATATTTACTATTGGTCCGAACTGAACAAGGCGATCAATCTGTATTGCCAGATCAAGAAAATCTGTCCCGAACTGGATTCCATCAATATTGGCGGTGGATTCCCGATTAAGCATAGTCTGGGTTTTGAATACGATTACCAGTTCATGATCAACGAAATCGTAGACAATATCAAAAAAGCCTGCAAAAAAGCACGCGTTCCGGTACCCAATATCTTTACCGAATTTGGAAGTTTCACCGTTGGCGAAAGCATGGCGCACATCTACAGCGTATTGGCGGAAAAGAACCAAAACGACCGTGAGTGCTGGTACATGATCGACAGTTCGTTTATCACGACGCTGCCCGACACTTGGGGTATTGGGGAAAAATTCCTGATGCTGCCCGTCAACAAATGGGAAAACGAATACCAGCGCGTCGTATTGGGCGGCATCACCTGCGACGGCCACGACTACTACGATTCGGAAGAGCACATCAACGAGGTATTCCTTCCCAAAACCAAAAACGAAGAGGAAAACCATCCCAACAATGCGGAACCTTTGTACGTGGGATTTTTCCATACGGGTGCCTATCAAGACCAGATCAGCGGCTACGGCGGGATAAAACACTGCCTGATTCCGTCTCCCAAACACGTCATCGTGGAATACGACAAAAACGGCAACTTGACGGACTGGCTTTTCAAACGCGAACAGACCGCACAAAGTATGCTGAAGATTTTGGGGTATATGTAAGAAAAGGAAAAAGGAAAAAAACGGGGAAGGAAAGCCGGAAAGAAAGTAGAGTGGATTTTGAGCTCTATCATTTGAAACTTTCGGCAAATATGTTTTATACAAAAACGACCAATATAAAATTGGTCGTTTTTGTATTATAAAAGGTATATTCAGTTTAAGATGCCGCTGACGCTACATCTTCCGCCGCAGACGCTGCATCCGCAACATCGGATTTCTTACCGCCAAACATATCTTTCAAATAGTCGCTGGCATCTTTCCAATGTTCTTTCAGCGATTCGCCGCCTTTGGATGTAAGTTCGGAAAAATAATCGTGCGCTTTGTCAAACGTACCGGACGCTTCGTCTTTTACTTTGTTGGCTTTGTCTTTGAGCGACTGCGCCAATTTTTCTTTTTCTTCGTCGCTCATGGAGGTGTATTTCAATGCTGCCGCTCCGGCAGCTGCACCCAATAAAAATGTTGCTATATGTTTTACATCTACTCCCATAATTGTTTTTTTATTCTGTGAAAAAAATTAGATTGTTTCAATTCAAATTTATGCATTAAGAACGATCATTCATAATTCTTTTACGCTTTTTCCAAATCCGCAATCACCAGTTTCTTCATTTTCATCATGATTTTGAAAAAACGGTCCCGTCGTTCCGGTTGTTTCAATATGTCAAAAATCTGAACAGGAACGATCTGCCAGGAAACGCCAAATTCATCCGAACACCAACCGCACACGCTTTCTTTCCCTTTTTCCGTGATTTTGTCCCAATAATAATCGACTTCCTGCTGGTCATCACAATAGATCACAAACGAAACTCCTTCGTCAAAATTGAAAGGTTGCGGTACGCCGCCGTCGATCGCCATGAACAGATTTTTGCCAATATAAAAACGAGAATGGACAACTTTCGCGTCAATACTTACCTGGTCGGGATCGTAGCGCACGATAACGGGATCTTTGGCAGGTTGCATCAGATGTTGGTAAAAATCAATGGCGTTTTCCGCTTTCCCCTGCTGTTGGTCGCTGAACATCAAAAACGGAACAACACGTTTTCCTACATCCGAAATTTCACCCAAAGTCAATTGCCAGCTAACGCCGTATTGATCCACCAACCAGCCATAAAGGTTGCTCCATGGATATTTTTCCAAAGGCATCATGATCTTGCCGCCGGCGCTCAACTGATCCCAAACAGAGCGAAGTTCAGATTCTGTCTGGATCGTTACGTAAAACGAAAAACTCGGATTGGGACGAAATTCGGGACCGCCGTTGAGCGTCATGATCGGCGTGTCGCCAATATGAAAACACGTCACGAAATCGTTTTGCGAGTCCATGCCAGCATCCGGAAAAACACGGCAATAAAACGCGGCAACGTCTTTTCCGTTGTTGTTACACCAGATGCAGGTGGTAATGGGATTTTGCATAGACTATTTTTTATTTTCTACATAATCCTTGAAATTGTCCAATATCGCTTGCCAGCCGCTTTGCTGCATTTCCTCGGAATTCACTGTTTCCGGCTCGAAATCGCAGTCAATATGCGTCTGTTCGTCTTTTTCCGAGAAAAACATATCGACTTTTCGGCCGTCGGCGATTTCGTAGGAAAGTTGTTTTTCGGGAATTATTTCCGTAAAACGCCCTTCAAAATCAAAGGAAAAAGAACCGTCTTTCGCCGCCATCGTGTAGGAAAAATGTCCGCCGACGATAAATTCGCTTTCCGCTTTCGGGCAATGCCAATCGTCCGTTGCGTGGTTCCACTGCTGGATATCGTCCGGGTTGTTGTATTTTTCCCAAACGTCCAATATGGGTGCGCTGATGGTTGTCTGTATATGTATCATTTATGTTTGGTTTTGCATGTAATCAAAAGCGCCGACGCGCAGGTGGATTTTGTATTCTACCCACGCTTTCAGGCAAGCCAGAAAATTAGCCCAGCCTTCCGTATTCTGCATTAGCCATTTACGTCCGGCCTCGTCATTGTCCTTCGAGCCTTCCGTGATGCGCACCACGGTATTGTTTTCGGGTGTGGAAGTCAGCGTCATCGTTACCAGTGTACTTTCCCATTCGAACGACAAAAAATCCGGCGCATTGACGTCTTTTACCTTTATCTGAAACGAGCCGTCAAATTCCGGAAATTCCCACGTAAGTACCGCGTCCGTTTCGATGCGTCCCGAACCTCTGGAAATGAAATACTGCGTCATTTCTTTTGGATCGACGATTGCTTCAAAAACTTCCAATATTGGCTTCTGAACCTGGATGGCCGCCTTAATTTCGAGCTTGTCCATATTGCAAGATTATTGTTTGTTCGCAAAATTAATCATCCAATACACGCCGAATTTGTCCTTGAACGAACCGAAATAATCGCCCCAAAACATATCCGCCATCGGCATTTCGACCGTACCGCCAGCGGACAAACCATTGAAAAGTTGATCAGCTTCTTCCCTACTTTCGGGCGCAATGCTGATATAGTTGCTGTTGCCTTTCGTCAGCTGGTGGCACTGCGATTTCAGGCAATCGGACGCCATCAATGTTTGACCGTTTTTGAGCGGTAAAGACACGTGCATGAGATAGCCTTTTTCCTCTTCGGAAATCGGTGCGGACGGCATTTCCGGCATGGGAGGAATCTCGCTCATGTAATGTTTGGACAATTCTCCGCCAAATACGGATTGGTAAAAATCAAAAGCTTCGTTGGCATTACCGTCAAAATTGAGGTACGGATTTACTTGTAGCATAAAAAATGTTTTTGGTGAACGTGATTTTGTCTTTAAATGTAAATATATCTTTTTCAAATACGTATTTTTTAAGGTTATTCTTTTATTAAAAAATAAACCATTAACCAATCGGCGTCTTATCAACATTTCAAAAGTCTATAAGTTTACAATATGGCTCAAAATTTCCTCAAAATCATGCTGATACTTTGTGTATGAAAATGAAAATACGCACTGTATTGGTTTTGCTTTTCGTTTGGGTCGGAAAAATCGCATTTGGACAAACGAAAGGCTCGGGAATAATCAAAGCTACGATCGTCGATTCGCTGACTGGCGCGCCTATTGGCTACGCAACAGGGTCGGCGGTCAATACGCAAACCAACAAAACGGTTTCGGGTGGCATCAGCGATAGTTTGGGTAAAATGACGATTGACCAATTGCCCGTCGGCACTTACAATATCGTATTGGAATTTATGGGCTACGACCACCGTGAAATCGACAACCTGACGATCAACAAACAAAATTCGTTGATCAATATTGGCACAATCAAATTGAAACAAGCACCGTCAACGCTTGACAATGTTGTAGTCACATCCAATCGTCCGGTCGTCGTCAATACAGTCGACAAAATCGTGTACAACGTAGCCAATGACCTGACTTCCCAAGGCGGCGCGGCGATCGACATATTGAAAAAAGTACCGCAAGTCAACGTAGACGTAGACGGCAATGTGGAGCTGCAAGGCAATCCCAATATACGTTTCCTCATCAACGGCAAACCGTCGAGCGTTTTTGGCAATAGTTTGGCAGACGCGTTGGCGTCGATTCCTGCCAGCAATATCAAAAGCATCGAAGCGATCACATCGCCCGGTGCAAAATACGACGCGCAGGGAACGGGCGGCATCATCAATATCATCCTAAAAGACAGCAAAGTGCGCGGTCTCAACGGCACGGTCAACCTTTCGGCCGGAACACGTCTGGAAAATGGCTCCATCAACCTCAACTACCATCACGACAATATTTCGTTCAATGCCTTTTTCAACGGAAATGCACAACTGAAATCCAACACACCGTTCACGCAAAACCGGACTTCTTACGATTCCGCAACGCAGCAGACAATCAAACTTTTGCAAAACGGCAACAACGATTTTAAACGTAATGGTTACCAGACTGGTTTGGGCATGGACTGGAATCTTTCGCCCAAAGACAATATTTCCGCATCGTTTGCGCTGAACCATTTTTATAGTAAAATCGGCGGACCTACCAATATCGAACAGGATGTAATGAGCTCCAACAATGCGCCAATCGAAACGACAAATAGTTTGCGTAATTCTTTGTCCCAAAACACGATCAATTCCTACGAATGGAGTTGGGGCTATACTAGAAAAATGAAAAAAGACGGCGAAACATTGTCCTTGCTGTACAATGCGAGCTACGGCACACCAGAAAGCTACGCGAAACTAACGCAAAACTATATTGGACAAAGCGTTCCGTATCTCGGTTCCATCAACAACAATCCCGGAACGGATCATCAAAATTTTGTTGCCGCGGACTACACCAATCCTTTGAGTTCCAATTTCACACTAGAAACGGGCGTAAAAGGTACTTGGCAAAACATCACTAGCAATACGGCCATACAAAACTTTCAACCGTCTAACAATACGTATGTCGACGATCCGGCACAGTCCTATTTCATGCGCTACAATATGCGTATTTACGCGGCTTATATTGACGGAATTTTCAATATTGGAAATTTTCTGGATGTCAGAGCCGGCGGACGTTACGAATACACAAAAATCAATATCGACTATCCCAATACACATATTCCGTCCTATGGTATTTTTGCGCCGTCGATTATTCTTTCGCATAAAATCGACGACTTGCAAACGATCAAACTCTCCTATAATAAAAGGCTGGAACGTCCGGAATACAAGGATCTCAACCCTTATCTAAATATCAGCGACCCCTATAACATTACCACCGGAAATCCGCTTTTGCGTCCCGAAAATGCCAATAATTTTGAGCTGGGATATTCGCGTAGTCTCAATGGCGGCGGTAACATTTATATTGCGGCAATGGAACGTCTCAATACTTCGGACGTCAAACCTTACACGACATTTTATCCGACTTACATGATAGGCGATTCCACGTACGACAACGTTTCCATCACCAATCGCGTCAATGCAGGAACGGAATACAATACAGGCTTGATCATCACGTCTTCGTTGCCTTTCGGGAAATTTAATGTTCGTGAAAACGCCATGCTTTTTCAACGAAAAATGATCAACAATTTTGACCACACTACGACCAATGCTTTTTCCTGGCGTTTAAATGCCAATTTAAGTTATCAGATTTCCAACGATTTTGTTTCCGAAATATTCGGCGATTATCGTTCCGGCTTCAAAAACATACAAGGAAAAGTACCGCAACAGTTTACCTATACGTTGGCAATACGCAAACAGTTTTGGAACAAAAAAGCAAGTATTGGCGTGACTGCTACCAATCCGTTTAACAAATACGTCAACCAAATCACTACAATCGTTACCAGCAATTATAATAGTTATTATCTGCGCCAGGTTCCGTACCGTTCTTTCGGAATCAGTTTTAGTTATAAATTTGGAAAAGTGGATTTCCGTAAAAACAAAGTAAAAGAAGGCGACAACTATATGAACAATGTTCCCGATATGGGCAATCAATAATGAAAGATTTATTTCTGCGGTTCGTGTCCGCACGAACCACATTGTGATAGTGACGAAAAAAAATAAAATGAAAGTATTAATCATAGAAGACGAAAAATCCCTATCCAATAGTATTGCGGGGTATCTTTCGGATAGCCAATATAGTTGCGAAGTCGCCTACGACTATAACAAAGCGTTGGAAAAAGCGCTGGATTATGACTACGACTGCATCTTGCTGGACATTTCGCTGCCGGGCGGCAACGGGCTCAATCTCTTGCGAATATTGAAGGACAGCGAAAAAATGGACGGCGTGATTATCGTTTCTGCCAAAAATTCCATTGAAGACAAAATCAAAGGACTAGAAATCGGCGCAGACGATTATCTAACCAAACCTTTTCATTTGGCGGAACTCAAAGCGCGCGTGGACGCTGTCGTCAGAAGAAAATTTTTCGACGGAAAAAACATATTGCAGTTCGAGGAAATCGTATTGGACTTACCTAGCCGCACGACTAGAATCAACGAAAAAGTATTGGACCTGACTCCAAAAGAATACGAGTTGCTGATTTATTTTATTTCCAACAAAAACAAAGTCATCAGCAAAAGTGGATTGGTAGAGCATCTCTGGGGCGATGATATGGACATGGCAGACAACTACGATTTTTTGTACACGCATATCAAAAACCTCCGCAAAAAACTTACGGCGGCAGGCGCTGGCGACTATATCAAATCGATCTATGGTATGGGTTACAAATTTTGTCTTTAATTTTATAGTATGGCAACGCGTATCATTTCCAAATATAATCGATACAATCTTTTACTGAACTTTTTTATTCTTATAGTCGGTGCGATTTGTTTTATATTGACCATTCGTTGGCTATTAATCAGCCAGCTCAATCAGGATTTGAATCAGGAAAAAGACGAAATCGAAGACTATATTGCCCAAAAACGTGCGTTGCCCGAACCCATGAATTTCAAGGCGCAGGTCGTTTCCTATCAATTGGTTTCCCAAACTTTCAAAAAGAAAATCCAGAACGAATACGTCTATGCCAAAACGGACGATTCGGATTCGGACAAAAACAAGTTTCGTATTTATCGCTCTCTGCGTTTTCCAATAGAGCTCGACGGGAAAATTTATAGTTGCAAAATATTGCGTTCGCAGGCGGAAACCGAAGACCTGATTCAGATTTTGGTGTATTGTTCCCTAGGAATTGTAGCCTTATTGTTTGTTGCTATTTTCATAAGCAACCGTTTTTTGTTCCAAAAAATATGGCTTCCTTTTCAAAAAACTTTGGACAAACTACAACAATTCAAACTGTCAAGTTCGCAAAGTTTTGTCAAGGAAAAAACGGATATATTGGAATTTCAGCAACTCAACCAAGTTGCTTTTGAAATGACTGAACACGCCAAAAAAGAATACAATTCACTCAAGGATTTTACCGAAAACGCTTCGCACGAAATCCAAACGCCGTTGGCAATCATCAAAACCAGACTCGAACTTTTGATGCAGTCCGGAAATATCCGCAGCACGGAAAGCGAATATATCGAAAGTGCTTACGAAGCGAGCATTCGCCTGTCCAAACTAAATCAAGCGCTTTTACTATTGACAAAAATCGAAAACGACCAATATCACAATACCGAAAACATTTCGTTGGTTCAGGTAACGCAACAACTATTGCAGCAATATCAGGAACTCATCGACAACTCCAATATAGAATTACGAACGGATTTTAGTTCGGACAATGTATTTAAAATTGATAGTGCGTTGGCGGAAATCCTCATAGGGAATCTTATCCGAAACGCCATAAGACACAATATCGACAAGGGTTTCATCCATATTGAAATCGACAAAAATCTCTTTCGCATTTCCAATACAGGACCAGAAATACAAGGTACGACGGACAAACTATTTGACCGTTTTCAGAAAGACAGCACCTCCAGCAAATCGCTCGGACTCGGCCTGGCCATCGTTTTAAAAATCGTACAGAAATACAATTTTCACATCCAATATGTTTATAGGGAAGGCGTGCATACGATCGAACTTCAACTGAAATAAGTTATAAATGATGAGATGTTTTTTTTAACTCATAATTCATCCTTATTAGACTTATTTTTACGGAAAATCCAATCATGGAAAATCCTTTTTATCAGTTACAGGCGACGACGGCATCGGGCAAAACCATTGATTTTAATGAGCTGAAAGGCAAAATCGTGTTGATCGTCAATACCGCCACCAAATGCGGATTCACGCCACAGTTCGACGGACTAGAAAATCTATACCAACAATACAAAGACAACGGCTTGGTCATATTGGGATTTCCCTGCGATCAGTTTGGACACCAAAATCCTGAAAGCGACGACGAGATCGAAAACGTCTGCAAAGTCAATCACGGCGTAACTTTTCCCCTAATGCAAAAATCCAATGTCAACGGCGCCGACGCACATCCCGTATTCCAATACCTTAAAAAACAACGCAAAGGATTTTTCGGTGCACGCATCATGTGGAACTTTACCAAATTCCTCATCGACCGCGAAGGCAACGTCGTCCAACGTTTTGCACCCTACGTAAAACCAAATCGAATTATGATTGATGAATTATGAGATAGTCGCACCAACGCATAATTCATAATTTTAAAAAAAACTTCGTTTTTTTTTTCCAACCTTTTGCCATTTCCCTACTCTTCATATTGACATGCAGAAAGTAGATCGTTCCGAAAATCAATTCGTCGACTGGGTAGAAGACGCCGCCAAAGGAAAGCGCGAGGCATTTGGGCGTCTTTACGAACAGTTTTCGGTGGCGATGTACAACATCTGCATACGCATGGTCTGTGAAAAAAGTTTGGCGGAAGACATTCTGCACGAGTCGTTCATCACGGCGTTCAACAATATCAAAACCTTGCGCGAACCTGCGCGGTTTGGCGGTTGGCTCAAGCAGATTACGGTTCGGAAGTGTATACAGCACACTGCTTCCAAATATAATTTTTCCGAACTCAACGACCACGAACATTTTCCGGACGAGCGCGAAGAACATTGGTGGGAAGGCATTTCGATGGCAGACATACAAAACGCGATCAAAGAACTGCCGGACGGTTGCCGCGAGATTTTCAATCTTTTTGCGGTGGAAAATTATGCGCACCGCGATATTGCTGAGCTTTTGCAGGTTTCGGAAAGTACAAGCAAAAGCCAATACCACCGCGCCAAAACCTTATTGCGCAGCAAATTATTAAACGTTTTGAAAGTCAATGGATAATTTTAAAAAATATATACAGGACAACAAATCGCAACTCGATGGCGAACGACCAAGCCCAAACCTTTGGGATCGTATTGAGCAAGACATCGAATTGCCTAAGGAAGAGAAAAAAGTCGTTCCTAGAACGCGCTGGGTCGCTGCGGCGGCTTGCCTTTTAGTTATATTGGTTTCGGGATATATCTTCTTGGAAAAAAATAAAACACAAGTACAAATTCCAACTTTTGTACAAAACCATACTCCTATAACAAAAGACAGCAACGACTATATAAATAAGGTTCCGACGACTATAACAAACATGCCGCCAAAAATCGAAACGCAAACTTTCGCCGCAGCAAAGCAAAAAGAAAAAACAACGGAAACGAGAAGAAAAGTCAACAAAATCAAGCATTCAGCGCGATATGTGATCGAAGACGTGGAAGTCGGAAACTTTTCGCAGGTTATCAACTATCAACGCCAATATATCAGCACACTACCGATATACGGACAAAAACCGGGTTATTTCAGTGATTTTAAACAACAGTTGCAACAGATGGACAGCGACGAAAAAAGCGTCCGCAACGACATCAAAAAACACGGATTGAATCCCAAACAAATCGAATTATTGATCAATATATACCAACAAAAAATCAATCTTTTAAAACAACTCAACCAAGAAATCGACCGCGTCAACAAAAGTTTTTACCAAAATCATTCGCAGAAAGACTCCACTAAAATGGACAACCCACATTTCTTAAACCTATAATTTTTTCAATATGAAACGATATTATATCACGATAATTTTATGTAGTGTTTTGTTGTTCATCAACAAACAAAACTTTGCACAGTCGAGCACTACGGCAACCATGACAAGAAACGGGAAAACGCTTACTGCGACTGCATTTGCAAACAATCTGAACGACACAAGCAAATGGAAAACCAGGGAGATTTCCAAAGATTTTCCTATTGGCGCAAACACGCCGATATACGTAGAATCGGCTTATCGAAATATCGAAATCAAAACTTGGGATCAACCCAATGTTCGTATCGTTGCCAATGCCCGCTACAAAAATAACATCGACACCAATAAAAATTTTGATGAGATATTTGAAAAAATAGGCATTAGTATCAAGAACAGCAACGATGCGTTTGAGATATTGGGAACGAGTAACAACCGCGATTTTTCACATTTGCATACTTTTTCTTTTTCAAATAATATTCCCGACGAGCCTAAAAACAACAATTTCATCATTGACCCTGCACTCCATTCATTGACTATCTCAGGAGATTCTACTACTACAATTACGGACACTTTCTTTCTTAATAATAATATTAAAATCAGTTTTTTACAGCAAGAAGAAGAAAAACAGATGGCAAAAGCTATTGCTATGGATCAAATTATAAATGCAAGCATCAAGGAACACAATAAAAAAATCAGCGAAAAGGAAAAAGTAAAAATGGAAACATTGTCCAAACAAATAGAAGCAAAATCCAAACAAATAGCGGAATTAACTTTAAAAAATGCGGATAAAAACAATAAAGAAATCACTAAGCTAAGTCAAGAAATCAGCAAGATTTCCAACCAAATTGCTTTCCAATCTATGGGCAATATAATTAACTTCCAATTGGACTCCATCAAAAGCTATACGAATACAATTACACCTACTTTAATGCTCAATTTTGAAAACAATCACGCATTAGAGCCTATAATTCCAACAAACACAAATGCACTCAATTGGGTCATTTACATTCCCCAAAACCATAAAATTTCCATCGATTCCAAATACGGAAATATCCAATTGGACAACGATATTGCATCTGCAAAAATCGATTCCAAATACGGCAATATCGAAACGAAAAACATTGACAATCTTATAGTGCGCAACGAATATGGCAATATCTATACTGGCAATATCAAGGACGGAAGTGTGGAAATCCGTAGCGGAAAACTCAAAATAGGTAACGCCGACAATATCAAAATCGATTCCAAAAATGCCAACATCGACATGGACGAAGTCGGCAATATAAAAGTCGAAAGTTCCAATGACAACTATGACATCAGTTCCATTCATGAACTCAACGCCAACAAGAATTACGGCACTTTTCGCTTGACGACTTTAAACGGAAAAATGATTTTCAACGGCGTCAATGCCGACATCAAGATCCGCAATATCTCGACGAACGCAACCAATATCGACATCACGAACAAGTTCGCAAAAATCGCCTTACCTTTTTCTGATATCCACAACTATAATATTGCAGTGAACGGAAACTACAATAGCTCGTTTGATGATTTTAACAAAAAAGGCAACAACGACAAGGGTTTCACCGCCGCTTCCGGAAACGCAAAAGACCTGACAACCAATATCAATTGCAATAATTGCCAGTTAGATTTCAAATAGAGTATAATACGCTAAAAACTTAAAGCCCAAAGCAGCAACCAGCTTTTAGCTTTATGCTTTGGGCTTTAAGCTTTTCCGTCCCAACCGCCACATCTGAATCGTGATCGACAACAAAATCAAACCGCATCCAATATAGAAAGAAGGTTTCAAGGTTTTGTTTTCATGGAAGAAAAATATGGCGAGCAGAATACTATAAATCGGCTCTAGGTTAAAACTCAGGTTGACCGTAAATGCGGATAATTTGCGCTGTGCCATCAACATCAGCGCGTACATCAATACGGTGCAGAACAAAGCAAATACTATAAGATTTAGCCAATCGCCTTTACTAGGCACGACGATTAAGTTGGGATCGATGATTTTATAGCCCAAAACAAGTATTCCGGAAAAAATTGCCGCCGTCAATATTTGATAAAAATTGATATCCCAAACATCGTATTTTACCAACAATTGTTCATTTAATATTGTAAACAACGATGCCAAAAACGCACCTGCAATCCCTAAAACAATACCATAACGATACGTCGTATCAAAACTAAAAATCAATACAATTCCCAACAATACAAGCAAACTCAGCCATAGTTCCGACTTGTCAAATTTTCGTTTGCCGATTAGCGGACTCAGTATTGACGTAAAAAATCCCGTCAAACAAAAACACACAACACCGATCGACACATTGGAAGCCTTGATACTTCCGTAAAAGAAAATCCAGTGCAACGTAATTACCAAGCCTGTTGCGGCAATATGCAGCATATTTTTAATCGTATAGTTGTACTTCTTTTTGGAAAACAACAAAATCAAACCCAATATACCAGAAGCCAACAACGTCCTATAAAATACCAAAACTATTTGGTTGAGGTCGATGAGTTTTCCAAAAATGCCCGTAAATCCTGCTAGCAACACGGCAAGATGCAAGTATAGGTATGCCCTTTTCATTATTGAGATTTCGCGTGATGTAGATGATATAGTCGAGCGGAATTTTCTTTGGCGACAAAACGTCGGTCGGCTCGATAACCGACAATCCAAACAATTTCGTTTTCGGAAGTTACAATCCAAATAGAATGCTTGGTTGGACTAGGAATTTTTTGGTCGATAAAATATTTTGCAAGTTTCTTTTTTCCCTGCATTCCGTTCGGATAAAAATAGTCTCCTTCGCACCAATGCCTTATCTGCAAAGGAAATCGAAGCACGTTATAGTCCAATGCGATACTATTGTTGTTTTCGTTTTTTGACATATTGCTCAATATAGAACCGTCGGGCAATACGATCGTTTCGTCCGTTTCGTTCCAATAAATAATTTCTTGGGAAGGATTTCCCTTGCGCGAAACGATCAATACAGTTCTATCTTTCCAGATAATATGCGTAGACGATTCTAGTCGTGCACCTGAATCCGCGTCCAATAGTTTGATAATTTCACTAGTTTGATTTGACGAAAAACCAAACTTTTTAAAAAGCTCGAAAACAAGCGTACACAAGGGTTTCCGCTGCTTCAATATATCAATATCCAAACGATAGTTATCGCCGTTTTTTTGTACAATATCTTTTTTGCATTGATCGATGTAGGAACTATAAATAGTTTCCACATCCTGAAAACGGACGATATTTTCCAATATATTGTCTTCAATAGTCGAGAAACTACCTTTTAGTTCGGGAATGATATTGTGTCGCAAAAAATTGCGGGTGTATTTTTCGTCCGCATTGCTGGAATCCTCGATCCATTCCAGTTTTTCGGACAAGGCGAAACGCACGATATCATTACGTTTGGAAAATAATAAAGGCCGGAAAATGCCATCCTTTTTTGGAAGAATTCCGTGCAAACCCGCAATACCACAACCTCGAAAAAAATTCATCAGTACCGTTTCTATATTGTCGTTCGCATGATGTGCGACAAAAATAGGCAGGGGCTCCGCTCCTATTTTTTGCTCGTCTGCCAATTGGCGAAACCAAGTATAACGCAGTTCGCGCGCTGCTTCTTCAATACTGAGTTTGCATTCACTGGCAAACTGTACCGTATCGAAATGCTTACAAACAAAAGGTTTTCCAATACGTTTCGCATATTGACGGACAAAGTTTTCGTCGCGGTCGCTTTCCATACCACGCAAATGGAAATTGCAATGCGCAATAGTATAGTCAAAACCCAGCAACTGCAATACATGCGCCAATACAATACTGTCCGCGCCGCCGCTCACCGCTACGATCAACGATGTATTGGCGGGTTGCAATTCCGAAAAATGGAGCTGCCAATATTGCCTAAATGCCTGTAAAAATGCGTGTTCCACTGATATGTTAAACTAATTGTTGCAAAGAAATATATAATAATCATCTTTCCAATACAATTTTTCCAATATGGCTGCCGCCTTCCATGATCTGTTGACCAGTCAAGGCTTCCGACAGCGGAACGGTTTTGTAGATGACAGGTTTGAATAGTCCTTTTTCGATCCAGGGCCAAACTTGTAGAAGTATTTCGTGGGTTAACTCTTTTTTGAAACCATATTCCCGGGCACGCAACGTACTGCCTGTAACGTATAGTCTTTTTTGCATCAGCTTACCAATATTGAGTTCCACTTTATTTCCCTTGGTCGCATTGATATGCACCAAACGCCCGTCAGGTTTAAGTATATTGAGGTTCTTATTGAAATAATCACCACCGACCATGTCCAATATAACGTCAACTTGATCTTTGCCTATTTCCTGTTCGAAATCCTGTTCTTTATAGTTGATGACAACGTCGGCACCCAAGTCTTTGCAAGCCTCCACTTTATCCGGGTTGCCGACAGTTGTGTAGACCTTACAACCCCAAAGTTTTGCCAATTGGATAGCCGTAATCCCGATACCGCTTGTACCTCCATGTACCAGAAATGTTTCGCCTTTTTGTAAATGACATCTTTGGAAAACATTGGACCAAACAGTAAAGATAGCTTCCGGCAGACTCGCAGCCTCTACAAAAGAAAGCGACGAAGGTATAGGCAAACATTGCCCTTCCTGAACTTTTACTTTTTCGGCATAGCCACCGCCCGCCAATAGTGCACAAACTTTATCTCCGGGTTTCCACAGCGTCACGTTTTCGCCGCAAGCTTCCACGATTCCAGCAACTTCCAAACCGGGAATATCGGCTGGAACGCCTGCCGGCGCTGGATAATTTCCTTTTCGTTGAAATATGTCCGCTCTATTGATGCCCGCAGCCTTGACGTCTATCAATATTTCGTCGTCGCCAATTTCAGGATCTGCATAATCTTTCCATTCCAAAGTATTGCCTTCCGCGCGAGTTATAATTACGTTTGCCTTCATGTCGTTTCTAATTTGAAAATTGGAGGATTTGAAAATATCTTTTACGACTTTTCATTTTCTAATCAACTCCTCTCCCACCTAAATACATCGTCTACATGCAATATAAACAAAAATATGCAGCCCATTTTCAGGAACTGCATTTGTACCCGCAGAGTCGCCTGACGGGAGACGCTGCGGAGAAAACTAAAACTTCTGACTCAATATCACTTTACCCGAAAGTTCACCTTCACGTTGTTCTTCTGAACTGTTCAATACGATCGTATCATTGACATGAAGATTGCCAAAAACCTGAATTCTTTTTTCGTCCGATTTGCCCAAAGTGACAGGTTCGTAATGGAATTTTCCACCTTTTATATGAACCAAACGAATGCCCGCATCCGAATTGATCACCGAAGTTTTTGGTACGACAAAAGACGCACTATTGGTCGGCAACGGCATATTGACCTCGACCGTCATACCCGGCAAAAGCGCCTTGTTGTTACCTTTGGGATAAACGTCCATTTCGACTCTTTCGGTACGGAGTTTTTGATCCAGCGCACCTGCCCTACGCGCAATTTTCCCACTGAAAACCTGTCCTTGCAAAGACGATGTCGTGAACTGCAACGTATCGCCCACGTGCAGCAACGACGTATAACCTTCCGGAATAAAAATCACCAAACGCATGTGGTCCTGCTGTTGCAAAGTCAACATGGGCAATGCATCGCCACTTCCTGACGGACCGACATACGCACCGGGATTGATATTTCGGGCAGTAATCACGCCGTCAAAAGGCGCTCTGATGGTCAAATAAGACTGCGTCACCTGCATTTCGTCATAGTTCGCTTTTGCGGCCGTCAACTGCGCATAATCCGAATTGGCACGCGCTTCCGCCTGTTCCAAATCATTGCTCGCAACCGTTCCCGGCGTTTTGCTGGTTTCCAAAAGCCTTTTGTAAAAAGCGCGGCTCGCGTCGTAAGTCGCCTGCTGGGATTTCCAACGGGAATACGCCGCGGAGATTTGGGACGAAATTTCGGGGGCTTCCATCACCGCCAACAACGTTCCTTTCTTGACTTGGCTACCGACGTCGACCAATACTTTTTGTACAAAACTGTTGACTTTGGCATAGATGTCTGTTTTTTGGTAAGAAACCAGTTCTCCCGGAATTTGCAAATCAGTAGTCAAACTCCCTTTCTGCAACAAGAAAACTTCTTCGGGCGCTTTGTTTTTTTCCTGTTCTTTTTTGGCTTCTTCTACTTTCTTTTCCTCTTTTTCTTCGTCGGATTTGCAGCTCTGCAATTGAAATGCCAAAGCAAAACACCCTGCGACGAACAATGCTTTTTTAAATATATGGGACATGAGATTCGATTTGATAATTTGGTAATTTGATAATGGGTTTTATTTATGCTTGATAAAAAAAACGAAGATTTTAGATTCATTAAACTGCGGTTGGTGAGGACACCAACCGCGGCGGCGTCAGCGAAACTTATAACTCATCGCTCATCACTTGCAACATAATGCTTGCTGTCCTTGTCTTCCGGATCAAGCGAAACCGAAACACGGCTTGTTTTTTCTTTTGCCCAAGCATATACCAGCGGTAAAATCAGCAATGCGGCAAAAGTCGAACAGATCAAACCGCCGATAACCGCACGTCCCAAAGGCGCCGTCTGATCGCCCGATTCGGACAAACCGGATGCCATCGGAATCATGCCAACCACCATCGCAACGCTGGTCATAATGATCGGACGCATACGCAGACTAGCGGCTTCTTTCGCTGCTTCCAACGCTGGCATTCCGGATTTCCAAAGTTGTTCCGCATTCGTAATCAGCAATACGGCATTGGAAATGGAAACGCCGACGGACATGATCATTCCCATATAAGATTGCAAATTGAGCGTACAGCCCGTCAATTTCAGCAAAAGCAGCGAGCCCGCCAATACCGCCGGAACGGTACTCAATACCACCAGCGAAACTTTAAACGACTGGAAGTTGGCGGTCAGCATCAACATAATCACCAATATGGCGACTAAAAGTCCCGTCTGCAAACTATCCAATGTGTCAGTCAACACAGGACTTTCACCCATGACAGACATAGTCAATCCTCTTGGCAAATCGCCAATACTGTTGACGGCTTTCGTCACGTCCGTCGTCGCCGTCCCCAAATCTTTTTTGTTCAGATTGGCGGTGACGTTCAATATTGGCAACGCACCAATATCGTCGATTTCGCCTTCTGTCGTATCGTACGAAACCGTCGCCAAATCCTGCAACAGTGGACGGCCTTGATTTGGTACGACCGGAATTTCTTTGATACTTTCCAAACTCGTCATTTGGTTAATCGGAACTTCAACCTGCACGCTGTAACTGTTGTTGATCTTGGTATCTACCCAAAGATTTTTTTCCGTATAACGCGAAGAAGAAGTTGCGGCAATCAGCGAACGTGAAACCGTATTGACATCCGTTCCCAACTGCGCCGCGCGAATCCTGTCAATATTGACTTTGATCGAAGGGTAATGGATCGCTTCGTCAATCTGCACATCGCGCAAATACGGAATTGCTTTGAGTTTTGCAACCACTTTGTCTGCATATTCCGCATCTTGTTCTTTATTTTTTCCCTTAATCTGAACTTCAATCGGCGTCGGAGAACCTTGCGCCAATATCTTGCTGGTCAGCTCGATCGGTTCGAACGAAAGCTTCAGTTCGGGCAGTTCTTTTTTCAGCCTTTCCCGAAATTCGTCCTTGAACTTGTCCATGTCAACTTTGTACCCTTCCCTAAACTCGACCTGCAATACGGCTTCCTGCGGACCCGCCATGAACAGATAGATCGGGTTAGTGGAAAACGCGCCGCCATGCATACCTACCATTGCGGAAGTGATTTTTATATTGTCTTTTCCGACTTGTTTGTATAGTTGGTTCAGCGTTTTCAATACGTAGTTTTCGGTTACTTCCGCACGCGTTCCGTCCGGCGCACGCAAACGAACCTGAAACAATCCGGCATTGGAATACGGCAAAATATCGCGTCCAATATGCGTCACCAACAAACCGACGCCAATAAACGCCACCACGAGGTAGCCCAATATAACCGATTTTTTCCGAGGAAAAAGTCGGTTCATAAAGCGGACAAAACGTGCGTGGAATTTTTCAAAACCCGAAACTTTGCCGTCGTCGTTGGTATCTTCGCGCGTCGCAAGATCACTTTTCCGTTCGGCGTCGCTGACATGTTTGGATTCATGTTGGTGCTTGTGTTCCTTCAACATCCAGTTCGAAAGAATCGGTACCAAAGTCTGAGACATGAAATAAGACGTAATCATCGAAAAGCCAATCGCCAACGAAAGCGGCAAAAACAACGAACCCGGAATGCCTGACATCGTGAACGCCGGTGCGAATACCGCCAATATACAAAACAGCACCAGCAGTTTGGCAAAAGCGATTTCCTTACAGGCGTCCCATATTGCCAACGCTTTGGGTTTTCCCATGTCGAGGTGCTGGTGGATATTTTCAATAGTCACGGTACTTTCGTCCACCAATATACCGATTGCCAACGCGAGACCACTCAAGGTCATTATATTGATCGTCTGTCCAAAAAGATTGAGGAAAAATATCGCTGAAATAATACAGGTCGGAATCGTAATGATCACGATCAATGCGCCGCGCGGATCACCCAAAAACAGCAAAACCATCAAACCCGTCAATACCGCACCGATCGCACCTTCGCTCATCAAGCTTTTGACCGCGTTCATCACCTGCACCGACTGGTCAAATTCGTAACTAACTTTTACGTCCTGCGGCAACTGCGCCTGAAAAGTTGGCAGTGCATTTTTCAAACCTTGAACGACGGACCAGGTCGATGCGCTGGAAGATTTGGTTACGGGCAGATAAACCGAACGTTTTCCGTTGACCAAAGCGTAACCTTGCGTGATATCGGCGCCATTTTCCACCGTCGCAATATCTTTGAGATAGACGTTCGCCACGCCGTTTTGCGTATAGATCGGAATGTCGCCAAAATCCTGTATTTTGTCAATAGTCGTATTGATCGGCGTCAAATAATTGTAGTTGCCAATACGGACATTTCCCGAAGGCGTCGCCTGATTGTTGTTGCGCAGCGCCGTCACGATCTGGTCAGGCGAAATATTGTGCTGACGCATCAAGTCCGGATTGACTTTGATCAATATAGTCCTTGCATTACCGCCAAAAGGCGCCGGCGAAACTAGGCCTTGAATCGTATTGAAATTCGGTCGAATATATACGTTTGCCAAATCCTGCAATTCGTTGACGGTTTTGGTCGGGCTGCTCAATACCAACTGACCGACCGGCAAGGTCGACGCATCAAAACGCAATACAAACGGCGGCTGCGATCCTGGCGGAAAACTAGCCTGCGATCGCGACGAAAATGCCGAAACCTCCGCCGCAGCTTGCGCCATATTGGTGCCTTGATAAAAAGTAAGTTTGATCAACGTCAAGCCCTGAATGTTTTTGGATTCTATGCTTTTGAGGCCTGACACGTACAGCAACGTATTGACGTAGTTTTTGGCAAAAAAAGCTTCCATCTGCGTCGGTGAATAACCACCGTAAGGATGCGAAATATAAATAACCGGAAGGTCGATATTGGGAAAAATGTCAATCTTGATTTTCTTCAACGCGCCAATCCCAAAAAACAGGAGCGCCGCGACCAATACCAATATGGTAATTGGTTTGCGCAGTGCGGTTCTTATTAAACCCATTGTAATTTCTTTTTAGTAATTGTAAAACGGTTACAGTTTGCGGAGGAATACGTTGAGGTCGCCGACCGCCGCAGCCTTGATGAGCAACGCCTGCCATACATTGTTGTAGGTAATATATTTGTCTATTTCCGCGCTGTTCAAGAGGTAAAGTGCCTGCTGCACGTCGATGATCGTATTGAGCCCGTTTTTGTATTGGACGGTCTTTTGGAGAAAGGCGTCGCTCGCCGCTTTTAACTGTTTGGGAATTTCGTAATAGTTCGCCAAAGCGTTTTTGACTTTATTGTTGGCAAGAGCGACCTGCGCGTTCAGCTGTTGGTCGTTCATTTCGTAAATGTCCTGCAACGCGCTGGTCTGGTTGCGTTGCGCCTGTTCGAGCTTGCGCAAACGCAGCGGATTGCTCAGATTCCAGGAAGCGCCAATACCGATCAGGTAGTTTTGTTTACCCGAACCGACACCCGTAAAATAGTTGGCACTATACGCATCCAAAGCCGTCGGGCCATAACCGTACTTAAATCCAGAAGCTTTGTATTGGTAGGTAGAAAATAGATTGAACGTCGGGAAAAACTGTTTGTGAATGTATTTTTCCTGCTCTTCGCTCGCCAATATTTGACTGTTGTAATATTGCAGAACGGGATGTTGGGACGAATACGTATTCAACGAATCCAGAAAATTTTCCGGAATCTTGGTGATGAACAGCGTGTCCAATATAGGTTCGGACGTGTCGCGTGTCGCCATCAATCTGATGAGCGCGTTGGAAAGTTCCTGTTCTTTGTCTTTGGCACGCGTCCAAGCCATCTGCGCGCTTGACGCCTGCGCTTCGGCAATCGACGAATCCACGCCCGCGTTCAGTCCGCTCAATACACGCGGCAAAACCGCATTTTTGACAGTGATTGCCCTATTGAAATTGTCTGCTGCAACACGCGTCAACTGCTGCGCACCCAATAGATTAAGATACGCTGCACAGACTTTTACCTCATCCTGAAATGTTTCCTGATCCAGATCTTTTTGATCCATATCCATATTGGCCATCGAAACTTTTACGCCCTGTTTTATTTTTCCAAAAGAGAAAAAATTCCAGTTTACGTTAGCGAGATACAACCCACCGAAAGCTGCATTCCAATTTTGGCTGGGCAACACAGGACCCGACGAAGAAATAGTTCCCGACGATCCCAACGAAAAAGACGGTCCGTTGACATTGTTAATCGTTCCGTAAGCGTTTTCTGCGGAAAGATTAAGATCCGGAATTGCCTGCAAGCGGCTGTAATCCAGATTGTTTTGCGCTTGTTGTAGAAGATTTTTTTTGAAACGAATCTGTCCGTAATTGCGTACGACCGAATCGATCGCATCCTTGATTGTCAGCACGTTGTTTTGCGCTCCTGCGTTTTGTATGGACAAAATGGCTATCCACACAAATAGTATTACATATTTTTTCCTGAACATAAATTTTGTGTATAGTTTACATACCTGTTGATTCTCGATGGGCATCGAGATGCTACACGATTTTTTTCGTGCAAAATCGTTTTTGGCAAAAAACAGACAAAGAAAATTATAGGACTATAACCCTATAATCCGAACGTTTTTTTGCTATAAACACTAGCCGAAAATGTAATAAAATCAACAGGTTTTAGGTGGTCCACGGAGCGCGGACTGCTTCAGGAAAATGCCAATATGTACAAAATCTTCATACAACATAAATTGCGTTTCGCTGTAATGAATCACTTGTGCAGGCGCTGGAATATAAGGTTGAATAAGCGTATGTGAACATACTTCGTAAATGCGGTTGTTTTTGCAAACCAAACGGTGCGACAACATACGACCGTTCTTGAACGTATGCGTCAAGTGGTCGGGTTGTTCCTTGTAGATATGCTCTGAGATATAGGTTTTCAGATAGAGGGACGGCCCTACTCTCTGAAAAAAAAGCACCATCAAGAAAATTGCTAATATTTTAGATTTGGTCGAACCCATTGTATAGTTGCTACAAATTTAGACCAGCGATTGGCGGCAATGTTTAAAGGTCACATGAAGTTAATTTTCAATGGATAATTGACCATGAAAAGCAGTTTCCGTGTTTTCGCCGTTGTTGGCATATTGACTAAACTAAAAAGAGCGAGGGATGACAATTGAATTGTCATCCCTCGCTCTTTAAAATTATATTTAGGATATTAATTTTTAAGATTATAAGCTTTTTTTACCGCATTATAATCATTCAAATCAACCTTGGTTGAGGACGATGACTGTGTAAATGGTTGTATATAAACTGCATGAATATACAGAGTAGAATTGGGCGCTGTTGTAGCATTGCTAGATATAGGAGCTGCAGTAACTGTTACTTTAGCATATTTGTTTGCATCGTATGAAACCCCATAATAGAATGAATAATCACCTAAAACAGTACCATTTCCCATCAAAGGATATTCCTGGCCTCCAGTTCCTGTCAATGGATCAGATGCGTTTATGTATAATAAAGCTATATCTGTTCCATAAGAGAATGGCCCCCAAGGCAACGCTATATCAAGATAGTAAGAATAAGTATAAACTTTACCGCTTCCTGAGCCAAACGCAACCCAATCATTAGGTTTTACTGAAATAACTTCAGAATATCCATTGTTGTGGGGATCCCCATTGTCTTGCACCACTGTATCTTTTTTACAAGACATAAATCCAATACTGAACACCGCTACTATTGCAAGCAACGCGAATATTAATCTACTTTTCATATACGTTTATTTTCGGTTTAAATTATTAGACACTAATCATGCCAAAGGCTTCGTACTACGGAAGTTTCGGTGTCAGCAAGACCGACGCGTTATGGCTCAAATCGCTTTTGAGCATTACTTCGTAACGGCTGTCGTGCGTATCCTCGATAATCATTAACGCAGAATTAGGCGGAATTGTTCCCAGATTTTCCGCAAATAAAGTCAATTCGTTTTTCGCGCCAGGAGCAGCGTCGAGATGCACGACAAATTTGGACGGCGCGTTGGTCTTCAGTTCTATATTGGAAGCGACGAGTTTTCCGTTGAAGAATACGCTCACCATGTCGTGGTCAAATTCACCGTTGTCGTACAATGAAACCGTTACGGAATCGTCCCTGACTACCAACGTATTGACGAGATTGGTCGCACGGCGTTTGTACTCTTCTTCTACTGCTTGATTGACTGCCGAAAGTTGCTGTTTGAACTTGAGCGTGTCGTTCTGGTAAGATTTGTTGACACTGGCAAAATGAAGCGTGTCCGATCCTTTTTTTATATTGTCATGTTGCAAAGTTCTGAGCGTGTCGGAATAGTATTTTTTGAGCGAACTGTTTTTTGCCGCAACCACATCGCGGCTTTTCGTTGCAGCATTTGTATTGGTCGTATTGGCTTTGACAATATCACGCTGATATTGGTTGTTCTGCGGCTTGCTTTTCGCGATATCATTTTGGTAAACACGCGCTTGTGTTTCTTTGGTTTTTGCGACATCGTTTTGGTAAACTTTCTTCTGCACTTTCGTTTGTTCTGCGACGTCTTTTGCTGGTGGTTCGTTTTTGACGGAGTCTTTTTTGGATTCGTTCAATACGGTTGCCACGTCTTCGTCTTCTTCCAATTCGAGTTTTCGTTTACGCACGCGCTCTTTCAGCGTAGGTTCACCTTTTCCAATGATACTCAAACGAATATTGAGCGCGGGAACCATGTATTTGTAGTTGCTGATCGGCGTCAAAAAGCCCGTCAACGTCGTGTCTTTGCTGTTGAGGTTCAATATGAAATTGCCGTACATCGGCACATCCACGCCAATGTCGGCCTTGACCGTCTGGTGAAAAAGTACGATGACTGGTTTGAACTTAAAAGTTTGCGCCGTACGGTCATAAGTACCGTATAGTTTATTGGAAAAATATCCGTCGCGAAAAAAATAGTTGAAATAGCCCGTCACGTTGCCGTTTTTGCCTTCTTTCAACAAAAGTTCGCACAGATAAGAATTGGTTTGGCTGGTAGAGACGACGTTTCCGATCCCGTACCATTTTCCGTTGACGGTATTGCCCGAACGCGTCAGCGGCTTATAGTCCGGATCGACAATTTCGCTGTCGTCGTCGGTGCTGTCAGTCGTGTTGGCGACCTGCGCCCAAGTCGTTTTGGGCAAGCTCGCTATCAACAAAAAAGCAAACAATATGATTTTGCGCATATGTATATATTAGCATGAGTTTGGTGCAAAATAGGATGTTCTTTTCTCTTGATAGAAAAGAACCAAAAGATCAAGGCTTTAATGCCGGAAATAAAAGAACTCACTACACTCCGTTACGCCCAGACAGCTTTTATTTCTTTCGGCTTATTTCATCGATTTTCTTAGTGTTCACGCATTAAGGCCATTGGACGACGATGATCGTAAAATCTATTCCTAACTCCAAACTCTTATTAAAAATGTCCGTTTGTTCAAAAATAAGTGATTGTCTTTACATTTTCAGGTAACGTTTCAAATCTTTGTCGTTGTCACGCTGCTTGATGGTTTCGCGCTTGTCGTAGAGTTTTTTACCTTTTGCGATGCCGATTTCGATTTTGACAAGTCCTCTGTCGTTGATGAAAACGCGCAACGGAATGACCGTCAGGCCTTTTTCCTTGAGGATTGTCTGGATTTTCTTGAGTTCTTTTTTGTGCAAAAGCAGTTTGCGGTCATAAACCGCAATATGGTTGTTGGTCGTTCCGAGACGGTACGCTGCAATATACAAGCCGCGCACCCAAAGTTCTCCTTTGTCAAACAAGCAAAAACTGTCGTTGAAGCTCACTTTTCCTTCACGGATCGATTTGACTTCCGTTCCGAGCAATACAACGCCCGCCACATACGTAGTTTCGATCGCATAGTGAAAATACGCCTGTTTGTTGCTGATATTGACTATTTTAGGTTTTGTCGATTTTGCCATAAAATAAAAAAGCCGTTCTGTCGTGAAAAGCAGAACGGCAAATGTAAAAAATATTTCTTCTATCCTTGGAAGAGGATGATGATCTGTTCCAATTTGTCGCGTAGTACTTTTCTGTCTACGATAAAATCCAGAAATCCGTGGTCCAATAGGAATTCGCTTTGCTGGAAACCTTTTGGAAGGTCCTTTCGGATCGTTTCCTTGATGATACGCGGGCCGGCAAAACCGATCAACGCGCCCGGTTCCGCAATATTGAGGTCGCCCAGCATAGCAAAACTTGCCGTAACGCCACCAAAAGTAGGATCGGTCAACAAGGAAATATAAGGCACCTGCGCATCGGAAAGCTGCGACAGTTTGCCGCTGGTTTTCGCCATCTGCATCAAGCTAAAAGCACTTTCCATCATACGCGCACCGCCACTTTTGCTGATGAGCATAAACGGCGTTTTATATTTGATGGCGTAATCGATCGCGCGGGCGATCTTCTCTCCCATCACGCTACCCAAAGAACCACCGATAAACGCAAAATCCATGCAAGCCACGATGATGTCGCGTCCTTTGACTTTTCCGGTCGCCACGCGCATACTGTCTTTCAGGTGCGTTTTGGCTTCTGTTTCTTTGATCCTTTTGGAATAAGGTTTCGTATCGGTAAACCCTAGAATATCTTTGCTGGTAAGCTCGCCGAAAAGTTCCTTGAACTGCTGGTCGTCGAATATGATTTCGAAATAATCTTCGCTGCTGATCCTGTGATGGAAATTGCATTTTGGACAGACGAATAGATTCTCTTTCAGTTCGTTCGTTGTACAGATATAACCACAATCGGGGCATTTGTTCCACAAACCTTCAGGAACGTCTTTTTTCTCCGAAGTGGTGGTCAAAATTCCTTTTTTCAGGCGGTGAAACCAACTATCTTTCGTTTCCTCGTTAGAATTTTCAGTTGATATCTGTGAACTTTCGTTTAATTTTTCTTCTTTTTCGGCCATAATTTCTTTTGGGATAAATTAGAAACAGCAAAAATAAGGACTTTCTCCTTTGCAGGGCAAAAAAATATCCACAACGGAAATCAATAGCTTTTTCGCTTAAAATCACCACGTTTCCAGGCTTTTATGAAATCTGCCCAGGCCAACGGATTCAATACATTCATTGGTGGAATCTGTCCTTTGTAATACGCCTGTGCCGCCTGTTGGCGTCGCAAAGCGCTGTAGGCTTCTTTTCCGTCGAGCGGCAAGGATTCCATCAATATGCGTCGTTTTGCGGCATCGTTGTTTTGTCGTGCGATTTCGTACAGGTCGTCCGGCGCCGGGTTGTTGACAAAGTCGCGCGCATATTCTTCCGGCGAAGGGCGCGCCTTAATGATTGTTGCGGGCAGGTACACCGTATCTTCCACCATCAACTGTATCACGCTGTATTCGCGACTTTTCAGGTTCTGGGGAATGGTAATCGTGACATCTTTGTAGCCTATATTGGAAAAACGCACGTGGTCGCCTTTTTCCACGACAATCGAAAAGATACCTTCGTCGTTGGCAATCGTTCCTCTGCCCTTTCCGTCGATGATGACGCTCGCCGCGGTCATCGGCCGCAGGCTGTCCGCCGACATGACGACACCATACAACTGTACGACA